>Ga0302347_1001873_pt1 | contig 23429 bp, 19 predicted proteins | sample PhyWR1_FD_202178 | JGI IMG/M metagenome (GOLD analysis project Ga0302347, IMG submission 202178) | Leaf surface microbial communities from wheat plants in UC Gill Tract Community Farm, Albany, California, United States - DLSL W.R1 (v2)... | ecosystem: Host-associated > Plants > Phyllosphere >...
ATTGGAACCACCTGATCCCATCCCGAACTCAGTAGTGAAACGATGCATCGCCGATGGTAGTGTGGGGTTTCCCCATGTGAGAGTAGGTCATCGTCAAGATTGAATTCCGAAACCCCTGTCTGCTTACGCAGACAGGGGTTTTGTTTTTGCGCGCCGTAAATCCCCTGCGCCTTCCATTCTTCATCCCCCTTCCCAGCACGATGTCAAAAGCCGTCCCTGCGCTTTCGTCGGATTAAATATATTTCAGCTAAACACGGCTAAGTATTGCGCGACTGGTGCCGACAGACTGTTGAGCAATGTGTGCGAGCAGAGCTGCCAAAAGGCTGTGCATACCGTACGCATCCCAACTTTTGGCATAAGAAGTCCCATGCTATGAATCTCAAGTTCAGCCATAAAATCCTTCTGGCCGCTTCAGGCGTCGTGGTTTTGGCGTTTGCGTTATTCACGTTGTACAACGACTACTTGCAGCGCGACACCATCAAGCAAAACATCGAATCCTCAGTGCAGCAGGCGGGCAATCTGACAGCCAGCAGTGTGCAAAACTGGCTCGGTGGCCGCATTTTGGTGCTGGAGAGCCTTGCACAGAACATTGCGCAGCAGGGCAGCCAGGCTGATCTCCCGGGCCTGGTCGATCAGCCGGCATTCACCTCTAACTTCCAGTTCACCTACGTCGGGCAAGCCAACGGAGTGTTTACCCAGCGTCCTGATGCCGCGATGCCTGCGGGTTATGATCCCCGTGAACGTCCCTGGTACAAGCAAGCCGTAAGCGCCGGTCAGACCATGCTGACGCCGCCTTATATGGCTGCGGTCGGTGGCCTGATTGTGACCATCGCCATGCCCGTCAAAAAAGGCGGTGAGTTGTTGGGTGTGGTCGGAGGCGACTTGAGCCTGGACAGCCTGGTCAAAATCATCAATTCAGTTGATTCCGGCGGCCTGGGCTACGCGTTTCTGGTGAGCAGTGATGGCCAGGTCATCGTTAGCCCGGATAAAGATCAGGTGATGAAGAACCTGAAGGACATTTACCCTGCCAGCACTCTGCGCATCGAGAAAGGCATTCAGGAAGTGACGCTCAATGGTCATGAGCGGATTATTTCCTTTACCCCGGTGACAGGCCTGCCGTCTGCAGACTGGTATATCGGTCAATCAATAGATAAAGAAAAAGCGTACGCGCCACTGTCTAAATTCCGCACATCTGCGTTGATCGCCATGTTTATTGCTGTGGCGGCGATTGCGCTGTTGTTGAGCTTGTTGATCAGTGTGCTGATGCGTCCGCTGACCACCATGGGGCGTGCAATGCAGGATATCGCCCAAGGCGAAGGTGATCTGACGCGCCGTCTGGTGATTGAGAACAAGGACGAGTTCGGTGAGCTGGCCAGCTCGTTCAACCAGTTTGTTGAGCGCATTCACGCGTCGATCAGCGAAGTGTCTTCTGCTACTCGTCAGGTTCATGACCTGTCGCACCGCGTCATGGCCTCGTCCAACGCATCTATTGTTGGCTCGGACGAGCAAAGTGCGCGAACCAACAGCGTGGCCGCGGCGATCAACGAGCTGGGTGCTGCCACTCAGGAAATTGCCCGCAACGCCGCCGATGCTTCGCAGCATGCCAGCGGTGCCAGCGAACAGGCAGATGACGGTCGCAAAGTGGTTGAGCAGACCATTCAGGCCATGACCGAGCTGTCGCAGAAGATCAGCCTGTCGTGCGCACAAATCGAAACCCTCAACGCCAGCACCGACAACATTGGCCACATCCTGGATGTGATCAAGGGCATCTCCCAGCAGACCAATCTGCTGGCCCTCAACGCAGCCATTGAGGCCGCGCGTGCGGGCGAAGCGGGCCGTGGCTTTGCCGTGGTGGCGGATGAGGTGCGTAACCTCGCTCACCGCACTCAGGAGTCGGCAGAAGAGATCCACAAAATGATCACTTCGCTGCAAGTGGGCTCCCGTGAAGCGGTCAGCACCATGAATGCGAGCCAGGTTTCCAGCGAGGAAAGTGTCGAGGTCGCCAATCAGGCCGGTGCCCGTTTGATCAGCGTGACTCAGCGCATCGATGAGATCGACGGTATGAATCAGTCGGTCGCCGCCGCCACCGAAGAGCAAACCGCGGTGGTCGAAACCCTCAATGTGGATATCAACCAGATCAACTTGCTCAACCAGCAAGGTGTGGTGAACCTCAACGAAACCCTCAAGGACTGCGATGCGCTATCGCAGCAAGCCAGCCGCCTCAAGCAGTTGGTCGACAGTTTCAAAATTTGAGGCCTGCAGCTCAGTAATAAGTTATCCACAGCCCTGGTGCTTCATGCGTCAGGGCTGTTTTGCTTTGAGCGTGCTCAAGTAGTAGGTAATGGCCTTTACTCCGCGCTGCAGGTGCAACTCCAGCTCCGCAATACAGGCCTGAACATCTCTGGCCCGGGCATAACGCAGCAGCGCCCGGTGATCGTCCTGGCATAACTTGCCCAGGTTCATCTGTTCAAGGTTAAAGCGCAGGAAGCGCTCTTCTTCAATAAGCCCGGCTTCAATGAGTGCCAGCAGCTTTTTATTAGGCGCCTTGCAGTAAAGTGCCTGGTGAAATTGCCGATTGAGTGTGCCGATTTTGCTGAAGTCTGTTTCGACTTCGAGCGCTTCGATATAGCCCTCGGCCTCTTCGAAATCCTCGTCGTTCAACAGTGGTACTGACAGGCGCAGTGCCTGGGCTTCGAGCAACTGGCGCAATTCATAGGTTTCCAGCGAGTCGTCTTCAATCAAAGGGGCAACCACTGCTCCCTTGTATTGCACAACCTGCAACAAACCTTGAGCTTCCAGTTGGCGCAGTGCCTCGCGTACAGGCATGCGGCTGACCCCAAATAACTTGGCCAGTGCTTCCTGGCGGATAGCCGTGCCGCATGGCAAGCGGCCATCAAGAATAGTGTTGCGCAAGGTCTCTTCAATCACCGAGCGCGCCAAATGAGCGGGTATGGGCCCCGAGACAACTATGCTGTTTAAAGGATTGTTTTTGACGGCCACGTAGCGACTACCTGTGCCGACGAAATGGCACACTTGTTTGGATCCAATTCAAGTTAGGTACTGACCCGGTCGCTGTCAAACCTTGTTACGCATAGTTTAGCGTGACTGCGGGATAAGAGATTGCATTGGGCCACTATCTTTCTTGGCGGGTACGCTCCCTTTTGTTATGGGCTGTGCCCTACAATCGCCGAAATCAGAGCTGCCCAAATTGCAGCACCAATGCACAGCAGGTGAAGGATGGGCGTACTCAGCAACAACGATGTGGGTGAGCAACGGTTTGAACTCCCGATACAGCCCTCTAACGTCCTTTCCAGCCTGATCCGTCAGCCGTGGCTGTGGTGCATTTTGCTGCTGGCCGCAGGCGTGCGCTTTTACGGATTTACCGCCTCGGCGATCTGGTGCGACGAAGGCTCCAGCCTGATGCTGAGCGGCTATCCGCTGTCGGGGATCTGGTTTCATGCGGCGCACGATGTTCACCCCCCGTTGTACTTCATGCTGTTGCACGGCTGGATAGCGCTGTTCGGTGACAGCCTGGTCTCGATTCGTTCCCTGAGTGTCCTGCCCGGCATCGCCACGGTATTTTTAGGTGTCTGGCTGGTATGGCTGGTGGCCAGCCAGCGGGCTGCATTGCTGGCGGGCCTGCTGCTGGCGTTGTTGCCCACCGCCGTGCGCTACAGCCAGGAAGTACGGATGTACTCACTGATGGGGCTGTGGCTGATAGCCGCCACGATTGCGCTGGTGTACTGGGTCAAGGCCCCGCGTAAATCTCGCTACCCGGTGCTCTACACCGTGCTGATGGCGGCCGCTTTTTACACCCATTATTTTTCCGCGTTTTGCGTAATGGCCCATTGGCTGTACCTGCTGCTCAGCGGCCGCAGCACAGGGTGGCTGATCAGGCGCCCGGCCTGGTGGCTGGCGAACATTGCCATTGTGCTGTTGTTCCTGCCCTGGTTGCCGGGGCTGATGGACTTGCTGCAACACATGGATGAACTCAAGAGCGGCGGTGACGTAGGCTGGGAGCCGGCAGTCGATGCCCGCTCCTTGCCCGCCATGACGTGGCAGCTGTTGATACAGGATGAAGGCGACAACCTGCCCTGGCCGTTGTTCTGGCTGGCCCCGTTGGCACTGCTTGGCGGTGTGTTAGGGATGGCGGTTCGCGATTCAAGCCCGCATAAATTTATCACCTTGATCGTGATCTATACCTTGCTGCCGATCCTGACCATTTACGCCGTATCCTTCATCTCGCCTCTATTTATCGAACGTTACGTGATGTTTGCCGCGCTGGGGTTGCCGCTGCTTGTCGCCATCGCTGTGGATCACCTGTTCAAGCGCAAGCGTGCGCTGGCCATAGCGCTGTTGAGCCTTTTTGTGGGCACTGAACTGCTAGGTTTGCGCAGCAACTTCAGTAGCGATGCCGACCACTTTGACCGTCTGGTCGAGCATGTTAACCAACAGTTCAAACCCGGTGACCGGATCGTCGTCAGTGACCTGTTCTGGTACTTCAGCTTCGTCTATTACAACAAGACCGGGTTTCAACCCATGCTCTATACGCCGCCTCTGGAAGATGGCACTTCAGGGCGTCCGAATGACTATGGATTTGGCACGCTGGTGAATGCCCACGGCAAAAATATTTATGTCGACCGCTTGAGCGATTTGCCGCCAGGCCCGGGACGCATCTGGCTGATCAGCAGCAAAGTGCAGCCGGACGACTTCAGTGCAATTCCCATTGATTGGCGCAAAGCACAGGACCTGGCCGTCGATGACACTCAGGCTCGTCTATATTTGACCTGCGTTGCCGCCCAATGCGGCCCTGAACCTGAATGGAGTCAACTCGATGCAAAAGCCAACCCATAGCCTGCCATCCTTGTTCAAGCAGCTGGGCCTGCCGTCCAGCCCGGAAGATATTGAGAAGTTTGTCACCACCCACTCGCCACTCAAGCCTGACCTCAAGCTTGAAGATGCTTTTTTCTGGACGCCCGCCCAAGCGGCTTTTTTGCGCGAAGAGCATCTTGAAGACGCTGACTGGGCTGAAGTCGTCGACCAGTTGAATCTGATGCTGCGGCAAAAACCTGTCGCAGGCGGGAAGAAATAAATAGCAACACTTGACTGTGCTCATCTGGCCGCGCAATATTAATAGTTAGCAAACTAACATTATGTGACGCCTCTTGCCTGACACTCTCGATCCACTGCAAATGAGCATCAGCACCGGCATGGTGGTTGCGACTCGCCATTGGCGTCGCGTCTGCCAGGCCACGCTGGTCAACTATGGTATTTCCGAAGCCTGCGCCATGCCGCTGCTGATCATCGGCCGCCTGGGTGAGGGTGTGCGGCAAGTCACCGTGGCCCACGCTGCCGGGATGGAAAGCCCGTCGCTGGTGCGCTTGCTCGATCAACTGTGCAAGGCTGGCTATGTGCGCCGCTGTGAAGATGCCAGCGACAGACGCGCCAAAACCCTGAGCCTGACTGACACCGGGCGTGCTCTGGTGCAATCGATTGAAGCCCAGCTTGTACAACTGAGAAGGGCCGCACTGGCCGATATCCCGGTGGCTGACCAGGAAGCTGCGTTACGTGTGATCAAAGCCTTCGAAGCTGCAGGACAACTGCCTGACGGAGCTGCCTCTTGAACGGTTTTTTCAGCAGCCTGCCTCCAGCCCGCGACTGGTTCTACGGGGTACGCACATTTGCCGCCTCGATGATCGCGCTGTATATCGCCCTGCTGATGGAAATGCCCCGTCCTTACTGGGCAATGGCCACGGTTTATATCGTCTCCAGCCCCTTTGTCGGGCCCACCAGTTCCAAGGCGGTATACCGTGCCCTGGGCACGCTGATAGGGGCTGCTGCTGCGGTGTTTTTTGTCCCGTTGTTTGTCCAGACGCCGTTTTTGCTGGTACTGGTGATTGCCCTCTGGACCGGTATTTTGCTGTTTCTGTCGTTGCACCTGCGCACGGCCAACAGCTACGTGTTCATGCTGGCGGGGTACACCATGCCGATGATCGCCTTGCCGATTGTGGATAACCCGCTGAACGTGTTCGACATTGCCGTTTCGCGTACCGAAGAAATCATGCTCGGCATTGTCTGCGCGGCGGTGGTTGGCAGCATGTTCTGGCCTCGGCGCCTGACCCCGGTATTCATCGACTCGGCGGCCAAGTGGTTTGCCGATGCGAGCAATTACAGCAAGCACTTTCTGGCCCGTGATGTCGAACCGAGCAAAGCCAGCGGCCTGCGCTCGTCGATGGTCACGACCTTCAACAGCCTTGAAATGATGATTGGCCAGTTGCCCCATGAGGGCGCGCACCCGCAGACCGTGCGCAACACCAAAGAGCTGCGCGGGCGCATGATCCACCTGCTGCCGGTGGTCGATGCCCTGGACGATGCACTCTATGCGCTGGAGCGTCGCGCTCCGGAGCTGCTCGACAAGGTCACGCCATTGCTCGACCACGCCCAGGCATGGCTTGAGCGCACCCGTGAGGGCGCCTCGATCCAGCAGTGGCAAGCATTGCGTCATGAACTCGAGGCGTTGCAGCCCAGCGCTGCGGCACTGGATGACCGCCGCCAACTGGTGTTCTCCAACGTGCTGTACCGGTTGGGTGAGTGGATCGACCTGTGGCAAGACTGCCGCAGCCTGCAAGAGGCCATCTCGACCGGTAACCAGGATGTCTGGCGTGCGGTCTACCGACATTGGCGCCTGGGTCGTCTGACGCCGTTCCTGGATCGCGGGCTGATGCTTTATTCAGCGTTCTCTACCGTCACCGCGATTGTCGTCGCCTCGGTGCTGTGGATTCTGCTCGGGTGGACTGATGGCGCCAGTGCCGTGATTCTGGCCGCCGTGGCCTGCAGTTTCTTTGCCGCAATGGATGACCCGGCGCCGCAGATCTACCGGTTCTTTTTCTGGACCTCGCTGTCGGTGCTGTTCGCCAGCCTTTACCTGTTTGTGATCCTGCCCAACCTGCATGACTTTCCGATGCTGGTGCTGGCGTTTGCCGTGCCTTTTATTTGCGTCGGCACCCTGACCGTACAGCCGCGATTTTATCTGGGTACCCTGCTGACTATCGTCAATACCGCCTCGTTTATCAGCATTCAGGGCGCCTACGATGCTGACTTCATGGTGTTTATGAACGCCAACCTGGCCGGCCCTGTCGGCCTGCTGTTTGCCTTCGTCTGGACCCTGATTGCGCGCCCGTTCGGTGCCGAGCTGGCAGCCAAGCGGCTGACCCGCTTCAGCTGGCGTGACATCGTCAGCCTGACCCAGCCCGCCACCCTGGCCGAGCACCGGCAAATGGGCGCGCAAATGCTCGACCGCCTGATGCAGCACTTGCCGCGCCTGGCCTTGACCGGACAGGACACGGGTAGTGCACTGCGTGACTTGCGGGTGGCGCTCAACCTGCTCGATCTGCTGGCCTATGCGCCCAGGGTCACCGGCGGGCCGCAACTGTTACTGCGCCAGGTGGTCAGTGATGTGGGCGACTACTTTTGTGCCTGTCTCAAGGCGGGTGAGCGCCTGCCAATGCCAATGGGCCTGCAAATGACCATGGACCGCACGCGTCGTGCCCTCAACGCCAATGACCTGCAAGCCGAAGGCGAGGCCCGGGTGCATCTGCTGCACGCCCTCAGCGGCCTGCGGCTGGCGTTGCTGCCCGGCGTCGAATTCATTGTCGACAACGACGAACTGCCACATCCCCAGGGCCACATTGATGGAGCGCCGCTATGATCGGTGACGTAGATATCAGCGGGGTCTTCCTGCCCACGCTCCTGGTATTGATGGGCATCACCTACTTGTTGTTTCTGGTGGTTCACGGGTTACTTACCCGTGTGCACTTTTACCGTCTGGTCTGGCACCGGGCTTTGTTCAACGTCGGTCTCTACGCTCTGTTACTCGGCGTTGTGGATTCGTTCAGTCGATATCTGATGACATGAAAAAACCTTTACTGACCTTGGGCCGTGTCGTTCTCACCTTATTGGTGGTGACGTTTGCCTGCGTCGTGGTCTGGCGCATGACCATGTACTACATGTTTGCTCCCTGGACACGTGACGCCCACATCCGCGCTGACATCGTGCAAATCGCCCCCGACGTGTCGGGCCTGATCAAGCAGGTGGATGTGCGTGACAACCAGCCCGTCAGCCGTGATCAGGTGCTGTTCGTGATTGACCAGGAGCGCTTCAAGCTGGCGCTGCGTCAGGCTGAGGCCACCGTGGCCGACCGCAAGGAGACCCTGGCCCAGGCCCAGCGAGAAAGTCGCCGGAACAAGGGCCTGGGCAACCTGGTTGCCCGCGAACAGCTCGAAGAAAGCCAGTCCCGCGAGATGCGCGCCCAGGCCGCACTGATTGAGGCTCAAGTGGCTGTGGACAGCGCCCAGCTCAATCTGGATCGTACGGTGGTGCGCAGCCCCGTCGATGGTTACGTCAACGACCGGGCTCCACGGGTCAATGAGTTCGTCACAGCGGGGCGGCCGGTCTTGTCGATCGTCGACAGCAGCTCGTTCCATATCGATGGCTATTTTGAAGAAACCAAGCTGGACGGTATTCATGTCGGCCAGAGTGTCGATATCCGCGTCATTGGCGACAACGCCCGCTTGCGCGGGCATGTTGAAAGCATCGTGGCGGGCATCGAAGACCGTGACCGCACCAGCGGCCAGAACCTGCTGCCCAACGTCAACCCGGCGTTCAGCTGGGTGCGGCTGGCGCAACGGATTCCGGTGCGTATCGTGTTCGACGACGTGCCTGAAGACTTTCGCATGATCGCCGGGCGCACCGCGACCGTGTCCATCATCGAAGACTCGGCCAAAACCCAGCCTGCCCCGGAGCGCGCGCAATGAAAGCCGTTCGCCTGGCAGCCGTAGGGCTGGGTCTGCTGCTGTCCGGTTGCCAGCTGCTCGGCCCTGATTACCAGTTGCCCAAAGACGCGGCCATGCAGCGCCCGGACTTGCAGGGCCAACTGGCGGGCGAGGGCGCCAACGTGGTCTCCGCCCCGGTTCCGAATGACTGGTGGAGGCTCTATGAGGACCCCAAGCTCAATGAGCTGGTGCGCCAGGCGCTGGCCTCCAACACTGATTTGCGGGTCGCCGCGGCGAACCTGTCGCGGGCGCGGGCTCAGGTTGAGCAGGCGCAGTCAGCCGGTGGCTGGAGTGGCTCGGTAAAGGCGGGCGCCCAGCGCCTGCAAGAGTCCGGTGAAGCCTTCCTGCTGGCCGATAAGGTACCCGTGGCCAACGTCGGCGATCTGGGTATCAGCACCTCGTATCAATTCGATTTGTGGGGCACCTTGCAGCGCGGGATCGAAGCTGCGCAGGCCAACGCCGACGCGACTCAGGCCGCCGCCGACACCGCGCGCATCACCCTGGTGGCGGATGTGGTGCGGGCGTACACCCAGGTCTGCGCAGCCAATGAAGAACACCACATCGCTGAAGAGTCCCTCAAGCTTCAAGCGCAAAGCACCAACCTGACCCAGCGCCTGCGTGATGCGGGGCGCGGTGATGAAACCCAGGTCACCCGCTCTGAAACCCAGTTCAAATCGTTGCGGGCGGAATTACCCCGTTACGAGGCATTGCGCCAGGCCGGCCTGTTCCGTTTGTCGATGTTGCTGGCCAGGCCGCTGGATCAACTGCCTGCCGGTGTTGCCACCTGCGCCGAGCTGCCGCACATCGCCCAACTGTTGCCTGTGGGTGACGGTGCGGCGCTGCTTAAACGCCGCCCGGACGTGCGTCAGGCCGAACGCCATCTGGCCGCCGCCACCGCCGAAATCGGCGTGGCCACAGGCTCTCTGTACCCGGACATCAGCATCGGTGCCAGCATTGGCACGGTGGGGATTATCGACAACCTGGGCACGGCACCCACCAACCGCTGGGGTTTTGGTCCGATGCTGAGCTGGACCATTCCGACCAATGGTTCGCGAGCGCGGATCCGTGAAGCCGAGGCCGTGACTCAAGGCGCGTTGGCCAAGTTTGACGGTGTGGTGCTCAATGCCATCCGCGAAACCCAGACCAGCCTGGTGCAATACACCGCGTTGCTGCAGCGCCGTGATGCCCTGGCAGAGGCCGAGTTGTCGGCCAAGACGGCGGCCGACCAGACCCATCAGTTCTTCCAGGCGGGGCGCGAGTCATTCCTGGCCGATCTGCAGGCAACCCGCACCTACACTGACATGCGCGCGCAATTGTCGGCGGCCAACACCCAGGTTGCCATGAGCCAGATCGATCTGTTTCTGGCCCTGGGTGGTGGCTGGGAAAGTGGACGAACGCAAGCTGCGGCAAACGCCAAACCCTGACAGCGTTGCTATGCTCTGAATTATCGGTATCGGAACGATGGTTCAGGGCGTTAGCGGGTTTGTAGCCCTCCTCATCGTGCAGACCATGCCTGATGGGGATACTAATAATGAAAAACCCTTATGCTCCCGGGTTCTGGTGCGCAGTGGCAGCTGTGGTGTTGCTTTCGGCGACCTACTTCTACGGCATCATGTTGGCGCACCAGATCGACAAGGCGATGATCTTCCTCGACAGCGTCAGTGCTCTGATTGCCGTATTGGCCATAGTGGTAGTGGCCTGTGCCTCTGTGCAAACCCGGCAAATCAAAAAACGCCAGATCACCCAGGGCCAGACCCGTGTTCTGATCTGGGACACCAAAGTTGCCCTGCGTCGGGTCGAGACGGTATTTGACCGCTATTTCTGGGGCAGCTATTGGCAACCGGGGCGTACCTTCCAGGAGTTCATGGGCGAATTGACCGGCACCCCGCTGGAAAAAAGCCTCGAGGCCCTCAAAACCCAATGCCTGAAACTCGACAAGGCGCTGCCTTCCGAAGATCGCCAATGGCTCGACACTGCGCGTGAGCTCTCGGATGTCGCGGCAGCGATGGCTCGTGAGCGTTATCAGCTAGATTACTCGGACGTTTCTTTTAATTCTGTAGGAGAAACCTGCATTGATCATGACCTGGAAGTCCTGGTGTACACCTGGAGTGCCAGCCTCAAGAGTTTCGACCATCAGCTCGACGAAATCGACCAGCGTTACGCCCAGCCGGTATGAGGGTGGCGTCACTCAAGAGCAGCGTCAGTTCTGCTAGCGGTGTTAACCTGCCTGTACTTTTCGGCCCATGAAGGGCCAGGCAAAGACCGATTTACTTTCAACACAACGGACATTGAACGGGTCAATTGATGAATAAACCATTAGGTGTACTGGTAGGGATCGTTGTTGTCGCTGGGGCGCTGAACACCGCTGGCGCGTGGTACACCGGCAGCAAAATCGAGGGTGTGTTGCAGACCTCGATCGAACAGACCAACCAGGAGCTGGCCAAGCAACTGCAAGGCACGACCACTCACGGCACCATTGAATTGGTTTCCATTGAACGCAACCTCTACAGCAGTACCGCGCACTATCGCCTGCAAATCCAGGACGACAAAGCGGGCCCGGATGCAAAGCCGGTGGAGTTGCTGTTTGTCGATAATATCGAACATGGTCCGTTGCCGTGGTCGCGTATCAAGACGTTCAAGTGGATGCCAGTGATGGCGGTCAGCAATTACTCGCTGGAAAAAACCCCATTTACCGAAAAATGGTTTGCCGCAACCAAGGACCAGGCTCCGCTCAAAGGCCAGGTTACCCTGGGTTACGACCGCTCGATTGACGGCCATATGGAGCTGACGGCCCTGGAGACCCAGCTGGACGAGCACTCCACCTTCAGCTTCTCGGGCATGACCATGCAAGCCCAGACCGATGCCGACGGCCAGAACCTCAAGGCCAAAGGCTACATGGACCACCTCAAGCTCAATGCAATCACGATTGAGAACCCGCCGGTAACGGTCGAGCTCAACGGCCTGACCCTGGCCAGTGACCTGAAGAAAACCGACTTTGGCTTCTATCTCGGGCAGAATGTGATGGCGCTGAGCGAAGGTCAGCTGACTTATGGCGTCAAGCAATCGGTTATCAAACTCAAGAACTTCGAGTACGCGGATTCTGCTTCCGCCAATGGCAACCTGATGTCCGGGCGTCTGGCCTATAACGTCGGTGATGTCACTCTGGACGGCAAGCCAGTGGGCAGTGCGCAAATGGTGCTGACTGCCAGCAGCCTGGATATCCCGGCCATGCAGGCGCTGTTGCAGATCTACCAGAGCAAGTTTCAGCCTCAGGCTGACGGGACTTTGCCGCAAACACCGCTGACCCCGGCCGAGCAAGTGCAGATGCAGGTTCAGGTTGAAAAAATTCTGGCCGCCAAACCGCAATTGGCGCTGGAGAAGTTCACGATCAAGACCGCCAATGGTGAAAGCCAGCTCAACATTGCCATGGGGTTGGCCAAGCCGACTTCATTTGAGTTGCCGCCAGTTGAAGTCACCAAGCAGATGCTGACCGCACTGGATGCCAAACTGTTGCTGTCCAAACCGATGATTACTGATTTGTCAGCGGTACAGGCACAGCTGGTTGGCCAGACCGATCCACAAGCCATCGCCAAGATGGCCAGCATGAACAGCGAGATGGCAGGCGTGATGGCGGTGCAAACCGGGCTGGCCAAAGTGGAGGGCAACAACATTCTGGCTTCGCTCAATTACGCTGACGGCCAGGTGGATCTCAATGGTCAGAAAATGAGCCTTGAAGACTTCATCACGGCAATGACCACCCGTTTTGGTGGTGTGGCCAGCCAGTAATGGGCCATGTGGGAGCGGGCTTGCTCGCGATGCAGGCGCTGCGGTTTTTCAGGTAAATCGCATGGCTCCAATCGCGAGCAAGCCCGCTCCCACAGTCCTCAGTACGCCAATGACCAGGTCATGGTGTATGTGCGGCCACGGCCCTGATAGTCATACAGATACTCCGGGCCGTAGGTCGGCGAGTAGAACAGCGCCGCACGCTGGCCCCAGACGGTGCTGTACTCCTTGTCCAGCAGGTTCTGGATACCGGCGCTGAACGTGCCGAATTCAGTCTCCTGGCTGCCCATCAAGTCGAACGTGGTGTAACCGCTGATCTTGTGGTCGGAATCGTCTTTAAGCGTAAAGGCATGGTTACCCTGCAAGCGCACATTGCGCCCGTCACCGTGCCAGCCAACAAACGCAGTGGACTTGGACAATGAAGCATAACGAGCGTCACGCTTCATCCAGTCGCCTTGCGCGTCCTCTTCCTCTGAACGCACCAGATGCAAGGTGCCGCCTGCGTCCCAACCGTTATTGAAGTGACGGGTCAGCGCGCCTTCAAAGCCAAAATCACGGCTCTTCTTGTCGATTACATCAATCGTCAGCGTGGCAGCGTCCGTGGTGATGACCTTGTCAGACCAGATGTAATAGATCGCCGCCTGCGCGTCCCAATCCACATCGGCAAAGCGCCAGCCGGTTTCGACCTGACGGCTCTTGATCCCGGCCAACGGGTTGTCTTTGACGCTCAGCCCCGCCTTGCCGTAGTACTTGGCCGGGTCCGGCAAATCAAAGCCTTCGCTGTAGTTGACCCAGGTTTGATGGCCATTCTTGAAGTCATAAATGGCGCCCAGGTTGAACAGGTTGACCGCGTAGTCGTTGCTGCCACCGGCAATGCCCTTGAACACACCGACATCGACGTCCATTTGCTGGCGCCGCGCGCCGCCAGACAGGGTCAGGGCATCGGTAAGTTTCCAGTCAAGCTGGGCGTAGGCCGAATGCCCATCAACCCGGTAACTTGGGTAGCGCGGGGACTTGCTTTGGGTGACCAGGTCCAGACCGCCGCTTTCGGAAGAAATAGCCGAATCGAACACACTTTGTTCGGCATTGAAGCGCTCGCGGTCGAGGTCTACGCCATAGGTCAGCTTCAGGCTGTCCCATTGTTTGGCAAACAGCGCCTTGAGGCTGGTGACTTCGAAGTTTTGCTGCGAAGCGGCGAAGTACACGCCCTTGGAACCCTGCGGTTTACCGGCGTTGTAGTACGGGAACGGATAGAAATTGTTGTCTTCCTTGCGGTACGAGCCCTGCAAGTAGAAGTCCTGGCCCAGCAGGTCGGCGTGGTGATAGTTGGCGTTGAACAGCAGGCGCTTGGAACGCGGCTCCAGGTCGGTGTCGTAGCCGCTGCGGATTTCGGCGTCTTCGAGATTGGACGGTGCTTTGTCGTGCAGGTTGGGGAAGTAAATCCCGACGCTGCCGTTGTTCCCCGAATCGTAGTACTGGGCCAGCAAGTCCAGGTCCTGCACGTCATCGAGCTTGATCGCCAGGCTGCCCATCAGGTCCAGGGTGCGGTTGTATTGCAGGTCGGTCTGGGTGTTGTCGATAAACACCTGATCGCCTTTACCATCGTAAAAGGCTTCGTTCTGTTCGCCGGAAATCCCCAGACGGCCATAGACCCGATCAGTGCCGCCGCTGACCGATTGCGAAATGCGGCTGGAGAGGTCGTCGCTGTTGTTGAAACCGCTGGTGGCGGACAGCTCTGTTTCGAATTGCGCGGGGCCGGGCGTGCCCTTTTTGGTCACGATATTGATAATCCCGCCTGTGGCGCCACCACCGTACAGCGCGCTGGCGCCGGACAACACTTCGACCCGTTCGACGTTGAACGGCGAGATGCTGTCGAACTGGCGCGACAGCCCTCGCGAGCTGTTCTGGCTGACGCCGTCGATCATCACCAGCACGTTGCGCCCGCGCATGTTCTGGCCGTAATTACTGCGACCTTCAGGTGCCAGGTCGAGCCCCGGCACCAGTTTGCCGATGGCTTCCTTGAGGGTGACGCCGGTGTCCAGTTGCTCTTGCAACTGCACTTGGTCGACCACCCACACGGTGCCCGGGATTTCGCTGATGGCGGTGCTGGTCCGGGCGCCGACGCTGACTTCCAGGGCTTTGAGCTGCAGGCTCTGCGCAGGGGCTTGAGGTTTGCGCAAGATGACGGTTCGGGCATCGCTGAATTGCCAGTCCAGGCCGCTGTCTTTGAGTAGCGATTGCAGGGCCTGTTCAACACTCATCTCCCCCCGCAGCGCCTGGCTGTGCAAGCCGGCGACTTCGGCTGAGGTAAACAGCAGGTGCAAATCGGCTTGATCGGCAAACTGGGTGAGCGCCTGATCGAGGTCCTGGGCCCTGACGTCCACGCTGACCTGGCGGGTGTGCTGGGACGTGCCGGGCGTGGCCGCAGTTGTGGTCTGGGCACTGGCTTGCAGCGGGCCTCCCAGGCTGGCCAGCAAGGCTGTGGCTACGAATACCTGGCGCAGTCGCTGTTCGTTTAGGTGTGCGCCACGCGGCTTCTTGACGTGCTCGACCATTGCGTTTTTGATCCTTGTTCGAGGTTTTTTATATCGCGAATGGGAACGGATTCGTTCCTGGTCTTACTACGACGATATGCCCGACAGGATCTTGCAGTGCCTGTGCGAAATTATTTTCAGTGCACCCACGCCACAAAGGGCAGGTAGGTGATGTTGAGGCCGTAACGCTGTTCCAGGGTATGCAGCAGGTTCTGTGGATCGTTGAGGTCGAATACGCCGCTGATCTGCATGGCGCCGAGTGTTGCATCGGGCAGCACGATACGGCCGTATTGATAGCGCTCCAGTTCGGCGAGTACGTCCTGCAAGGGTTTACGGTTGAAGATCAGCTTGCCGCGGTGCCAGGCGGTGAGGGCATTGGCATCAACCTGCTGGCGCTCGGCGACAGCCTGGCCTGGTTGATACAGTGCCTGCTGGTTGGGTTGCAGCTCCAGGGTTTGCGTCTGGTGCTGCACTTGCACCGCGCCCGAGGCGACCAGTACACGGGTCTGAACTGCATCGCGGCGCACGCTGAAGGCCCCGTTTTTAGCCGCCACCCGGTCTTGCCCGGCCTGGACGATAAAGGGGCGCGACGGGTCATCGGCCAACTCGAACAGGGCTTCGCCCTTGCGCAAGGTGACGCTGCGTTGATTGCCCGTGAAGTCGACCGACAACGCCGTGGCGCTGTTCAACGTGACACGCGTGCCATCGCTCAACAGCCATTGCTGGCGCTGACCGACCCCGGTGTGATGAGTGTCGGACCAGCTGGGTACAGAGTCCGTAGCGCCATACCCGAGTACGGCCAGCACCAGCCCCGCCGCCAGCCCGCTAGCCCAGCGATAAGCCCGGCGGCGCGGCCTTGCGCGATGTTGCTCGGCGCTGGCGGTCAGGCCGATATCTGCCCATAGCGCTTCGGCCTCTTGGGCCGCGTTTTTGTGCGCCGGGCTCAACTGTTGCCAGCGCTGGTAGTCCAGGCGCTGACGGGCAGTGGCTGCGCCGGAGTGCAGCAGGGTCTGCCAGTCGATGGCCTGATCGTCGAGATCGTCAGAGGAGGGCGTTGAAGGCATCACGGCACGCTCAGGCATGGTTGTCTTTTAGCCAGTCACGGCAGTGGCGCAAGGCCTGGCCAATGTATTTTGCCACCATACTTGGCGACACGCCCAGCTCGACGGCGATCTGCGCCTGGGTCATGCCGTCGATACGACTCAGCAGTAACGCCTGGCGGGCATTGGGCGACAGTTGTTGCAGCGCCTCATCGAGAATGCCGATGCGCTCGGTGGCCAGCAGCAGACCTTCGGGCGGCAGCCCCGGATCAGCGATTTGCAGTGAAGGCGGTTCGCCGCTCAGGTTGCGTGTCTGGCGCTGATCCACGCGCAAGGCATCGATGGCCAGGTTGCCCGCCACCTTGAAAATAAAGTGCCGGTCATTAAGTACTGTGACCGCCTCGGGGTCGATTTTTGCCAGCTTGATCCAGGTTTCCTGCGCCACATCCGCTGCCCGATGCCGGTCACGCAGGCGCCGGGTCAGGAACGACAACAGATCGTCGTAGTGCTCCTGAAAACTGGCCAGCAGGCTGGAGGGTGAAGGCGAGGGCATGGAGCAGGGCTCAGGCGTTAATGAGAAGCCGTATCATTAACGATTGAACCCGATGGCGCAACGACTCTTGCTGGGATGAGCATTGAGTTATAGCGGTCGACAAGTCTTGTGGGAGTGTGGCTTGCCCGCGATGGCATCAACGCGGTCTGGCAGGACGACCGCGCCGCTTGAGTCGAGAGCAAGCCCGCTCCCACAGTTTTCTGCGGACGCGACAAAACCTTGCGCAGGTGCACATCGGGTTTGATTGGGTAGGGGGGAAAACGCGGTTCCCTTGAACAAGGGAACGCATTCAGGTGCCACAAATAATGGCGGAGAACGGGGGATTCGAACCCCCGACACCCTTTTGAGGTGTACTCCCTTAGCAGGGGAGCGCCTTCGGCCACTCGGCCAGCTCTCCGCGAAACGCCGCGTATAGTAACCAGCCTTTCGTCAGTTGCCCATAGAAAATTTAACCGGATCTGCGTTTTGCGCAGAAAAGCTCAAAAAACAGGCGTGCGATCGCTCACCGGGTTCTCGGTGGGAGGCAAAATGCTGTTGGTTACAGGGTTTTGACGCGATTCCCTTGAGCAAGGGAAAAAGAATGGTGCACCAGGCGGGATTCGAACCCACGACCCCTGCCTTCGGAGGGCAGTACTCTATCCAGCTGAGCTACTGGTGCGACGCGGCCGCCATCATACTCATCTGCGTGTCAGTCGTCCATGCCGCTGATTCGTGAGGTGTTTCCTGACGCGTTATGGGCTATTAATGGGGGCCGGGCGATAAAACGGTGAAGTCTGACAGCTTGTTCTTTTTTTCGAACAGACTATTGTCCTTTACCCCCTTTGACCCTAGGATTCGTTTGAGATTTCAAACGCTCTTGTCTGAGTGCTGAATCGCACGACCTGTTCTTTGTGCGTCATTTAGATACTTTGGCAGTGAATGACTTCCTGACGGCAGCCTTCTACGGCGCCTTTCTACTTAAATAATTCGCTCCGCGCCTGCGCGGTGCTGTTAAGGAAAGCCCACATGCAGCTCAAAGACGCACAGTTGTTCCGCCAGCAAGCCTATATCGATGGTGCCTGGGTTGATGCGGACGGTGGCCAGACCATCAAGGTCAACAACCCGGCTACCGGTGAAATCATCGGCACAGTGCCAAAGATGGGCGCGGTTGAAACCCGTCGTGCCATTGAAGCCGCAGACAAAGCGTTACCAGCCTGGCGTGCCCTGACCGCCAAAGAGCGTGCAACCAAGTTGCGTCGCTGGTTTGAGCTGCTGATCGAAAACCAGGACGACCTCGGCCGCCTGATGACCCTGGAGCAGGGCAAGCCACTGGCCGAAGCCAAGGGCGAAATCGTCTATGCCGCTTCGTTTATCGAGTGGTTCGCCGAAGAAGCCAAGCGTATTTACGGCGACGTGATCCCGGGCCACCAGCCGGACAAACGTCTGATCGTGATCAAACAACCGATCGGCGTGACCGCTGCCATTACCCCGTGGAACTTCCCGGCAGCCATGATCACCCGTAAAGCCGGCCCGGCCCTGGCCGCCGGTTGCACCATGGTGATCAAGCCTGCTTCGCAAACCCCGTTCTCGGCCCTGGCCCTGGTTGAGCTGGCGCACCGTGCCGGCATCCCTAAAGGCGTGTTGAGCGTTGTAACCGGCAGTGCCGGCGATATCGGCGGCGAGCTGACCAGCAACCCGATCGTGCGCAAACTGTCCTTCACCGGCTCGACCGAAATTGGTCGCCAGTTGATGGCCGAATGCGCCAAGGACATCAAGAAAGTGTCTCTGGAGCTGGGTGGCAACGCACCTTTCATCGTGTTCGACGATGCGGACCTGGATAAGGCCGTAGAAGGCGCGATCATCTCCAAATACCGTAACAACGGTCAGACCTGCGTATGTGCCAACCGCCTGTACATTCAGGACTCGGTCTACGACGCTTTTGCAGAAAAACTGAAAGTGGCGGTGGCCAAGCTCAAGATCGGCAACGGTCTGGACGAAGGCACCACCACTGGCCCGTTGATCGATGACAAGGCCGTGGCCAAGGTCAAGGAACACATTGCCGACGCACTGAGCAAGGGTGCGACCCTGCTGGCCGGCGGCAACAGTCTGGAAGGCAGCTTCTTCGAACCGACCATTCTGGTGAACGTACCGAAAAACGCCGCTGTGGCGAAGGAAGAAACCTTCGGCCCGCTGGCGCCACTGTTCCGTTTCAAGGACGAAGCCGAAGTGATCGCGATGGCCAACGACACCGAGTTCGGCCTGGCATCGTACTTCTATGCCCGCGACCTGAGCCGTGTATTCCGTGTGGCTGAAGCCCTGGAGTACGGCATGGTGGGCGTCAACACCGGCCTGATCTCCAACGAAGTCGCGCCTTTCGGCGGGATCAAGGCGTCGGGCCTGGGCCGTGAAGGCTCCAAGTACGGCATCGAAGACTACCTGGAAATCAAATATCTCTGCCTGGGTATCTAACCCGGCGGGTGGTTCAAGCAGAGGGGGCACGAGAGCGATGCTTCCCCTGCGTTTCAAACTGTTAATTTTTGTGGCCGGGAGCGCCATGCCAGTCGATCATCGCATGCTGGCATGGGTGTCTGCCTGGCGCGTCAGCCTTGAACCACGCCGCTTGATCAGCGGCGAATGAGGAACACCATGAGCAACAAGACCAACGCATCCCTGATGAAACGCCGTGAAGCCGCTGTTCCGCGCGGTGTTGGCCAGATCCACCCGATCTTCGCCGAGTCGGCAAAAAACGCGACCGTTACTGACGTTGAAGGCCGCGAGTTTATCGACTTCGCAGGCGGTATCGCGGTACTGAACACCGGTCACCTGCACCCGAAAATCATTGCCGCCGTGCAAGAGCAACTGACCAAGCTGACCCACACCTGTTTCCAGGTACTGGCCTACGAGCCTTACGTCGAGCTGTGTGAAAAGATCAACGCCAAGGTCCCGGGCAATTTCGACAAGAAAACCCTGCTGGTCACCACCGGTTCCGAAGCCGTTGAAAACGCCGTGAAAATCGCCCGTGCCGCGACTGGCCGTGCCGGCGTGATCGCCTTCACCGGCGCATACCATGGCCGCACCATGATGACCCTGGGTCTGACCGGGAAAGTCGTACCCTACTCGGCAGGCATGGGCCTGATGCCAGGCGGTATCTTCCGCGCGCTGTACCCGTGCGAGCTGCATGGTGTGAGCGTGGATGACTCCATTGCCAGCATCGAACGCATTTTCAAGAACGATGCCGAGCCTAAAGACATCGCTGCGATCATCATCGAGCCGGTACAGGGCGAAGGTGGTTTCTACGTGGCGCCGAAAGCGTTCATGGCCCGCCTGCGCGAGCTGTGTGACAAGCACGGCATCCTGCTGATCGCTGACGAAGTGCAGACCGGCGCTGGCCGTACCGGCACTTTCTTCGCCATGGAACAGATGGGCGTGACTGCCGACCTGACCACCTTCGCCAAATCCATCGCTGGCGGCTTCCCGCTGGCCGGTGTGTGCGGCAAGGCCGAGTACATGGATGCCATCGCTCCAGGCGGTCTGGGCGGCACCTATGCAGGTAGCCCGATTGCTTGCGCAGCCGCGCTGGCGGTACTGGATGTGTTTGAAGAAGAGCACCTGCTGGACCGTTGCAAGGAAGTCGGCGAGCGCCTGGTAACAGGCCTCAAGGCTATCCAGGCCAAGCACCCGGTAATCGGTGATGTGCGTGCGCTGGGCGCGATGATCGCGGTTGAGCTGTTCGAAGGCGGCGATTCGCATAAGCCAAACCCGACGGCAGTGGCCCAAGTGGTTGCCAAGGCTCGCGACAAGGGTCTGATCCTGCTGTCGTGCGGCACTTACGGCAACGTCCTGCGCGTACTGGTACCGCTGACCTCGCCAAACGAGCAGTTGGACAAAGGCCTTGCCATCATCGAGGAGTGCTTCGCTGAATTGGCCTGAGCCCCGCGCTTGACGCTGTGATCTGATAGACAAAAAAACCGCTTCGGCGGTTTTTTTGTGCCTGATCCATCGAATTGGGTGTTTTTCCTGTATCCGCGTGCGCCCTTTGACTAAGGTGCCTGTATCGCACGGGGAGCACATTGGATGACGGTTGTAGATTTAAAAGCAGCACCCACTGTATTGATTGCCGAGGCTGATCCCTGGACTCGGGACTTGCTCAAGCAAGTGGTGCTGACGGTACGTTGCGACGCTCAACTGGATGTCTGTGGCGACGGTCAGCAGGCGCTTGCGCAGTTGGGCAAGAAAACCTATGGCCTGGTGATTGCTGATCGTGATTTGCCAGGCGTCGGAGGCCTGGATTTGTTGCGTACTGTTCGCCAGCGTCGCGCGGTTCCAGCGCAGCCATTTATTTTGCTGAGTGAACGCAATGATAGCGCCAGTGTGCGCGAAGCCTTGCCATTGGCGCCAACGGCCTACCTGACTACACCTCTGGACATTGCCGGCCTGACCAAGCGTCTCAAGGGGTTGCTGCTGGCGGCCGGGCAAGAGATCTCGTGCGACGTGCCGGCACTGGCCCCCGGCATGACCCTCAAGCGTTTTCTGGAGCAGCGTCGAGCGTCTTCAGATGGCGCGCCGCTATTGGTGGATGCGCAGTCGGCGCTCAAGGGTAGCCTCACCCCCGAGGGGCTTGATCTCGCACAGCTGGACCAGCAAGTGCGCACCGATCCACAAATTACTGCGGTGCTGATTGCGGCCGCCAACAGCGCGGCACAACACCTTGTGAGCCCGGCCCAGACCCTTGCGCAAGCGATGCAGCGCCTGGGCCCCGGGCAAAGCATGAATCTGGTGCAAGGTTTGACCCTCAAGCACAGCGCGCAGTTGAGCGACCCTTGTCTGGCGGACTACGCCGAGCGTTATTGGACCTTATCGCTGCGGGCGGCAGACTATGGCCGAACATTGGCGGGCATGCTGAATCTGGATCAGGAGCGCTGTTACTGCGCGGGGTTGCTGCACTGCCTGGGTGATCTGGCCTTGTTGCGTTGCCTGCAGGAGTGGCGTCAGGCCGGTGGTGAACTGGATACGCTGGCGATTGATGCCGCTCTGGCCGAGTTTGGCGCAGCCTATGGCTCGGCCTTGCGCACGCGCTGGCGCTTGCCGTTGGAGCTGCGAGAGTTGATAGCGGCGATGTATCACCTGGGTGGCGGGGTGTATTCCCGTGAAGCGCTGGTGATGAACCTGGCGGCGCAAGTGGCCAATCTGGAGTCGGAAGAGGGGATTGCCGAGGTGGCGGGCGGGAAGACGGCGCGCTTGTTGCGGGTGGGCATGTCGCAGCTTTCGCAGTTGATCGATAAACCGTAAATGTGGGAGCGGGCTTGCTCGCGATTCAGGCGCCGCGGATTGTCAGGCAAACCGCGGCGCCTGAATCGCGAGCAAGCCCGCTCCCACCTGATCGGTGGAGGCGGGGCCAGTCTTTAAACCGCCGCAGGCCGCAGCGAGTAGGTCTTGAGCTGGTGGGCAAAGTCGCGCAGCGACTGGATCCCGCTGGCTTCTGCCTCGTGTACCCATTCCTTGATCGCCGCAAGCATGTCGTGGCCATTGGTGCTGGTCTTGACCCAGATCTGTTGCAGGGCCAGGCGCTTCTCGTAAATCACTTTCAGCGACTGGCTGTGCTCCAGCATCTTCTCGATCCGCTGGTGATGGCGATCTTCAAGCAGGCTGGTCTCGCGCGACAGCAGGCGCTTGGCACGACGGAACTGGTGGCGTACCGAATGATCGACCTTGGCCAGCTCTTGCTGCACCAGCGGTGCGATCACCAGCTTGCGGTACTGGGCCATGATCTGGAAACGGTTGTTGAGGATCGCCATCGCGGTGTCCATGTCCAGGTTGCCCTTGCCTTCCACCCGATGGGCGATAGGCGCAACACGCTGAACCTTGGCCAGACGCAAAAAGCTGAAGACCTTGATCCAGGCCCAACCCAGGTCGAACTCCCACTTCTTGACCGACAGCTTGGCCGAGTTGGGGTAAGTGTGGTGGTTGTTGTGCAGCTCTTCACCGCCAATGATGATGCCCCAAGGCACCAGATTGGTGGCCGCGTCGCGGCACTCGAAGTTGCGATAACCCACAGCATGGCCCAAGCCGTTGACTACGCCTGCCGCCCACACCGGGATCCACATCATCTGGATGGCCCAGATAGTCAGGCCGATGGCGCCGAACAGCAGCAGGTCGATGACCAGCATGAGCGCCACGCCGAGCATTTTGTAACGCGAATAAAGATTTCGCTCAATCCAGTCTTCAGGGCAGTTTTTGCCGTAAATACGCAGTGTTTCAGGATTTTGAGCTTCTTCACGATACAGCTCTGCACCTTTTCGCAAAACGGTCGATAACCCTTTGATTACCGGGCTGTGCGGGTCATCGACGGTTTCGCATTTGGCGTGGTGTTTGCGGTGGATGGCTGTCCACTCGCGGGTGTTCTGCGCGGTGGTGAGCCATAGCCAGAAGCGGAAAAAGTGTTTCAGGCCACCATTGAGCTCCAATGAGCGGTGGGCTGAGTAGCGGTGTAGATAAACCGTGACACCGATAATGGTCACGTGGGTCATCAACAGAGTGACTGCCACCAGTTGCCAGGCTGACAAGTCGAGAAAACCGTTGTACCACATAGGCTGTTTGGCCCTCGGGAAGATGAAAAAAACTGCAACACGCATTATCACCATGCAGCCAGATAAAACCAGTCGGCCTTTCAGATAAGAGTGCCGGGATGTTTCTTACACTATAATTCCCA
>Ga0302347_1001876_pt1 | contig 23399 bp, 23 predicted proteins | sample PhyWR1_FD_202178 | JGI IMG/M metagenome (GOLD analysis project Ga0302347, IMG submission 202178) | Leaf surface microbial communities from wheat plants in UC Gill Tract Community Farm, Albany, California, United States - DLSL W.R1 (v2)... | ecosystem: Host-associated > Plants > Phyllosphere >...
CAAAGCGCCCTGACACTGGTTGTCGGGCGTTATTTTTTATCTGGAGAGAAGCAATGTCGTCTGAAGAACTGGATAGGGTGTGGAACAATATTAAAGCTGAAGCGCGTGCGCTTGCCGATTGTGAACCGATGTTAGCCAGTTTCTACCATGCGGCGTTGCTAAAGCATGATAATCTCGGTAGTGCTTTAAGCTATATGCTGGCCAATAAACTGGCCTCGCCGATTATGCCGGCGATTGCCATTCGTGAGATTGTCGAGGAAGCCTATAAAGCTGACCCGACGATGATAGCATCAGCAGCCCTCGATATCGGTGCAGTACGTACCCGTGACCCGGCAGTCGATAAATACTCCACACCGTTGCTCTACTTGAAAGGTTTCCATGCCCTCCAGGCTTACCGTATTGGCCACTGGCTGTGGAAAGAAGGGCGCCAGGCGCTGGCTATTTTCTTGCAGAATCAAGTCTCGGTTTCATTTCAGGTCGATATTCATCCGGCGGCAAAAATCGGCTGCGGCATCATGCTGGACCATGCGACCGGTATTGTAGTGGGTGAAACCGCAGTCATCGAGAACGATGTCTCGATTCTACAGGGTGTGACTCTGGGCGGAACCGGAAAAACCAGCGGCGACCGTCACCCAAAAATTCGTGAAGGTGTGATGATTGGCGCTGGTGCAAAAATTCTTGGTAATATCGAAGTGGGTACTGGAGCTAAAATAGGTGCGGGATCGGTAGTATTGCAGCCAGTTCCTCCTCATACCACTGCCGCTGGAGTACCTGCCAGGATTGTCGGTAAGCCTGGCAGCGATAAACCATCGATGGATATGGATCAGCACTTCAACGGCCTGAATTCAGTCTTTGAGTACGGTGATGGTATTTAACGTCTTCAGTTCGGCGCCAGAATAATCTAACTGGCGCCAGGCCTCATAAACCACCACAGATACTGCATTAGAGAGATTCATACTGCGACTGTTCGGCATCATCGGAATACGAATTTTTTGTTCAGCCGGTAGTGCATCCAGAATAGTCGCTGGTAATCCCCGCGTCTCCGGACCAAACATCAGATAGTCCCCTTCCTGATAGCTTACAGCACTATGAGCCGGTGTGCCTTTGGTCGTCAGGGCAAACAGACGTTCAGGCTGCTCAGCTTCCTGGAATGCGTTATAGCTAGCATGACGCATAACGGCGGTAAATTCGTGGTAGTCGAGCCCGGCACGACGCAGACGCTTATCGTCCCACGTAAATCCCATCGGTTCTATGATATGCAGGCGAAAGCCAGTATTGGCGCATAAGCGAATAATATTCCCGGTATTCGGTGGGATCTCTGGTTCAAATAAGACGATATTTAGCATACAACCCTCATCAGCAAGGGGGACAGAATAGCAAAATGGTCGTCAGGCAGAAATGGAAACCTGGTCTGATATCTGAGGAAAAGAGCAGAGTGGATATTCAGCGGCGACAAAATGCACTCTGTCGCCGTGATATAAGGTCGTTATACCCGTCATACTTCAAGTTGCCTGGGTGTTGACTGCGTCCAACCCGCCGAATCACATAGTTATCTATGCTCATCGACGGGTTACACTTGTCGCCTACAGGCAACTCGAATTATTTTGGGTATATACCCGTCATACTTCAAGTTGCCTGGGTGTTGCGCTCAATAATCCTGCCGAATCACATAGTTTATCTATGCTCATCGCCCGGATTGACTCAGCGCCTACAGGCAACTCGAATTATTTACGATGATACAGTGGGAGCCAGAGTACTAAACGGAGTCCTCCCAGAGGGCTGTCTTCCGCTTTGACCCATCCCCGGTGTTGCTGAACGGCGGTTTCGACAATCGCCAGCCCCAGTCCGGTACCGCCTGACTCGCGATCTCGCGCTTCATCAGTACGATAGAATGGGCGGAATATCTGTTCCCTGTCATCAGGGCTGACACCCGGACCGTCGTCATCGACAGTCACAGTGATACCTTGATTATCGACAGAGAAATTCACCGCTATTTTGGTATGTGAGTAGCGTAGTGCATTACGGACGATATTCTCCAGCGCACTCTCTAATGCGTTAGGGTTACCGTACATCAGCCATGGCCCTGGAGGATAGGTGACTTCCAGAGATTTGCCCATTTGCTCTGCTTCGAACGCTGCGTTATCCAGCATTTCGGACCAGATATGGTTGGCTTTTATCGTTTCACTGACCAGGGCGTTTTGCTGCTGATTACGTGACATGACCAGCAAGTCATTAATCATCCCGTCAAGACGCTGTGCTTCGGTTTCGATACGCTCAAGCTCTTTACTTTCACCACTGCGACGACGCAGTAATGCAGTCCCTAGCTGAAGACGCGTCAATGGTGTACGCAGCTCATGGGAAATATCAGACAATAGCCTTTGCTGGGCTGTCATCATCCTTTCTAAAGCGGTCACCATCTGATTAAAGCTTGAACCTGCTGCCTGAAACTCTTGCGGACCGGCTTCCAGCTCTGGATGTTGTCGTAAATTCCCTTGGGCAACTTCATCAGCCGCATTTTTTAGCTTCCGGGCTGGTTTTGCCAGACTCCAGGCGAGCCATAATAGCAGCGGAGAACTCACCAGCATGGTGACTATCAGCAACAGGAGTGGACGGTCAAATAACAGGTTAATAAAGTCTGACTGCGAGTTACTGGCTGGACGTATCATATACAACTGATACTTATCTTCCCCATCCTCAACCGAGAAGGGGCCGACCAGTTCAACGCGGCCATACTTCTTTTTTTGTGGCTGTTCAGCATTATCGGACTGGCCGATAAAGTTACGGATTATCTGCATTTCATTATGTTGAGCGCCGATAACACGTCCTTCACTGGTGACCAGTAAAAGACGCTGGCCGGGTGGCGCCCACTTATCAATTGCGCGGAACAGACGACGCCACCACATAAGATCGTTTGGAGGGTCAGCTGCTAGTTCGGCCTCAACATGCTGCTCAATCATGTAGCCTTGACGTTGTTCATTTTCCATCAGCTCTGTCAGCTGACGCGAGTCAAGCTTGGGCAGCATTAAGACCAGCATCAGAACCAAAGCCAGTGTCAGCCAGAAGATGGCAAAAATTCGCGCAGTCAGGCTACCAATCATGAAGCAGAGACCATCAGATAACCGCGTCCACGCAGTGTTTTAAACCACGGGTGACCATCTTTACGGTCTGGTAATTTACGACGAAGGTTAGAGATATGCATATCGATAGCCCTGTCAAATGGCGTCAGTCTTTTACCGAGAACTTCCTGACTTAAGTGTTCACGGGAAACGACCTGGCCTAAATGCTGTGCCAGTAGATACAACAAGGTAAATTCAGTTCCGGTCAAGTCCAGCGTCTGTCCATCAAAGCTGGCTTCCTGACGTCCTGGATTCACACTCAGACCATCAATTTCAATACTGGTCGAATTGCCATCGCTACTTTGTTGCTGTTCGCTCCAGTGCGAGCGGCGCAAAATAGCGCGGATCCGGGCGACCAGTTCACGATCGTTAAAGGGTTTAGGTAGATAGTCATCTGCACCCAACTCAAGCCCCAGCACCCGATCAAGCTCACTGCCGCGTGCAGTCAACATGATTACCGGAGTCTGGTGAGTCTGGCGCAGCTCTTTTAAGGTATCAATGCCGTTTTTCTTTGGCATCATGACATCAAGTAATAACAGGTCGATACTGTCATCCAGTACGGCTAAAGCTTGTTCGCCATCATGGGCAACAGTAACGTTAAAGCCTTCCATTTCGAGCAGTTCCTTCAACAATGAAGTGAGCTCGCGGTCATCATCTACTAGCAGTATTTTATTCATTATTAAATTACCTCCGAGGCAGAAAGTACGTCATCAGAGCTTGCTAATCTATGACTTTACGTTGTTTTACACCCTCTGACGCTAGTTTGCAGCTGAAATCGTAGACTAGTTTTCATTGAATAGCAGCACACAAGATTTTGGGAGCAAATGATGCGCAAGGTTATCGCTGCCGTCATAGCCTCAACGCTGTCACTCAGTACTTTAGCTGGTCAAGCCGCTGACTTACCGATGAGCGTTAGCTGGCATCAAGATGAAGGTCTGATAAAGCGTAATAGCGTTCAGAACCATATGTTTGACGGCATTAATTTGACTGAACAACAGCGCCAGCAAATGCGCGATCTGATGCAGCGGGCAAGGCATAATAGCCCACCTGTTGATATTAGCGAAATGGAGACTATGCATAGCTTAGTCACCGCAGAAAATTTTGATGAAACGGCAGTAAAAGCGCTGACTGAAAAAATGGTACAGGAACACGTTTCCCGCCAGGTAGAAATGGCGAAAGTGCGTAATCAAATGTATCACTTGCTCACACCAGAGCAGCAGGCCGTTTTAGCACAGAAACACCGTCAGCTTATGACAAAATATCGTGAATCGTCGGAAATGCAGCAGCGTTATCCGTTGCAGCCGATGAGCAGTAACCTGAGTAAATAGTAGAACCCTGTTTTCCTTGCCATAGACACCATCCCTGTCTTCCCCGCCTTGACCGGCGGGTTTTTTTTGCCTAAAAATCACGCCCATACACTATAATATCCGTATTAAATGGCGGGAGTCCTCATGAATCTAGAGTATGGGCGGCTGGTGCATCGGGCAGCAATTATCGCCACCATTGTGGCTTCGCTGCTATTAGTGATAAAAATTTTTGCCTGGTGGGTGACGGGGTCGGTCAGTATTCTGGCTGCACTGGTGGACTCACTGGTCGATATCGCCGCCGCCTTTACTAACTTGCTGGTGGTGCGCTATTCACTTCAGCCCGCAGATCAGGAACATACTTTCGGTCATGGTAAAGCTGAGTCACTGGCGGTTCTGGCGCAAAGTATGTTTATTGCTGGTTCCGCGTTATTTTTATTTTTGACAGGTTTTCAACATCTTATCGATCCAACCCCGATGCAGGATACCGGATTAGGGATAGCAGTTACCCTTATTGCTTTAGTGAGCACTTTACTATTAGTCACGTTCCAGCGCTGGGTAGTCCGAAAAACACAAAGCCAGATTATCCGTGCGGATATGCTCCATTATCAGTCTGATGTTATGATGAACGGTGCTATTCTTTTAGCCTTGGTATTATCAGGAATTGGGTGGCATCGGGCTGATTCCTTGTTTGCTTTAGGAATTGGCGTCTATATTTTATATTGTGCGTTGCGTATGGGCTATGGTGCCGTGCAAGCGCTTCTTGACAGAGCTCTGCCAGATGCCGAGCGACAGAAAATTATTGATATCCTCAATGCGTGGCCAGCCGTTCGGGGGACACATAACCTGAGAACGCGACAGTCGGGCCCCACGCGTTTTATACAGTTTCATATAGAACTGGATGATGATTTACCTTTGGTGCAGGCACATCGTATTGCCGACGACGTACAGCAAGCGATTCTTCACCAGTTTCCTGGGTCAGATATCATCATTCATCAGGATCCTTGCTCTGTTGTTCCTGCTGAGCAGAAAGGGAATTTGGCGCTTTAATTTTTTATCGGAAAATTGGCATCATCTGGCCATTTTTGCGTAATATGTCGTCATTGGGTTTTGCCTGAATCAATTCAGCTGGATGTTTCTGATAGATTGCCATGACTTGTATGAGGTGGTGGACGGCTTACAGAGGCTTCTGGTAACAGAATTAATTTTGCTTTCAAAGTTCAGAGGTAGTCATGATCAAAAGAATTGGTGTACTGACGAGTGGTGGTGATGCGCCGGGTATGAATGCGGCGATTCGTGGTGTGGTACGTGCTGCGTTATCAGAAGATCTGGAAGTTATGGGTATCTATGACGGCTATCTTGGTCTGTATGAAGACCGCATGGCTCCGCTGGACCGCTATAGCGTTTCGGATATGATAAACCGTGGGGGCACGTTCCTCGGCTCTGCACGTTTCCCAGAATTCCGTGATGAGAAAGTCCGTGAAGTTGCTATCCAGAACCTGAAAAATCGCGGCATTGATGCGTTAGTGGTTATTGGTGGTGATGGTTCTTACTTAGGTGCTCAGCGTCTGACTGAAACCGGCTTTCCTTGCATAGGCTTACCAGGCACTATCGATAACGATATTAAAGGTACCGATTACACTATCGGTTACTTTACTGCGCTGGAAACCGTTGTTGAAGCGATTGACCGCCTGCGTGACACCTCTTCTTCACATCAGCGTATTTCTATCGTTGAAGTGATGGGACGTTACTGTGGTGACCTGACTCTGGCTGCGGCTATCGCCGGTGGTTGTGAGTTTGTGGTCTTGCCGGAAGTTGAGTTTAACCGCGAAGACCTGGTTGCAGAGATTAAAGCCGGGATTGCGAAAGGTAAAAAGCACGCTATCGTTGCGATTACTGAGCACATCTGCGATGTCGACGAACTGGCAAAATTCATTGAAGTGAATACCAAGCGTGAGACCCGTGCTACGGTGCTGGGCCATATTCAGCGTGGTGGTTCTCCGGTTGCTTATGACCGTATCCTGGCTTCTCGTATGGGTGCCTATTCTATCGAGCTGCTGCTGCAGGGCTACGGTGGTCGTTGTGTCGGTATCCAGAACGAAAAACTGGTACACCATGACATCATCGACGCTATCGAAAATATGAAGCGTCCATTCAAAGGCGACTGGTTCGAGTGCGCTAAAAGATTGTACTAACACTACCGTTGAGGCTGTCTGGTTAAGTCTGACAGCCTAATGGTTTGATAGGGGAGAACTGAATGTTCTCCCTTTTTTCGTTTAACTGGCCGCTATTTTTTGACTGGAATTGGATGCTTTATCCCCGCTGTTTGTGCCAGTAATTCTCTTGTTTTTCAATAATTTCATTTCTCTTTCTCTATTGATAATAATGTTCTTTTATTCCTTTAGTGAATATCAAATTTTTTTTTATTCTTTATTCTCTCAATTTGTTTCTGGCAGGCTGAAGCTATCAATTTCCAGAGAGAGGGCGTGCAATGAACAAGTGGGGCGTAGGACTAACATTATTGCTGGCATCAAGCGGTGTGCTAGCGAAAGATATTCAGTTACTCAACGTGTCTTATGACCCGACGCGGGAACTGTACGATGAATACAACAAAGCATTCAGCGCTCACTGGAAACAACAAACCGGCGATAATGTCACGGTTCGCCAGTCTCATGGTGGTTCAGGTAAACAAGCGACGTCGGTAATTAATGGCATTGAGGCTGACGTTGTCACCTTAGCGCTGGCCTATGATATCGATGCGATTGCAGAACGTGGTCGTGTCGATAAAGACTGGATCAAACGCCTGCCTAATAACTCAGCACCTTACACTTCGACCATCGTGTTCCTGGTGCGTAAAGGTAATCCAAAACAAATTCAGGACTGGAATGATTTAATTAAACCGGGTGTCTCGGTGATTACGCCAAACCCTAAAAGCTCAGGTGGAGCACGCTGGAACTATCTGGCCGCCTGGGGATACGCATTACACCACAACAATAATGACCCGGTAAAAGCGCAGGAATTTGTCAAAAATCTGTTTGCAAATGTTGAGGTGCTTGACTCTGGTGCCCGCGGTTCAACCTCGACCTTTGTAGAGCGTGGAATCGGTGATGTGCTGATTGCATGGGAAAACGAGGCTCTGCTGGCAACACGTGAGCTGGGTAAAGATAAGTTTGAAATTATCACACCAAGTGAGTCGATTCTGGCAGAACCTACCGTCTCCGTTGTCGATAAAGTGGTTGATAAGAAAGGCACTAAAGAGGTTGCAGAAGCCTATCTGAACTATCTGTATTCACCGGAAGGTCAGGAAATTGCTGCGAAAAACTATTATCGCCCACGTTTACCTGAAGTGGCTGCTAAATACGAAGGCACTTTCCCGAAACTGAAGCTATATACCATTGATGAAGAGTTCGGTGGCTGGACGAAAGCGCAGAAAGATCACTTCTCTAACGGCGGGACCTTTGATCAGATCAGTAAAAGATAATTAATATTCATCTGGTTGCATTAAAACCCGAATGGCAGAGCCCTTCGGGTTTTTTGTTTTATAGCGATAGTTGAGCCTCTTCTTTAATCCAGTCTGTAAATGCCTGAACTTCCGGGCGTTGCAGGGTTCCCGGCAGCGTCACTAAATAATACGCAAAGCGCGCGGGCCAGGGTTTATCCAGCACTTGAACCAGGCGTCCGGCAGCGATTTCTTCACGGGCATATTGTTCTGGTACCAGAGCCAGCCCCTGACCCGCTACGGCGGCGCGTATCAGCAGATAATCATCCTCAAATGACGACCCCCGCTCTGCGCGTGGGTCTTCTGCCACGTTGTGGGCTGCGAACCATAATGGCCAGTCTGCCCGATCGGCATCATGCAGCAGCGGGTAGGTCAGACACTCTTCAGGTGTCTGTAGAACATGACTGTTTGCCATTAGCCCTGGGCTGGCCACCGGAATGAGAACGGGAGCCATCAGATGTATGACCTCCAAGTCTGGATAGTTACCCAGCCCATGACGCAGTGCCACATCCACCCTGTCACGCCGTAAATCGACCAAAGCCGAAGTGGCTTCGACCCGGACTTCTATCTGTGGATAGCGTTGCTTGAAACGCCCCAGACGCGGAACCAGCCAGGATGCCGCAAAGGTGGCGACAGTACTGACGGTCAACGTCTGGAGTCCCTTAATCGCTTCCAGTGTGGCTACGGCTTTGTCGATTTGCTCAAAGGCTTCGAGTAACGATGGATAGACGCTGGCTCCTGCCTCGGTCAGCCGAAAACCCTGCCGTTCCCGGGTAAACAGTGCCATCTCCAGCCTGTCTTCCAGCAAGCGAACCTGCTGACTGACCGCACCAGAAGTGACATGCAGTGCTTCAGCGGCAGCCTTTATGCTACCGCGCTGACCGACCTCAACAAAAGTACGCAGAGCTTGTAGAGGGAGTGATGTCGACATGGGATTTAGCGTTCCTCAATATTGAAAGCAGAAATGATCGCTTCTGGTTTTTGGTGACTGAGACCATGATGACACGAGTTTAGAAAAAATCATCATGTTTAGTAAAACTAAATCAACTGGAGTGTATTACGATGACCCACCCGCACTGGCGGCTATGCCTGATTTTGCTCTGTACTACGCAGTTTGTCGCGCTGCTCGACTTTTCCATCACCATGATCCCACTCCCGCAAATCCAGCACAGCCTCGGGTTTACACCGGGTGGATTACAGTGGGTGATTAACGCCTATGGCGTGGCTATCGCGGGTTTTCTACTGTTAGGGGGTCGTGCAGCCGATATGTTTGGCAGACGACGCATGTTTCTGATTGGGCTGGCACTCTTTACAGTGGCTTCGCTGGTGGGGGGATTCTCACAAAGCCCGGCGATGCTTATTACGACTCGCGCGCTGCAGGGATTTGGCGCAGCAATGTTCTCACCAGCGGCATTTTCTCTGCTCCTGACAGTCTTTAGTGATCCACAACAACGTAATCGGGCGCTGGGGGCATGGACGGCGGTGGCTGCCAGTGGATTTGTCGCAGGCCTAATCCTCGGCGGGATCATCACCGATCTGCTGGGATGGCGCTGGGTGCTGTGGATCAACGTACCTGTTGGTGTCCTGGTTATCGCTCTGTCAGGCGTTTTGCCTGTAGGGAAGCCAGATGAGCAAACCGCATCCGGTCGTCTTGATATCTGGGGAGCAATGCTGGTGGCCAGTGGTGCCGCAATGCTGGTCTTCGCGTTTGCTAACAGTGAGCATATCGGGCTGGCATCACCGGCGACCTTTGGACTGATTCTGCTGGCTCTGGGGCTTCTGGCGGGCTTTGTCTACCTGGAAAGTCGGGTTGAATCACCGCTGATGCCGTTACCGGTTTTCTGGCGGCGTTCGACCGGTGGTGCGAACTTGGTCTCTCTGCTAGCGAATACGGCATTAGGGCCCACATTTGTTGTCGTTGCCCTCTATATGCAAGAGATATTGGGTTTCACAGCCACAGAGACTGGGCTAGGACTGCTCCCTATGGCATCCGCTTTCACACTTTCCAGCGCCTGGATTGGGCCGAGTTTGATAGCCAGAATGGAGACTAAGCCGGTTATTCTTGGTGGTATGACGCTATTTATTGGTGGGCTGGCGCTACTGGGTACCTCGTTATCAGTAGATGCCTCATGGAGCATGTCGATATTACCAGGTACTTTGCTCGCAGGTATGGGTTACGGTATCGCGTTTCCTGCCTGGACAGTAGCGGGTATTGAAGGCGTTGATGCTGCTGATCACGGTCTGGCAGGGGGCATGCTGACCACGACCCAGGAGGTCGGTTCGGCAGTGGGCCTGGCTGTGGGTGTTGCTGTCAGTATTGCGGTACTGGCTAGCGGAGGAAGCGCGACTCAAGGTTTTAGTTACGCCATCCTTGCCTCGACTGGCATGGTTCTGGTCGGGTTAGTCTGCGCCGTTATCATTCTTCCCGGGAAAAAAATCTGTGCAGGAGTGGCAGGATGATAGATCTCTACACTGATAGCTCACCTAATGGATTCAAAGTGACGATTGCTCTGGAAGAATTAGGGCTACCTTATCGACTGCATCATGTGCGTATTGATAAGGGGGAGCACCGACTCCCGGCATTTCTTGCCTTAAATCCGCATGGCCGTATTCCGGTGATTGTCGACAATGAAACGGGTATTACATTATTTGAGTCGGCGGCTATTCTGCTTTACCTGGCTGAGAAAAGTGGCCAGCTACTGCCATCCGAACTCGCCGCGCGCTGGGAGACTATCAAATGGCTACAATTTCACTCTTCCAGCGTCGGGCCTGTTATCGGTCAGCGGGTCTATTTTGAGCTTTTCGCGGAAGAAAAGAACCCGATAGCAATCGAACGCTATCGTCGGCTGACTAATGATTCCTTCGCGGTACTCGACAATCAGCTGGCTAATGGTCATCTCTGGCTAGCCGGTGAAGACTATTCGATTGCCGATATTGCGCAGTTCGGCTGGACTCATATTGCACAGATTATCGATTTTGATTTCAGCCAGCACCAGTATCTGAGCGCCTGGTATCAGCGCGTGGCACAGCGCCCCGCGGTACGTAAAGGTATCACGTTACCTGCTCCGGCAACGGGCGCATAAGGAAGCAAGACAATGAATATGACAACCAGCCTGAATGGGTCATCGTTTTCTGCATTCCATGCTCACCCTGGCTATCGGCGTATGTTTGCCCCGGACAGCCTGACCCTCGGTATCTTTCTGCCGCTACGCTTCTATGAGGGCGATATGCGAGTCCTGGCCGGGCAGACGGAACTGGTGGAGGCTATCGACAGGCATGACTTTGCGGCGGTATGGGTACGAGACGTACCCTTATTTGACCCGATGTTTGGTGATGCCGGACAGGTTTTTGATCCCTTCACTTATCTGTCTTTCCTCGCAGCGCGGACCAAGAAAGTCGCTCTGGCAACCGGCAGCGCTATTTTCTCGCTACGCCACCCGATAGATTTAGCCAAAGCCTCAACCACTATCGATCAGTTATCAGGCGGGCGATTAGTGCTGGGGATTGCCTCGGGTGACAGGCCTATTGAGTTTCAGGCCTATGGCCTTGAGCTGGAGCAACGAGGTGAACGATTTGCACAGACCGTGGCTTATTTTCGCCAGTTGATGCAGCCAGGTCGGCTTGCTATCGATTCGCCACTCGGTCAGTTCAACAATGCTGAACTCATCCCTAAACCGGTCAGCGGCTCTATTCCCCTGATTATCACCAGCTCGTCGCGACAGTCACCAGACTGGATAGCTGAGCATGCTGATGGCTGGCTGACCTATCCGGGGCCGACACATACATCGCGAGGGCCACAGTTACTGGCGGAGAAAATCCGTGGCTGGCGGGAGTCTATTCCTGGGGGCGGATTCCGGCCACATATGACCAACGAATGGCTGGATTTAGTCGATGACCCTCACTACCCACGCACCCCGTTACGCGGTGGCTTTGTACTGCGCACCGGACGTCTGGGTCTGCTGAGTCTGCTTGAGGAGTGGCAAGCAGCAGGCGTCAATCATGCCGCATTAGGTATTCAGTTCTCACAGCGACCTGCCGCTGAGGTTATCCAGGAGCTGGCTGAGGAAGTATTACCCCATTTCCCAACACATCAGAGTGTTCCTGCCGGTTCGCCTGGCTGGTGATAACCGGAACGAAAAATAGCAGAAAATAAATACGGTGTATTGATAGACAACCGGAAGGGAAGCAGTGTTTTCCCTTCCGGCAGTCGCTTGAAGTGTAATCAGGACGTTATTGTACGAAATTCACCCATCTTATCACCCTCGCAGTATCATGTTGTATTTACTAAAAATAGCTTTTACCTCTGACCCGAAGAGTCTCCGGGTAAGTTAAATTAATGTGAACCCGATCAAAAGATATAAAGGTATGCCTTTATATCTTTTGTGGGTGCTTTACACTCTCCTCCAACGCATAGCATCCCGGTGTCATGATCCGCGTTAGCGTTAAATATTTTTATTTCAAATGCTTACATCATTTTTTTTCAAAAATTCTTGCGGTTATGACGCAAAAGGAATACCGATATGAAATTGTCTATCGTGGAAAAAGTGGGTTTTGGCGCCGGGGATATGGCGATTAATGTGGTGATTGTCGCCATGCAACTCCTGCTTGCTTATTTCTATACTGATATTTACGGATTAAAAGCAGCAGATGTAGGGGTGCTATTAGTTATTGTTCGTCTGATAGATGCCATTATTGATCCTGCCATGGGTATGCTGACGGATAAGGTCTCTACGCGTTGGGGACGCTATCGCCCCTGGTTACTCTGGTTTGCCATTCCCTTTGGTTTTGCCGTCTACTTAATGTTTATTACACCTGATGCAGGCTATACGACAAAGCTTGCATGGGCATACTTTTCCTACATTCTGATGACGTTAGTGTATACCGCTATCACCATTCCCTATATTTCACTGATAGGCGTCATTACCTCTGATCCAGAAGAAAGACTCAGTGCTAACGGCTATCGATTTGTGATGACCAAAATAGCTGCGTTTCTGGTGACCATTGTGGTTCCCTTGCTGGCAGTCTGGCTGGGGCAGGGCAATAAGGCCCTGGGTTATCAGCTCTCAATGGGGATTATGGGAGCAATGGGCGCGGTACTCTTTATCTTTTGTTTTTTAACCACTCGCGAACGCAGCGAGCCAGAACTCCCGGTTATGACGGTTAAACAGCAGTTTGCCAACCTGCTACGTAACGATCAGTGGCTTATTCTCGGCATCGTTATCATGTTACTGATGTGTGGTTATGTGATCCGTGGTTCGGTTGCGGCCTATTACGCCAAATATTATCTCGGTGGCGGAGACAGTTTGATATCGCCTTTCCTGACTGCCGGCGTAGTGGCTTCTATTCTGGCCATGATTGCTACGACATGGGTCACTAAGTTTTGGGACAAAATTAAAATGTTCCGTTACACCCAGCTAATCACTTTTGCTCTGAGTGCCGCCATGTATTTCTGTGTCGGCCAGGAGAATCTGATACTCGCCTTTGTTTTTTATTTTCTCATCAATTTTTTCTGCGATATGCAAATGCCCGTCTTCTGGTCCTCCATTGCTGAAGCGGTGGACTACGGGGAAAAGAAAACCGGACTGCGTGTTTCCGGGCTGGCGTTTGGTGGCATCTTATTTTTCCAGAAATTCGGAATGGGCATCGCCGGGGGCGTACTAGGTTTCCTGCTGAGTTACTTTGGTTATGAAGCCGATACGCAACAAAGCGCGCGCTCACTGGCGGGTATTGCACTCATGATGACGGTGATCCCGGCCGTTTTTCACCTGATAACCGGGCTGTTGATGAAAAAATACATTATCAACAATCAGTACTATCGCAGCATTCAGGCTGAACTGGCGCAGCGCCACGCTTGAGGAGGAGTGAATGGGTTATCGCAATAAAGTGTGGGTCATTGGCGATGCTTCTATCGACCTGGTACCCGAAACCACCGATACCTATCTGAAGTGCCCGGGGGGCGCTTCAGCAAACGTAGCCGTTTGCATTGCACGTTTAGGTGGCCACAGCGAGTTTATTGGCTGTCTTGGGGATGATGACGCAGGACATTTTCTCAAGCAGACACTCAGGGATAACGGTGTGGGTGTGTCAGCGTTGAGACTGGATGCGACGCAAACCAGTTCAGTACTGATTGTTAATCTTACCGAGGAAGGTGAGCGTAGTTTTACTTACCTTGTTCATCCTGGCGCTGAAATGTTTGTTAGTGAGCAAGATATACCGGCGTTTAATGCAAACGAATGGTTTTATTTTAGCTCAATTGGCCTGACCAGCAGTCCATCACGTGAGGCCTGTCTTGAAGGCGCTCGACGCATCAAAGCAGCAGGAGGCCATGTCATGTTCGATGTGAACCTGCGGCTTAATATGTGGCAAAACGTGGATGAGATCCGCGCCTTACTGCGTGAAGCGATTAGCCTGGCGTCTATTTGTAAAGTCTCAGCCGACGAGCTGTGCTGGATTGGGCAAACTGAACGCTGGCAGGATGCTCGCTATACCATCACTGAGCAAGGATGTAATACCACCATCATCTCTCTGGGTGCAGAAGGGGCGCTATTAATTTCCTCTGGCGAGGAACAGCTGTTCCCGGCACCAAAGATTACACCTGTTGATACCACAGGTGCTGGAGATGCCTTCGTGGGTGGCTTACTTCATACCCTTTCTCATTCATTAACTTGGGATAACCAAAAGCTAGCTGAGGCTATCACTAACGCCAATTTATGCGGGGCGATGGTTGTCACAGCAAAAGGGGCAATGACTGCGCTGCCTTATCCCCAACAGTTAACCGCTTTTCGTTCTCGTCACTTACTGGAAAGTAATATCAAACCATCAGGAGTTATTTATGAAAGCTGAACACAACAAAATTCTCGGGTGTCTGGTTGGCGCTGCGGCGGCAGATGCTATGGGAGCTGCAACTGAAGTACGTACTCAGCAGCAAATCCGTGAGTATTTTGGTGGCTGGGTGACAGGGTTTCAGAAACCTCCTGCTGATACCTTTGGGCGCTGTAATGAAGCAGGCATGTGTACCGATGATTTTATCCAGGCGAAATACATTATTGATGCTCTGCTGAAGCATCAGCGTCAGGTGAGTGATGTTGCGATGCGTGAAGCATTCCAGTGCTGGCTGGACTATCCTTTCTATGCCAACTTTACCGGGCCGACAACCCGAGCTGCGATGAAGACTATCTTCAATGATAATCGTCCTTCATTGCAGGGTGACCTGGAAGGGGAAAAGCAGTCAGTACAAATCATTAATAAAGGTAATGCTGAGGCGACCAATGGCTCTGCCATGAAAATTTGGCCTGCTGCTGTTTTGCATCCGGGCAATATTGAGGCCGCTATTCAGAGTGCACTGGATATCTCTCGTTTCACGCATAATAACGTCCTGGCAATGTCAGGTGCTGCTGCTATGGCTGCGGCGACCAGTGAGGCACTGCAAAATGTCACTAGTGCAGAAAGCATTATTGCTGCGGGGATCTATGGTGCTGACAGAGGATATCGATTAGCGCAAGAGCAGGGCGCAATGATGGTTGCCGGACCTTCTGTTGCTCGTCGTATTGAGCTAGCGGTAGCTATTGGCAAACGTCATCAGAGCTGGGAAACCGCGATTGTTGAACTTGCTGATATCATTGGTTCCGGCTTACATGTCAGTGAAGCGGTTCCGGCGGCGTTTGGTCTGTTTGCCTGCTGTTCCGCTTCTGCCGTTGATGCTATTATTTCCGGTGTTAATATCGGCAATGATACTGATACAGTTGCCACTATGGTGGGTGCGCTGGTGGGTGCTTTCCATGGCGTAGAAGCGTTCCCTGCCGACTATTTAGCCACTATTGATCGTATGAATCATTTCGATTTGGCCGAGCTTGCCAGACAGATTACAACAGAATAGCGCTATCACTTGCCGGGACGGTAACAGCTGTTCCGGCGGATAAACTTTTGAGGTAAACAACTTGCAGGTTGATAAGACGAGTTTCACCCCCCTTTATAAACAGTTGTTTTATATCATCTGCAAACAGATCCAAAATGGTGCCTTACCACTTGGTAGTCAATTACCGACACAGAAAGCGTTAGCGCAAACTTACAATGTTTCGTTAATTGTCGTGAAACAGGCGTGGAGTGAACTTATCAACGCTGGAATTATTACGTCTCAGCGTGGAAGTGGTTCGGTAGTCAGTGCAGTACCTGAGGGCGTTAGCTACGGGCATACTTTTCGGGGTATCACCAGTGACTTGCGTGATGCCAGCGTTGCAATAGAAAACCGTATTATAGATATTGCCCATCGCCGGTCTCGTGACGCGTATGAAGATGGACTCGGATTACCCTCCCATCATAACTACCTGTATATTTCTCGCGTTCGCCTCTTGAATAACCGTCCTTTTAACCATGAAAAAATCTACATAGATTTGTCTTTTTTTCCAGACTTATCGCTGACGGCACAAGAGCTTGAGCATACGTCACTGTATGAGCTATTGAATGTGAAAAGTGACTCCGCAATTGAAAAAGTGGAGGCTATTTTACCCAGCGTTTCTCTCTGCGAACAGTTACAGATATCTGCGAATAAACCGTTGCTTTCAGTCGCTCGCCAGACATTTATGATGGGTGAGTCACGGCCATTTGAATATTGCCGCTATTATGTATTGTCTGAGTATTTCGGTGAAATTCATTACCGATAAATCAGCTGAGAAATAACGAGGATTTAGGCAATAAAAAAGGGAAAAACACTGTTTTTCCCTTTAGATAAGCAAGCTTACAGCTCATTAGAGCCGTGAAGATTATGCTTTTTTCGCAGCAGCAGCCGCTTTAACGATGACCGCGAAGGCGTCAGCTTTCAGAGAAGCTCCACCGACCAGCGCACCGTCGATATCTGGCTGAGTAAACAGTTCTGCAGCGTTAGAATCATTAACAGAGCCGCCGTACTGGATAATGACTTGCTGAGCGACGTCTGCATCGACTTTAGCAATGTGATCACGGATAAATTTGTGAACAGCCTGAGCCTGTGCAGGGGTTGCTGATTTACCGGTACCGATAGCCCAGATTGGCTCATAAGCGATAACGACGCCGTTGAACGCTTCTGCGCCCTGAGTTTTCAGGACTGCATCAATCTGACGTGCGCAGACTTCTTCAGTTTTACCTGCTTCGTTTTCAGCTTCAGTTTCACCAATACACAGTACTGGGGTTAATCCTGCAGCTTTCAGTACAGCAAATTTCTTAGCAATCAGCTCATCAGACTCAGCATGATAAGTACGGCGCTCTGAGTGACCAATGATGATGTATTGAGCACCGACATCTTTCAGCATGTCAGCAGAGGTTTCACCGGTAAAGGCACCTGACAGGTTAGTGTCAACGTTCTGGGCGCCAATAATGATATGGCTACCGGAAGCAGCATGTTTCGCCAGATCCAGATACAGTGCTGGAGGCGCAATAGCCACGGCACAACCATCAACGCCAGCCAGCTCTTTGCGAAGGTTCGCAATCAGCTCATGAGCCATATGTTTGCTGCCGTTAAGTTTCCAGTTACCCATCACTAAAGGATGTCTCATTTCAATTCTCCACGCGGTAAGCATTAAAAAGAATGGCCGCCGTTGAGGCGGCAGGTGTTTTAAAGAGTATAAAGACTCAACGGAGGAATGACTCTGTTTTTTGTCAATTATCTACGCTAACTTAATGTATCCGATAGCATCAGCTTAATCGGTTCAACAGCGAAAGTAAGCCCTTTATCGCCGTTATCTACGACAACATAGCGTAGTGGACCATCATTCTGAGCAAAATAGCGTTTATTTTTGCTCTCACTCAGCAGTTTATGAATTTTTTCCAGGCTCTGCTGTTTTGACAATGATGGCGTGAAGCTGCGGATGATTGCGGCAATATATTCGGTGGCCTTTTCCTTCGCTGCTTTTTGTTCTGAGTTCTTGACCGGAAGTCTGGTTATCTGGAGCGATTTGATTTTTAATGTTCCGCGCTCAAGTGCTGCAGAAGCGTAAAGATGCTCATTGATGGTCGTTGCTGCACGTGTCAGGTTCGCTTTATCACGGCTGGACTCAATCGCCCGGAATTCGTTGAGCGTTAAAGTGGGATTTTCACTGTTAAAAGTGCTACGAAATTGCGTGATGGTTAAATCAAAAGTTGGCGATCCGGGCAAAAGGTAAGGCGCAACTTTTAAGGCAGGCGAGCTTTCTGTCTGGCTGAAAGCGACAGAACTGACGAATAGTGCTATGACCGGTAGCAGATACTTTATCAACATGCTTCTCCTGGTGATTTTCCCAGATTGATTAAATCGGCAATTCGCGGGCTTGTCAAAACAGGTACACTGTCAGGTAAGACGATAGCAAGGATTTTAGTAATGACCCTACAACAATGGTTGTTTTCTTTTAAAGGACGTATAGGACGTCGCGATTTCTGGATTTGGATAGGCGTATGGATTGTCGGACTGGCTATCTTATTTACGCTGGCTGGCGCTGAGATCATGCCTTACTCCACTGCCGGTCTTTTTTTATCAGGATCGCTGATACCGACTGCTGCCGTGGTGGTTAAACGGCTGCATGACAGGAATAAAAAAGGCTGGTGGGCGTTACTTTTTATTCCTGCATGGCTACTTTTTGCCGGTAACTGGGAAGTTTTTGGTGGTTTCTGGCAGTGGGGGCTGGGCCGCTTTCTGCCTACGCTTATCCTCGTCATGATGCTGATAGACTTGGGCAGTTTTCTGGGTACCCAAGGCAGTAATCGCTTCGGTGATGAGACCAGCGAGGTGAAATACCGCTGATTACCAGTAATGCTCGGCAGTCATATGACCTGGTCTGCGACGTAAATGTTTTGTCATGTTCCGGGTCTCTTTCAACAGCTGCTGAGTATCGCGTACCATCTCTGGATTACCGCATAGCATCACGTGGCTGGTTTCCGGCGTCATCGGCAGACCGACAGCGGCCTCTAGCTCACCACTGGCAATGAGTGCCGGAACCCTGCCATACAGCGCGCCAGCCACCACTTCACGGCTGATAACCGTCTGGATACGTAATTTGCCCGCGTAACGCTCTGCTAGCTGCTGCATGACAGGCAAATAACTTAAATCATGGTTGTAGCGTACCGCATGGAGCAGAACAATATTCTCAAACCGCTCTAAGTCTTTGCCTTCCTCAAGTATCGACAGATAAGGCCCTAATGCGGTCCCGGTGGCTAACATCCACAAGGTATTGCAGTCAGGGACTTCATCAAGCACAAAGAACCCTGCGGCCTCACTGACCAGTAGCACTTCATCCCCAGGCTGCATGGCGTGCAGACGTGGGCTGAGTTTGCCTTCAGGCACGTTAACCAGATAGAACTCAAGATCCGGGTTATGCGGGGCATTAACATAAGAGTAAGCACGCTGAACGCGTTCACCGTCAATTTCCAGACCAATTTTGGTAAATTGCCCGGCGCTAAAGGGTGCGACGGGAGCCCGTACCTTGAGACTGAAAAGTGTGTCAGTCCAGTGTTGAATATCGGTGACTTTACCTGTTACCCAATCTGCCATGTCATGCTCCCGTTGCGACGTTTTGACTATTTTTACCCGGTTCGGAAGACATTGCCAGCCTGGAAAAAGCTGAAAGCTCGAACCAACAAATCCCGGTATTACAGAATATGTTTCTGAACGTCGAGATCTTTGCGGTCTAAATAGTGAATCGACTTGATACGACGAATGGTGCGAGATTTACCACGAATAAGTAACGTCTCGGTCGTGGCCATATTACCTTTGCGCGTAATACCGTCCAGTAAATCACCCGCAGTGATACCCGTTGCCGAGAAAATGACATTATCGTTGCGCGCCATATCTTCCAGCTTCAAGACTTCACCTGCATTGATGCCCATCGCTTTGCAGCGTGCCAGTTCTGCCTCACCGAGTCGGCGATTTTCTTCGCTGTCACCTTTTACATCATGACGGGCCAGCAGGCGGCCTTGCATATCACCATCCAGAGCACGTATCACTGCTGCAGAGACAACCCCTTCTGGCGCCCCACCAATGCCATACAACACATCGACTTCACTGTCTGGCATACAGGTGAGAATTGAAGCAGCAACGTCGCCATCTGGCACAGTAAATACGCGAACACCCAACTGTTGCATTTCGCTGATAGTGGCGTCATGACGGGGTTTGGCCAGAATGGTCACGGTGAGTTCACTGAGGGGTTTGTTCAGTGCGTTCGCAATATTACGTAAGTTAGCTTCAAGACTGAGATTAAGATCAATAACGCCTTTTGCGCCAGGACCGACTACCAATTTTTCCATGTACATGTCAGGAGCGTGCAGGAAGGTACCTTTATCACCGACAGCCATAACCGCGAGAGCATTCGCCTGCCCCATGGCAGTCATACGCGTCCCTTCGATAGGGTCGACAGCAATATCTACCGCATCACCCTTTCCGGTACCGACTTTTTCACCAATATAGAGCATGGGAGCATCATCAATCTCGCCTTCTCCAATCACGATTTTTCCGTCGATATCGATCTGATTGAGTACAATACGCATTGCATGTACCGCGGCACCATCCGCGATATTTTTATCGCCACGCCCTAACCATTTGTAACCCGCCAGGGCTGCTGCTTCGGTCACACGGGAAAATTCGATAGCCAGTTCTCGTTTCATCACATACTCACTTATCAGACAGAATTAGGCAGGAGTTTAGCACACTGGATAACATGACCTCAGAGTACGCACCTGCCTTGCATGAGTTAGATATTACCCCTCATGTCCGTCTTCCCATAACAGAGTACGACTAACGGCTTTTTTCCAGCCGGCATAACGATAATTACGCTCAGTGGTTTCAATACCGGGTTTAAAGGTTTTCTCTATCGTTGCTTTATCTTGTAGTTCATCAAGACTCTGCCAGAAACCGACCGCCAGGCCTGCCAGGTAAGCTGCTCCTAAGGCTGTGACTTCACGCACTGCGGGACGTTCCACTGGGGTGCCAAGAATATCGGACTGGAACTGCATCAGGAAATTATTCACGACCGCACCGCCATCCACACGCAGGGCGTGTAAACGGATACCGGAGTCGGCTTGCATGGCTTCCAGAATATCTCGAGTCTGATAGGCGATAGACTCAAGCGTAGCGCGAATAATATGGTTGGCATTGACCCCACGAGTAAGGCCCAGAATGCCTCCGCGGGCGTAAGGATCCCAGTAAGGTGCTCCCAGACCCGTAAAGGCGGGTACCACATAAACGCCATTGCTATTAGGGACTTTATTGGCAAAATATTCGGAGTCATCCGCATCACGAATGAGTTTCATCTCATCACGTAACCACTGAATTGAAGCTCCAGCCATAAATACCGCCCCTTCCAGGGCATAGTTCACTTCGCCGCTTGGGCCACAGGCAATGGTGGTTAACAGACCATGGCTGGAGGTCACGGCTTTCTCACCGGTGTTCATCAGCATAAAGCAGCCGGTGCCATAGGTATTTTTTGCCATTCCGGCTTTAACACAGCACTGACCAAAGAGGGCCGCCTGCTGATCCCCTGCGATACCGGCAATAGGGATACGCGTTCCGCCTTTACCACCAATATTCGTCTTTCCGTACACTTCAGAGGATTTGCGCACAGATGGCAGCATAATGCGTGGGATATCGAGATGTTTAAGTAATTTATCATCCCAGTCCAGATCCCGAATATTGAACAGCATGGTGCGGGAAGCGTTGGTATAGTCGGTGACATGAACACGACCCTGGGTCATTTTCCAGACCAGCCAGGTATCAATGGTGCCAAATAGCAACTCACCACGGTAGGCGCGCTCCCGAGCGCCTTCGACATTGTCGAGGATCCATTTCACCTTGGTGGCGGAAAAATAGGGGTCGACCACCAGACCGGTATTGTGGCGGATATACTCTTCCAGCCCATCATGTTTAAGCTGTTCACAAATATCGGCAGTACGTCGGCACTGCCAGACAATCGCATTATAAATCGGCTTACCTGTTTCACGTTCCCACACGACCGTGGTTTCACGTTGATTAGTGATACCTATAGCGGCAACCTGGTCAGAATCGATATCGGCTTTTGCCAGAGCTTCTGTCAGAGTGGAACTCTGTGAAGCCCAGATTTCTAGCGGGTCATGTTCGACCCAGCCTGACTTAGGATAGATTTGGGTCAGTTCATGCTGGGCAACACTGATGATATTGGCATTATTATCCAGGACAACGGCGCGTGAACTGGTTGTGCCTTGATCGAGTGCGACGATATATTTTTTTTCTGTGGTCATTATCAGGTCCTGAATTAATATTTTTATCACTTACTGCCTGGCATCCTTGCATCAAAACAGCAATGCCGACTGATTTTACCCCTGGTACATCGACAAGTGGCAGCAGTGAATTTACAAAGAGTGAGCCAGGAGACAAAATTCAACACAGAATGAGCGATAAATTGCCGTGAAATACGTGTTTTAGGTTAAGAATGTGCCGAGAAAAGGCTGACACATGATATGTTACTCAAAGAGCATAGTAAGCCGCTGGACACAAGCATCCGTGCTACTTACAATCGGTTAACGCTATGTGTTACACATAGGCTCATAAAGGCGTCGCCGAGAAATCGGGGCGAGAGTTATCCTGATACTTTCAAATTGTCGCTTTAAGTGTATCGGGTAAAACATCCATCAACGCCTGGCCATTCAGGAGAGGTTTACAATGTCATTTGAAGTGTTTGAGAAACTGGAAGCAAAAGTTCAGCAGGCTGTTGATACGATTACTCTGTTGCAGATGGAAATCGAAGAGCTGAAAGAAAAGAACAACGTGGTATCGCAAGAACTGCAACAGGCAGAAGGTCAGAAAGATGAGCTGGTACGTGAAAACGGCTCACTGAAAGAGCAGCTGCAAGGCTGGCAGGATCGTTTGCAGTCCCTGCTTGGTAAGATGGAAGAAGTCTAAGCGATACTGACAGTAAAAGAGTTTCAAAACAGGCCTCCGAAGAGGCCTGTTTACTCTGTGCTGTTTCCAAACCGCAGACTGATATCTGTTTTATTACAGACTATTCGATATCCAGTGCGTCTTCAGAAAGAATAATACCCGTATTATCGGCATACAGATGATCGCCTGAGAAGAATGTCACGCCACCGAAGTTAACGCGTACATCACTTTCACCGATACCTTCGCTCGGAACACCCGCGGGGGTAGCAGCAACGGCCTGAATACCAATATCAAGCTCTTCCAGGTCGTCAACTTGACGCACGGCACCATAGACGACAATGCCTTCCCACTCATTTTTATGAGCCAGACGAGCCAAGTCAGCATCAATCAGCGCGCGACGTACTGAGCCGCCACCGTCAACTAATAACACATGCCCGCGACCATTCTCTTCAAGCAGGTTGTAGAGTAGCCCGTTGTCCTCAAAGCACTTTACCGTAATGATTTGCCCGCCAAACGACGACCGTCCGCCAAAATTAGAAAATAGCGGCTCAACGACGTTGACCTCTTCCTGGTAAATATCACAAAGCTCGGAAGTATCGTATTTCATAGGATTCTGGTTCATCTGCTGC
>Ga0302347_1001877_pt1 | contig 23380 bp, 48 predicted proteins | sample PhyWR1_FD_202178 | JGI IMG/M metagenome (GOLD analysis project Ga0302347, IMG submission 202178) | Leaf surface microbial communities from wheat plants in UC Gill Tract Community Farm, Albany, California, United States - DLSL W.R1 (v2)... | ecosystem: Host-associated > Plants > Phyllosphere >...
CGATAGTCTTTGTTTACCATCAGGGTCAACACTTTCATGCGTATAACCTTTGGAGTCAGCCCACTCGCTAAAATGACCATGACTTTTTGCCATATCTCTAAAGCGTAAATCATAAGTTTCTTCTAAGTAATCAGTTACTTCATGAAAATCCACAGCCGGTTGAGACACAACAGTTTTAAATTTAGACACTTAGACCCCCTTTGATTTATCTTTTTTAACATCAAAAGTTATCTGTAGATCTGCCAGTTTATATTCTGGTTTCCATAACTTTCCATATTTTAATACATTAGGAACAGAATCAGACTGGACAGGCATGATAATCAAGCAACTTGGTTGAGCATTGCAGATTGTATTCTCGTGTCCCTCATGACAGACCAAAGTGCTTCTGATCTTATCGAACTCTTTCCTGTTGACCTTTAATGTAACCTTGCGAAATGATCCTGTCAACCAGTTTTGGTATATTTCTTTATCCTGAAATTTAAGGTGTGCAGCAAGGATAGAGTGTGCAACCAGAGTTGGCACCATATAATCTGGTGCCTCATCCAGGGCAGCAATGTACATTTTAGAGTACACTGACATTATTTATCTTCCTTCTCAATCACTTCAATAACATCTTCTGAGCTTTCAAGTTCTTGCTCCTGCTTACCACGTTGAACTTTCTGGACAGCTTTTTCAAACCATTCTTCAAATTCAAGGTCACCTTCCTCTACAAAATCAAAGAACATTAACTCTTCCCACATTGGGTATTTTTTATCATCGATCAACTGAGCTTCTTCGTCTTCTCTATCAATCTCGACGACTTCATAAGCTTTACCTACAGTAAATGTCCCTTCGCCATAGGTTACGTGATGACCTTCAACTTTTGGGTTATCATAACCACGAAAAATATATTTTGACATAATTTCTCCTTAGATTTTTTGAATGAGTGCCATATCAATCAGGACCGGCAGAACCAACAACCAACCTGACCAATCACCAGGTGTATAGTGATTGAGTAGAAGGTAACAAAGTACAGTAATCACGTCAACTCCTTATTTTAGTTTGTAGATGATTACATGATAACCTGCTGCAACTAAGGTTTTCTTAATCATCATTTCAATGATGTCCCAGTCACCTCCAGCAAGGCCAGCACCGAGCATAGGAAGGCCTACAGGAAGTTTTTCATTATCACTTGGGTCAAGATCTTTTGTCATTCCTACTAATGCATCATAGAGGGCGTCATAATTAAGATCACGTCCACCATAACGGCGCTTGCCATAACCAAATTGTCCATACAAGTTGTATACAAGGGGTCCATCATTGTAGCCTGTTGCGGAAGGATCACCAACACTAAATGATCCCAACTTCTTAGGATCAGCTTTCTCCGTCTCTTGATCTGCTTCCCAAGCCCAAGGGAATGCCAGACGGATTTGAGGTGCAATTCCGCTTCCCATGTTTACCTGGCAGTTACAACAGTGTGCAATAGCCATAACATCACCGTTACGTCCGGCTTCTATCAGATCTCCAATTCTGTATTCTAACATTTAGACCTTCCCCAGTTCTTCACGTAAAAATGCAACTTCCATACCATTATTAAACTTCACATTGATAGGGTAATCTTCTCTTTTATCAATTTCATCCACCACACCAACATCACCAATATTGATTCCATCATTATTAAAAGATTCTGGTGTACCTTCTTTAGTATCCAAAATCACTTTAACTAAATCTCCAATTTGGATTTCTGTTACAGCTGGAGTCAACATACTTTCCAACTCTTTCAGATAATCTTCTGCCATCTGTTTGTACATTTCTGGGAAATATGGTTCATAGTATTTCTCAATCAGCTTACGTAAGCTTGGCTCAGCACCAGATTCAATCTCTGCAATCTGAGGTTCTAGGTCTACAATCTCTTGTAATTTCATTAGTTTGTCTCCTTAAGATAGTCATAAATAGCTTTAGCAGCATCATTATAATCACAATAACAATTTGGCAACCAACCCCCGTCAAGGTAGCAACAGAATTCTGGAATACCTGAATAAGTTTCTTCATCTGAAGCTGTCACATCAATATCCCAATCAGCATCTGGGAATTCATAGTCAATCTTTTCTGTCCAATCAATACCGGGACTGTAGACCACAAGAACCTCCTAATTATCAATTTCTTCTAAACGTTTCAGGACAAAACGTTCATATGGGATCGCAGGAACTGTCATAAAGAAACCATCCTTGCGACCCAATTTATTGTCCATCTTAAAACCACGGAACATAGTCCACTGGGCCTCTCGTCCACGTCGCACGATAGGTGTGTACTTCCGGCGAAAGAATGTTTTATTCATCAATTTCATTTAGTCACCTTTGTGTCATAAACTACTTCCACATCAACAATTGTTTGTGACATTTCACTATGGATCAACCGTTTAACTTCTTCCAATGCTTCATCTAAAGATGCATAATAAATTACTCTTGGCGTGTACATAGAAAAATGCAAAGATTTTTTAGACCAGAAGAATAAACCTTTTTCCTTAATGTGGAAATTATAAGTCTCATCGCCATAAACCTGTTTTACAATTCGATATCTCATATCCAATCCTCCAGGTAGTCACTAGAAATGAATCCGTCTAAGTTTTCCAAAACATACTCCTTGACGGCCCTTGGTGTAAAGCTTGGTAGGTCACTAGGGATCGCAAGTAAACCCACAATGCTTTCACCTCCATCATGGTAATCTTGATAGACAACCACAAATGTGTCACCAAGGTCAGCAGGGAAATACTCATATGCAAATGAGTTTTTGTTAGAGACATGATAAGCATGTAGGAGTAAGCGATTATCTCTAATCGCCTCCTTCAAATCAATCTCTATGTCTACCAAGCGGTATTCAAAGATCGTTACCTTCATTAATGCACCTGATCAGTAATAATCTCATACTTCGAGCTTAAATAATTAAAGACGTAAGAAACTACATCACCAACATCATCAATGAATTCAACGCCCTCTAATCCAGCTCGGACATATGCTCCTCTGGTTGTTGTGTCACCCTCATTTAAAAAGCGAACTACCTCATACTCTTTATCTAAAGTCACATCCACAAGTGCCATATTGTGACCATATTGCAAAAATTTAATTTTGGATTTAGTCATTTTTAAATCTCCTTTTCTTTAAGGAACAGATAGTAACTTGTATCACCACAACCGTTGTTACCGGCGATCAACAGATAGTCTTCATCTTCATAAAATGGACCATGATAAGTTTCAATGCTGTAAGTCTCACCATCTCCTGATTCAAGATCCTCTTTACTATCGTCACCATTCCAATAAATAGTATCTTGAGACGGACGGGTCCAGATGTTCTCAATTAAATCAAAATCAAGAAAAAGGCTGCTATCCAGTGCTGCAAATTCTCGATGCATCTCAATGGCCCGGGTTAATGCTTGTTTATCTTTACTCACTTTACCTCCTACAGATGGTAGATAAGATCTTTGATATCAGAAGTTTTACGCTTCCACGTTTCATAATAGGCTTTCAGAGCAGGTTCTTTCTTGTAAGTTGCATCCATCAATGTAATCAACTGCTTTGCAGCTTCAAAGAAGGCTTGCTTCTTAGCTTCAATGTACTCAGGCTTTACAGGAAAGTCTTTCGCCATTCCCAAAGTGACAGTGAGTTCACGCCAGGCAGCTGACATTTCTGATCTGGGGATCTTCTCATCCGGTTTAGAAGCTGTAAGCTTGAACACGTCCTCACAAATTGCAATGACACGTTTCTCTTCTTTGCTTTGAGCTAAATCCTTTCCACCATAGATTTCCATTACAGGATATTTCATCACCTGTGATACCCAATTTTGCAGATCATACATACATTTTCTCCCGACTCTTTTTGTTAGGCGCTGTTTAGCGCCCTCCAGTGTAACCTTATTCATCTTCTTTACGTTTGAGTGCCAAGCCCATACGAAGCAGATCAGCCGACAGTGCAAGTGCAGATTCAGATGAAAGGTTTACGCGAGCAAATTTACCAGAATCTTTTACAGTCAACTGCAACTGGTGCTCCAATTCAGAATCATCTTCGTTATGTTCACGTTCAAATGCAACAGGTTTTACGAGGAGATAATCCTTTCCAGGGTGATATCCACACTCATAACGTACCTCTTCTGGCACTTCTGGTAAAGCTTCAGGCTCTTCTACAAAGAAGACTTCATCTTCTGGCATCCAGCCACCACTCTGAAACCATACATCACCTTTGGTCACTTCTGATACCACATTATAACGAGGTTCGCCCTGAGTATTTTTCCAATAAACTTGATCACCAGCTTTAAATTTAGACATTATTTTTCTCCTTGACATTTGTAAACTTCAGCAACACGTGTTACTGACTTTTTAGTAGGGTTAATGGAAGAACCCTGATACCAACGTGATTCAGAACTGAGTTCATGACCCACAATGGCTTCGGATTTGGGTAGGTATGTTGTTGTGCAAGTTTTACCCATAGAGTCTTTAACGTGACTCATAATGCTTAAGGAGAAACGTTCAATTTTGTTGCACACCTCAACCTTGCACATAGGTTCATCACTGAATTCTTCCGCATGAGCGTTAACAGACATCATCACAACAAAGATTAAGGCAGCTTTAAAACGTTTCATAGGTCTCCTTAAGAGAAATAAACTTTACAGTTACAGTGTGGACACTTAGGTTCCTGAATATCCACTTTGTCAGGTGCCACTCTTGGGGCAGTGAGAAGATTATACACCCGAAGACACCGATAGCACAAGACATTTTTATCAGTAACTGTCATTTCCGGGATTGGTCTTCCAAGATAATCTGTTCTCATCTTACGCCCACCAAGAATCAAAATGATACTTGCTATCAAAGATAGTCTTCTCATAATGAGCAGATCGGATTGGCACACCTTCAACCATAAGTTGTTGATATGCTTCCATAAATAAAGCTTTATCAGATTCTGTATAGATCCTGGCATTGTAAAACCGATAATCTACCTCTTCTGCATTTGAGGACAACTGAAAAAATCCTGTTTCTACAACTGGGTGACTAGCCTCCGTCTTAATATGGACTTCACCATAATTCTTTTTGCTAAATTCTTCCTGAAGAAGTTCTTCAATATTAGTGAACATCAGTTCAAGTTTATAACGAAGAACCTTAAAACCAGCCTCCTCAAGCTTCAGAACTGCATCCTGCATGGTTTCAAGACCAATTCCAGATTGGTATTTGGTCAACATCCGATCACGTTGAGAGCGTGTATCACGATGAAGGTCAATGGTTGTGCATTTAGCACGAACCAAACGTGCCCCTAACATTAACTGATCAGTGTCAACTTCACCTAAAGTGATATGGAAATGTGCTCTCATTTTTAACCCCGCCAATGATGAGTGTTGGTGTTGAACTGATGCATAAGAAAGAAATGCTCCTCAGTTCCTAACGCATTCATGAACAGCAACAGATTACGGTTATACTGTGTTACAAACTTCTCAAACAGATGACTACCCAGTTGTTCACCAAAAAAATCAACCATAATATAACCAGAGAGATTATTCTGAGCGCACTGAAGCTTTCGAGCAACTTCTGCAAAGTCATAAGTGGACTCACGTTTCATTTCTTCACGGAAAGTTTCTGGGTTCCGTTTAAAGCGTGAGACAAACGTTTCGAATTCAGTCATTTTATTACCTCTACTTGTATGAGTACTGTTGCTCCATGTCCTCTAAGATACCTTCTGCTTGATCTAAAGTCAACACCTCAATCTTAGAAATTTCCTTAATTGGTGTGGTGCAGCAAAGAATAATACTTTTGCGGAAATCAGGTTCAAATTCATTCTTGTACCTGGCACCCTTAAGACCTACCTTTTGCCACTCTTGGATCAAGACTTCCCAAAAAGAATTGCTGCCAGCATCCCAGGTTTCATTAGTTATCTCTGATTCATCAACAGAAACGCTGTGTAAGTAAATCTTAGCCGTTTTCTTTTCATCAGAGTGCATCTCCCTCACTTTACGTGCAGCAGCCTCTAAGGCGCTGTAGCGGCCTCCCATGTGAAGACCACCTTTATTAATATTGAACTTTGTAATAGGTGACAGACCAGCGTGATAATAATTACGGAAAGAACTTCTCATGATTTTCTCCTGGGGATGTAAAAAGACCCCGCCGAAGCGAGGTCTCATTCAGCACTGTGTTACTTAGTGTGATTTATGGGTGAAAGATTCGTAGGTGAAGTCCTGAATAACCTGGACCACTTTACCACCTTTAAAGATGTACTCTGCACCAATCACTTTTGGACCAACAAACTTCACGCTCTTCAGTTCAGAGAAGGGGATTACCACATTGTTGTTGTGGATCACTTTACCTTTACGCTGTTTGTAAGTGATGTTCACTGTACCTTCTTCAGATTTAATGTCAACAGAGATGACATTCTTCAGCTGGTAACCTTTGTCATTGGTGTAAACAATTTTTACTTTACGTTGACGCAGTGTTGGAACCTTAGATTTAGTAACAGTCTTACCTTCCAGCTGAGAAACGTAAGCCAGCACTTCTTCTAAGGTCATTGCAACTGCTTCATCATCGAACTGGCTTGCTTGGTCATTAACCCAAGTCACAAGCCCGGCATCTCGGTTAGAGAGACCCGCCAGATTAAAGCAAGCAACTTCACAGTTTGTACCTGGGATACTGCCAAACTCATCACGAACTTTCTGACGTGAGCCTTCCTCGGAATCATGGGTGGTGTCTTTCAGGACAGCACCAACAGCTACCAGACGCTTAAAGATGTTGTTGATAACTTCAGCTTTCACACCTTCGATTGGGAAGTAGAAAGATTTCAGAGCAGGTTTTTGGTTAGTCAATTTGGTATCTCCTTTGTTGGTTTCTTGGGTAACTTCATCTTTGATACCGGTAAGCATAACCTTTGCTTCTTCGTATGTCAACTTATTACTGTTATAAGAATCTGGTCCAGTGATATAAGTTTTCAGATTACTCCTGATAACACCAATTCGTGAAAAACTCTCTTTCGGGTAGAGTGCTGCACTACTTAACTGTGGAAACTTACTTTTAACTTGATCTGCATTTAAGTTTACATCAGTAACTGCTTCCCCAACTTTAGCACCTAAGTTTACAGCGATAACCAGAAGTTCATTGATCTTTTCAGCTGAGATCCCTTCCATTTCAATATAGAAAGGTACAAGCTTTGGCTCAACTTTGTATTTTACGGTTTCTGAAGTGCCTGCAACACCTAAAGGACCTGCAACACGTTTTACACCCGTTAACATCAGTTTTGCCTCTTCATAGCTCAGAACATTACGATTGTAGTTGCTTAAGTCATCAGAAAGAAGAGTGTCATTGGAATTATCAACACCGACCCACTCATAGTCATCAATATCATAGTAACAACTGTCTTCTAAAGCTGGGTATTTCTCTTCAACATCATCTTCTTCACATTCACTGTCGTAAGCTGATTCATCTGGAGATGCACCAAGCTTCACTGCAAGCGAAAGAATTTCATTTGCTTGGGCTGCTGTAACATGATCGGTGTCAAGAGCAAATGGAACCAGTTTTGGTTTTACTTCATATTCATCGTCTGAAGCCACTTGTGTGTTACCAACTAGTTCCAGCTCTGTTTCAATAAAACTTGCACCTCCACCAGGGCCTTTTGCATAAATACAGCCATCAGAATCTTTACTAGAAATAATAAGAACTTTTTCTTCTCGTTGTGCTTCGACCATCCAACTGTTACTACCGTAACGGAAAGTAGTGATACCCTTTTTGATGATAACTGTGTCATTAACTTTCAGTGAAGTTGAAGTCATTGTTTTGTTCTCCTGTGTAGTTTCTTGTTTAGTAGTGTTAGTAGTCGAGTCTGTAGTCTGAGTTAGGCGGTAAGCAATGATATCTGCTGACATACCATCATTCTTCCAATAACTGTAGCTTGCATCACTACCGGGAACCATTTCAAGAGCCGGGAGAGAAAATTTTTCCTCACCACTCCGATATCTCACGTCCACCAATGTTCCTCTTGGAACTGGACAGTAACCGCCATCCCACTCAATCCAACCTGTCTCGACTTGATGAGGTGATTCTACACTACAGGTTTGACTGTTGTCTACAACTTTTTCAACATTATCTAAAGAAAAATACCCACCAACTTCACCGTTTAAACCATTTGTATACTCACAATTCTCCCCAATGAAAAGTGGGTTCCGTGTCCCATCATCATTCTGTAACTCAATAATTTGACCCAATTCAAAACCAATGTCTGCATATGTTACACGGAATTTATCACCCACTTTATAACCTAACTTTTCACATGGTGTACTCATACAACCCCCTTATTAATAATCATTAGTGTTTCAAGAGCAGAGTTAATTTTAAGAACCTTTTTGGCACGAGTAGCACCAACATATAACAGGTTAATCTCTTGCTCATCTTCTGTAAGACGCCCTTTACTGTCAAATAGTTTATCAAAGTCATCAGCCAAGATAACCTGGTCCCATTCCAAACCCTTTGATTTATGGACAGTTGTCATAACGACATCTGCTGTATTAGGGTTTCTGTGGCTTGCAGCCAAGGTGCTCAACACTTCCTGAGCCTTATCTTCTTGGATGATTTTAACTAACTTAGCAACAGATGGATCACCTTTAGCTTCTGTTACTAAATCTTTCCATTCAGCAAAAGGGATAATCAAGTCATGTTTTACTTTACGCATATCACCTTCGTAAAGAGCTTGAGCTGAAGACAACATACCAATGAAGTCTTGTACGTCAATGTTAAGATAAACTTTTTCACCTTGGAGAATCATATCAACAGCTTCATTCACCAAAGTCAAGTTCTTACGGTAAAGAATTGTATACTGTTGAGTTGGGTCAACCTCACCAACTGTAGATTCTACATTTTCATTACCATAAACCTTTTCATTAATAATACATGCTGCAACATCTGCAATAGCCTGACCAAAACGGAAAGACTTTGAAAGTCTACCTTCAGCTGTCTGAATCAGTGCCATAGCATTGACAGCAGATCTCCAACCATAGATAGCCTGACGTTCATCTCCAACATAGACAATCCGGTTAACCTTGTCAAATAAAGAAAGTGTGACCGGGTTACTGTCTTGGGCCTCATCAACAAACACACAATCAAAATGTGTCAGGTCTGGTTTTGAAAGGGCATACAGCTTGAGGTAAGTGTCATGGGTACTCAGGACACGACTCTTAACATCTGAGCGATCTTTCCACAAACGTTTAGCTGTGTCAAGGATCTCTCGCTTTAACCAATCAATGCTGATGTCATAACGTTTCTTGATATCCTCAAGATAATGTCTTGGAATGCATTTTTCATTGACTTCTGTGTAATTAGAACGTTCAAAGCGGTTGACAGTATCCTTAACGATAAGTCCGATATAACCTTTACGAATAAGACGGTCTTTTCCACCACTAATATCACCTAATCGGTAATAAAGGGCAATCTCATTACCTGTACCTGCAACGTTGATGTAACGCCCGGAAGGACGGATGAGTTTGTGTGAGTACTTAACACCTACAGAACGATAAGCTAAAGAGTGTACTGTTCGGACTTCCACATTATCAGGGAAGGTCTCTTGTGCTTCATCTGCCATGCTTTTGTTAAAGGCAAGGTAAAGGAAGCTTAGTTCAGGGTTCTGTGTTGCAATGTATCGCAGTGTGCTTGATTTACCAGAGCCAGCTAAAGCGCGTACTTTCAGACGGTTATGTTGTGCAAAAAGCTGACCACAGTGAATCTGTTCGTCTGTAGGTGTAAAAGACATATTTTCTCCTTAAATTGTTTTCTCAAAAACGGCATCTACTGCATATTTGATCTTTTCCCAAGTGGCTTGATCAAATTTTACTTCACCATATGTAATATAGCCACTTTTATCGTCATTGTGTTCCTGTTGAACTAAAACAACTACACCCGGGAAATCAGGGTCATTTTTAACCCGATGTCGAGATGAATCTTTATGTGGACTCTCGTAAACATCAACAGTGAAATCCACAGTGTTCTCTTGAATATTAGTCATTGCTATCTCCTCTTCTTAGAACTGAAAAATTCTACGTAACACTGGCAAAAACACAAGCAATGTCAACAATATTGCCATCACCCATACATAAATATCCGGCATACCAAAGTCTTTCACATATCTTGGTGCCGGTGGTGTTGGTGGCTTAGGTGGTTCAGGTATTTTATTTTCCATGTTTAAACCTTATGGTTGAATTTAAAAACAGCCCGGGCAAAGCCGCGTGGCGTTAATGACCTTAGTTGCTTAGTTTTCATAGACTTACCACCAAGGTACTTCCATCCCCAGAAGAACCCAATGTGTTCTACAGGTTTCTTATCTGGCATAATAAACCCATTTCCAGCCCAAAGGCAAGTTTTCTTTGTGTAAGCATCCTGGAAAGGCATCTTCGGATGAAAACTACCCTCTTCACGCTTAAGATAACCACCATATTCATAAGGATCAAAGTAATAATCTGGCTTTCTCCAAAGTGTAGACATCTTGCCAACAGGGTTTTCGACATACCAAGGGCAGTTGTATTTATTACCAAGTTCTTCAATATGCTTGGCATTAAGTACAGCCTGTTCCATGTCTGACACTTCCCTTTCATGTTTACCACCGCTGCCTGCTAAGTGTGTGCAAGGTGGAAACGCAAAGATTATATCAGGTTTACCAATCTCATGACAAAGGTCTAACCAATGACCCGCTGGATCTGTATTTTCATCAATCCAACAATTCACATAGGTAATATTAGGGTGACGCATTTTGATTTCATACTCACCATGATCACCTGAATCAGCATTGAAGCAAAAGCAGGCATAACCTGCTTCAGCATAATCAATCACAGCAAGACCTGATCCATCAAAAAATGACCAGACTGTTCCTTTCATTTGCGATCCTCAATGTTCTGGAGCATGGGAGTGTACAAAGAGTTAGGGTGATTCATTCGAGCATCTACAGCTGCATCAAAATCATTGCAGTTAAGATCACACAGGTCATCCCAGCTTGCCAACCCAACTTCATCCTCTGCACCAAAATAGTCACTCTCTCTTAAAAAGCGATAACGAATAGCGTCTCTCTTGATTCCATCCAGATCCATTCGTGCAGCCAAAAGTTCTTGTGCTAAAGCTTTAACAACAGCAGGTGGGGCTAAGTTATCATTTAGATGGTCCCATGTTTCACACATCTTTGTGCTGTTATCACGGTGTAGATCCTCATTGGTTCCATCTAAAGCTGTGATTAATTCATCTGCACAACTAATGATCTCTAAGAGTTCTACTTCAGTGAAGTTTTTAGTCATAATCACCTGCCTTTGATTTGGAAATCCATTTCTCAGTTTTACGTTTGACAGCATCTTCAATTAGGTCTTTAACCTCTTGAACCACACGCGCATCATCCCACATACCATTAGTCTCAGTCTTAACATGGACAAAAAGCAAATCTACAGCACAAAGGATAACATCTGCAACTTCACCTTCAACCAATTCATCTGGTAAAGCCCCATGAGCAATCAGCAGTAGAGTTTCTCCTACCTCACCAACTTCTTCATTAAGGTGCTTTAAAACCTGTCCAACAGGACGTGGATTAGCTTCAATTGATCCCTTAAGTATAATATCAAGGATGTCTGGACCTTTGGTTTCGTCTTTGATTGCAATCACTTCGTAACCGTGCTTTGAAGCCCAATTAGCATATTGGTCATCTTCAGTAAATTTACCGTTAACTAACCAACCTTTTGTAACTGACATTTCTTCTTCAACCTCAACACGTTCTGCGATTGGGTAACCAACTTCGAAATAGCCCTCAAGCTTAGTATATGCATCGGTTGAATCAGGGCCAGTTGTACTTCCATATGCCATATCCGCGCCAAGCGCCCATTCAGATACAAACCCTCGGAAATCATCTCTGTCATCATCTTCTCCATGTTGATATACAACCCGCACCCAATCCGGGCAATTTTTGAAATCTGATTCTTTACCTTTAATAATTTTCCACTTTTTCATTATCATCTCCTCTTTAGGACTTTTTAATCAAATCAGCTGAGTACTCTATCAGATAAACCTTTGGTGCAACTAAAATCTGAAGTAGTTCAAGTAAGTTAGGAATAAAGAAGAAGCCACCTATAACAAACAGAATAGCTGTAACAACGTGTACAATGTAAGCATCCTCCTCCCCAGTGGTAGCCACATAACGGTTAATAGCTTTGAATGTCAACCAAGAGAGTATAAATAAAATTACACCTACAACGATCCAAACACAAGCATTAGTTGCTTTCCACATCAGGAGTTCATGGATAACTTGTGGAATTTGTTGTTTACCAAAGTCAACTACATCACTCATACTTTGAATGCTGAAGTCAATCATTTTGATTAACATTTCAGAACCTTTCTCTTTCAACTGCTCAGTGTTATCACTCATATGTACCTCCAAAAAGAAGGGGCCAAAGCCCCCAAGAATTAACCTTTAACTAACTCTGCCGCATACTGAATCAGGTAGACTTTTGGAGCTAACCAGATCTGCAACCATGTCAAGTTAAAACACAACAGGGTTACTATACCAGCAATTACACTGAAAACTGGCACTACATAACCACGAATCCAGTAACGGGGTACAAGCGTCCCGTCTCGGGCACGATACTGATCAGCAATCCAAGGGGAGCAGTTATCATTGTCACGTGACTCTTGAGCTGGCAACTTTGACCAGAATCTATAACACCAAATGGTTAAGGCCAAGAATACGACTGCTGGTAGCATGAAGTTTAACAGGCTTTCCATTGCTTTCCAAACTAGTAACTGATGGATTACATCCGGGATCTGCTGCTTACTGAATTCTACCACATCACTCATTGTTTTAACAGTAACATCAATCATGTTAACCAAAGCGTTTGATGCTGTGTCTTGTAATTGTTTTACGGCTTCTGACATTTTAAATCTCCTTTAAAAGGGCTGTTGCCAGCCCTTGTTTGAATTATTTAGCTTCGAGCTGTGCCAGGTAGTCCGCAACTTCACCAGAACCCAGAGTAGCTGAACTCATATCATCGCCTTTGAATACCTGAGCCTTGCTCATCATCTCTTCAACATTGATGCTCACCAGTTCAACAGAGCTAATGATGTCTTCAATATTCTGAAGGCCTGAATCACGTGCATCCTGTGTCTCACGGATCAGTTCCAGCTTGATAGCAAGGTCATCCTTCTGGTAATCCAGGTCACGTACAGCACTTTCAATTTCTGTCAGAAGTGCAGCTTCAGCATTGGCTTGTTTACGAAACTCTTCAGCAGAACGTTTGTAAACCAACGCCAGCTTAACACGAGTTGAAGCATCAGCTTCTGGAGCTTCACGGCGAAGTCGCAGGATGTCTTTATCCATACGATTACGTTTTTCATCTTTCTCATCAGCAATATTATTGAACTTGGTGATGTTCTCACGTGCTTCCACATGACGGATGCGGAGCTTCTTAATCTCTGCAATGATCTTCAGTGCAGCTGACTCGTAGTAGTCCTGAATGGAAGTGTTGGCAATGATTGCACATTCTGTTTTAGTCTTGAAGAACTCAGCGATTTTGTTGAACATGTAAATCTCCTTATGGGTAGTTGTCTGTTAAAATGTTTTCTTGTTGAGATAGATACTAAACGTCTTTGGCCTTTAACGCAAGCCTTTTTTCTGTTTGCAGTGAGAAATAAATTCTTTCAGTTCCTTTTCTTCAGCATAAACAACTGCTTGTTTCTTATATCGAGATAGACGAATCAAACTTCTGACCCAAATAAAGACCAACAAGAGGAAAAAACTACCTACCCCAAGGCCATAAGACCATTTAAGAATAAAAAAAGCTAACTCACCCGGTTCCATCTTCATTTCAAGAGTTATGCAAAGGAAAGCAGAAACCAACATGCAACCTATACCACAAACAAAGCCCCAGAACCAAAGAAACACCCAAAAATTGTAAGCACACTGAGGAAGACTTTCATGTTCATATTTTTTCATTGTGGTTTCCCCTTCTGCAAGCAATGTGAAATGAACTGTTTCAGTTCCATTTCCTCTTTTTCTTTTTGAAGCCTCTCTTGGTAGGCACGATCACGTGCTTCACGTGCATTGAGGCTTTCTTGATACTCTTTCATATTAAGTCTGTGTTGGAAGTGACGCTGAATTCCATCAAGGTCATAATCAAAAGCTAGACTCAAAATAATCTCAATTATCATAATAACAAGTAGGGTCAGGAAAAAGAACAAAACTGGACCAAACACGTAGGTCTCTGTTTGAAGTTGGACGACTCCACCTTTTGCTTTTTCAACATCTGCTGCAAAAGCAGTCACCCACAACCAAATGGTTAGTGACGCCCAGATAACAGCAAAAATAAAGCGGCGGTACTTAATTTTAGACAGAAATTTTAACATAGCTAGTTCCTCTTGTTGTTAGCAGTTAAGTTGTTTCGATGGAGGTAATCTTACTAAATGAAAAAGGTCCCGTCAAGGACCTTTATTGTAAATTTTTATGGGCGAGAAACAAACTCCCATTTATCTTGTGCAATACTTACCCAAAAAGAGTCATCAGCTAGTGGTCGATCTACTCTGATAGTAAGGTTACCGTCAAAATCTGAATCTTCCAGGATATCAACAGTTCGTGTCTCCCATTCCTGACCACTATCCGACTCTTTACAGGAAACTTTGACACGAATCACATCCCCAGCCTTCAACTCACGCCAATCCGTGATATTTAGGTTATTTGTTTTTACTGTACCACTTTCAACAACCAATTGCATACCAGTTCCTTGGAGTGCAGCACGTGCTTGTTCATATAAAGCCTCAAGACGGGTATCAATAGACTGTAGACGTCCTTCTGCTATCTTCTTGTCGTCTAACGTTACTTTAATCAGGGTGATGATTGTATCAAGACTTGTAGTGTTAGCTTCTTTACTCATGTTTAACTCCTCTGTTAACTTAAACCCTATACAGATCTGTTAGATCTATACACAATAAAAAATAATTTAAACCAAGATCTTTCAGTCGTTCCTTACAGTCACTCCTTCAAGATCTTACATACTTATAACTATAAATTATTAGTCACATACGTTTTATAATAATTTATTAAAACAAACACTTATAACAGTCCTTCGGTCTTTGACCTTCAGTCCTGTTATATAAGATCTTTAAAATAACATACATTTTTAATTTGTCAATACCTTTAACAAAATAAATTCAACTGTGCCAGGCAGCTCCGCTGACCCCAAAAGATTGTAAGTGTTGGTCTTACCTTTTTACCAATTGCAAATGGTCAGACCAATTTAAAGTTCACCAAACACTCTGAGATGATCGGTAACACGTGAAAGAGTGAGTTTACTAGAGCTAGGATCTACACAAACTACATCAACATTATAACCTGAATAATCACGATTACAATCCAAATCATAAATGATGTGTTCTTTTAGTAGATCTACAGTAACATCCATTTCCTTTAGTTCCTCTGGAGAAACCTCAATAACTATACGCATAAAACCTCCTACAAAGCCTTGTAATGAGTTTTAAGTTAAAGTGGGGCCACCATACTCCCCACATATTTAAAACGCTTAGATTTGATTGTACGCAGTCTCAAAGCGAATTCTAGCATCACCTGCGAACTCAACTGCCTTAAGTCGAGAAAGATCCTTTGCAGCCTGATGAACCAGACCAATCTCGTTAGCGTTCATAAAAGCATACCCACCGATAGCATAAGCTTCAACAACACCAAAAGAATTACTCTGAGAGAACCACACAGAACCAGAAACTGATTTGACAGTATCCGTCACCTTGTACCAGGCATTCAGCTCAATACTTACTGTGAAGTCTTCAGGGCGAGTCGCCATAGCAAGAACTAAAGCATTCACAGCATCAGACACTGGTAGTTTTTCCACTTCTTCAATAGTTGTTTGCATTTTACTCTCCTTTCTCTTCAACAAAACCTAAACCAACGGAATACCGGCGGTACTTTGCAATCTTAGCACGTTTATAGAGATGTGCAATTGGATCAGGATTAAAACCAAAAGCTTCTTCAACATTCAGCATATCGATCACACCTAACAGGTCATTGATCTCAGCATGAAGACGTTCCCGGTTAGTTGCAGTATTACCGTCACCAGAGTAAACTTCATCAAGGCCGAACTGTTGGCACTTTGATGCCATCTGACCAATCTCATTACATTCTTCTGAGAGTTTAGTCAGAAGGAATTGCTGATTGGACATCTTAGGTTTGCTTTCACCTACTCGTTTGTTCCAGTACTCAGCAGCAGCCTCGAAACTGTACTCATCACGTTTCTGGATCTGACAATCTGAACACTCAATAACAAATCGATCTTGGTACTGACTATCAATCCAAGTTGTTGGATCTAGTCCACAAAAAGGGCACGGTTTAAGATTCATCTTCATCTCCATCAGTAAATTCAATGATAGGACAGATCTTACTTTTCTTAGCTTTAACGTAAGAAACAAAGATACCATCTTCTTTTTTCTCCACAATCTTGATTCGCCTTTCTTCCCAATAAGCACAAAGAATCCAGAAGACAAACATCAAAATGATTGCAGCGTAACCGACACCAAGACGAAGTAAATATGAATTCAAGCCATCAATATTGACACCTGCACCAAAAACCCAAAGTATAAAGTCACCAAGTGGGATTGGTGCAAAAGCAACAGCTCCAACCAGCATAAAAAGTAAAATAGCTGGAAATACTAAACAGAGCATGAATGTACACCAAACTGCCTGCCAAAAATACACACAAAGACTTTTTGAGGGTGTCATGTTCATACGACAAACCATTCTATAGTGCCAAGAATTTACATCCACTTTCATTTTATTCTCCTTTAACAAATTGTGATGTTGAGTTGAACCATACCGTGCCGGTATCAGACTCCTCCAAAGCTTTTACAGCTGAGTCAGACAGTTCAACAGTATCGTAGTCAAATGACATCCGGTCATAATATAAACCGTACTCACGTGTATTACGTTCTTCAAACTGGAGCTTACGCTTATCTAAAGCCTCTTTACTGACACCAACCATGTAACCATCGGGTTTAGTTCCCCAACCAGCTTCAGACTCAATAACGATAGTCATATAACCAACAGCTACTTGCTTACGCTCAACTTTATTCATCTTCACCCTCCTCTTCAGAGTAATACTCTTCTGGTGTCATAAACATGATATTCATCATAATGACCTTACCTTCTTCATCTTTAATAATGCGGAGTGTGTAACTCCCATCACCCTCACCAGAGGAAGAGTTGTAACCAAATCTGTGTCCATCTACCTCAACAGCTCCAGCTGAAATAATCAGTCCCTTTTTCTCTTCAGCAGAGCGACGATAACTTGTCTCATCACTGACGATATTGCAGCAAGTGTCATAAAATCGTTCATGCTCCTCACTATCCTCACCGTGATCTTTGGTTGCAGCATACTTTGTGAAAAGCTCCAAGTCAAAAATACCTGCCTGACCCGAGTCAACACCAACATCAATCTCAGAGACTTCAGCTAACTTGAAAACAGTCTCCAAAATGTTTTCATTGGAGAATCGAGCATCATCTTCATAATCCTCATGGATCACTGTCAGCATAGACTGACGCCATCCACAAACCTTATCTTTCAGGGATTTGAAAATTTCATTAGGACTTTTTTCACGATGGGACATTTTCTTTGAGTCCTTAATAACATTTAAAAGATAGTTTAACTCATTTTCAGTTAACTCCCCTCGTTCAGAATAAACTATCTCAACAGCACTAACTGCCATGTTTAACCAAGCGTTGTCTCCAACATTCTTACTGTAGAAATCCGAGTCAGTAATTTGGTCATCACTCTTCCCATCTTTTACCATTTGTAAAATGGTCTCAGCAATTTCCTCATCTGTTGGAATAATTCCAGTTGGGGTGTAATCTTTCTCAATTAAGTCATCCAGTCTCCAATCCCAGCCCCAGTCATCTGCAATATTTAGGGTCCAACCACACCAGAGACCATTTTTAACATTTTGTAATGTACCAGCACACCAAGTTTCCAAACTATAGCAAGGATCTGTTACACGAACAGCACCTGAGTTAATACCAAACATCTGGCGTGGACCAAAGAAAGGATCAGGTTGAGATAAACCAAATTTCTCTGAATATTCTTTACGCTTCACTTTTTTCATTTTATATTCTTCTTCCCAACTCATACAATTCTCCTTATTTATCAAGTAAAGTGGTAGATGTGTTAGTCTTATTTGCCATGTAAGACGTTGTTGTTTGAGAGTTAGGGCAACGAACAACATATAAAATTTTACCACGACTAGGGTCTAATCGGTAGATCTGGCAATCTTTTAGTCCCTCTGGTAGGGTGTACTTTTGCCCGATTTCTTCAGTTTTTGCATCACAACCTGACAGCAGAACGCTTACTAATGTTAGTAAAATAATCTTTTTCATAACAGTTACCTCTTTATTAATTGTAATTAATATTGTATTTGTTTAGGTCTTCAAGCTTAACATAACCACCAAAGTTGTCAATGATATAATCACAGTTATTTTTACTAACTACTGGATATTCTTTCAGATCAAACTTGGGTGCCAGAGTTGGACAAGACAGGATCAAAATCATATTGAACTTACGCCCTGCACCCTGACTGAGGTAGTAACTATCACAAAATTTCTCGTACATAAAATCTCCTTAAAGGTTATCCCCATCAAGATTAACTTCTTTATCTTCTGTAGTATGGTCTAAGACCCGACAATTCCACTTATCAAGAGCTGAAAAAGGTTTGTAATCCTCTTCTAGTGTTAGGCCACACTCAAGACATCTGACCGTATCAATCATTCGAATGTCTTTATTACCTTTCGTCCAAAAAGCTTGACTACCGCACATAGGACAACCTCTCAACTTACGTTTCTTTGCCATAAAATCTCCTTAAAGAAAAGGCGGCACGAAGCCGCCTTAGTTAATGATCACCACCAGAGACACTGATAGTATTCTCCAAAAAGCTTTTGGCCTTCTTGGACCTTACGTTCATGTTCTTTCATATCGTCTTTATAACGCTGGTACTCTGACTCATTGTCATTCTCAATAGTTATGCGACTACCACCATGTTCGAGTCGTTCCAGTACACGATGATGGAACTTGAACTGATAATCTTTCATATCTGGTTCATTCTTATGGTCAAATGCATAAATCATTGCATCCAGAATTTCCAACCAACGAGCATCAGCTTCAGCTAACTGCTCTTCATTTGCACCATCTTCCAGGTCTGGGAACATGTCATAGATGACCATTCCAGGCACACCACGCCATTCTGAATGCTCTGGTGAGGTGATAACCTCTTTGAATCGCTTCAGAGCTGAAAGAATAACGGGTGACAATGTGCAGTCCAAGCTAAACGTATCACGGTAGCTGAAATAAACTTTCTTACCTTTCATTCGCATCTAATTTTCTCCTTACTTAAAGGTTCGACTCCAGAATGTACCAACAGAGTAGGTGTCTTTAGTCCTGACAACTGTCCCAATATAAGAGAAGTGAATATTCACACTATCATTTGGTGTTTTAATCTGAATATTACAAATAATACTATTCTCAATGGTTGCAGTGTTAGAAATTGAAACACCATCAGTCACTGATTTATTGGTCATAATCTGAGTCTGGTCTTGATTTACAGAGACCAATACCACATCTTTAATGGTATAACTTTCCCCTGTGCGATAGTGAATCACAACATCAGTTTTCTGACGAACAGGTGGTTTCTGACGCTTTTTGTGGAAGCGTGGTTTAGCAACTTTAATGTGCTGCTGAAGATAAATATCATGAGAATTAAAATATTCAAATTTCTCATTACCAAGCTTATCTTCAAATCTTGGACAAAGTGAATTGTCATCATAGCAGATTTTCAAAACTGAGTCTTGCTTAAAAGACAAAGAATAAATTGCACCCGTTGAGGTTTGGTCATAAACAAACTCACCTTTTGGGTCATAACCTTCCTCAGCACACCAAAACTCAAATGGTGTCTTAGGTTTTTTTGGCTTGAGTTCATCTTCCCAGTACAGATCAAAAGCACCTGAAACAAGATTAAAAACATCACTCTGATATGCACGGGTGTTATCCTCATTTAAATGGTCTACGCTGGACCAACCTGTTTCACGTCCGGGTCCTAAATAACGAACACGATAATTGGAATCTGGGCGGTCAACACTAACAGCAATACGTCCCACATCAGCCTTAGTTACTTGTGTAATCTTATTCATTTACTTCTCCTTATAAAATTTTGATTTCTACATTTTCTACACTGACTACAGAATCAGCCGTAAAGCTAGTTGTTCCGAAAGAGGGTTGACCAACTGTGATCTCTTTTGCATTCTGCAAATCAATCTTAAAGTACAGACGACCCTCATAGGTAAAAAAGTCACCTGCAATCAGGAGTGAAAACTTTATTTGTCTTCCTGAAGAGGGACGGATGATACTGGTTGTTCCCTGCCGGTCTGTCTTTGCTGGTAAGCTGTTAGCAAACATAATATCTCCTAATTGTTTAATAAACTCGTTTAACTTCATCAGGTGCAGTGTGGAACAGTCGCTCAATAATGTCAAGGTCTTTTTTCAATTCTTCTGAAACATCATGTTGACCAAAAGACCGTAAGCGTGACCGCAAATCTTTTTTAAAGTTATCACATGAGATTTTGATAGCATCATCCAAGATTGTCTGAAGGTGTCCATCAACTGAATAACTTGACCGTACAGCGAACACAGGCAATCCTAAGCTGTCTTCGAACTCAAGTCGGGTTATCACATACTTACGATCAATGTCGTCTGCAATGTTCTTCTCTGCTCGTTTGCACGATAATGTTGTAAAATCAATACCATCAAAAATTGACATTTTAACCTCAAGGTAAACTAACGATTGTCCATGCTATCATGTTTGGAACCAGGATTGCAACCTGAGTCCACGGTTCTAAATTAAGATAGAAACACAAGGCCAACCAAGCCAAACAGATTACATTAAAAACCATTATGAATTTCATCCCTGCACCTCATAACCTGCTTCACGAATGGCTGCAATAACTTCATCTTTGTTGAGTGTGTAAAATGGCGCTTCTTTTTCCGGGTGCTCATACCCGCACACATCAGGCAACTTAACAGGCTTAGTGGTCAGGGCTGCGACAACAATTTCATGACGTAAAATTTCTTTTCTGTAACTTTTTGCCCAACCCGTTGCTACAGAACCTGTTGCCAGTATCGCTGAGATTCTTTCAATTTCTTTTTTACTTTCTTCAATCAACCCCTGCTTCTCTTCTGCGTTCATTCTGTTTCTCCTGTGTGTTTGATGAGGTGAAGATTAACAGATAGATTTTTAATGTCAATGGTTGACAACAAAAAATTTTACTGTAAGATGGATGAATCAATTGGAGGAGGTGAATATGTGGATCAGTAAAACAAAAATTGAGAAAAAGATCACTAATAAGAGAAACAATGCAAAGCAGCGTGGACTAATTTGCACATTGTCTTTAGCAGATTTATTGGTTATCTTTGAGCGTAATGGTGGGGTTTGTGACTATACAGGTAAACCGTTTGACGAATATGACCCATACCTAGCATGTAGTATCGAGCGTATTGATTCAAATCGTGGTTATGAGGTTGGTAATATTTGCCTTGTCAGTGTGCAGGCAAATCGAGTTAAAGATGAGGTGTTTGATCGTGTTGAACAAAAGGACATTAAAATCTCAAAAGAGTTTATCTCAATCCTGGCTGCAATCAGCGTTAAAGTCACACCTGAGTACATGAAATTCTTAGGTCAAAAGTATGATCCACGTATTGTTTATGATCCTGAGACTGATCCTTACAAAGATTACTTTAAAGACTTGACAGGTGATAAGATTGTATCTAATATCTCACCTATTGAACAGAAACCTATCTTGGAGGTACTTGATATGTCCGAACAATGGACCGAAGAACAAAAAGCAGAGAATGTTATGCCAGATGATGTACATATTGCAACTTATTATTCTGCTCTTGCAGGTGCTGCAAGGAAATCTGGTTTAGGTTTTACCTTGAGTTATGCACAATTCAAAGGCCGCCTTGCACGTAAAACTTGCACTTTCTCAGGGAAGAGTTTAGATCTGACAGACAAGTTTGTTGTCCTCCGTGACAGCAAAAAGCCTCTCTCAGCAGAGAACATCATTGTGGTTGATGAGAAGTTTGGTCATAAACTCAACAAGATGTCAGAGGAAATGGGTCTGAGTGTAGACGAATTGGCTAAAATGTTTAAGCGACTGGTATAAAATGAAAACAAAATACGTCATTACCTTTTTAACTCAACCTAAGTGGTCTCACACCCTTGTTGGAGCGAAGATCAATGTTAAAATATTTCAGAAAAAAGGTTTGTTCTCAAAGTGGGAACAAATTGAAGAGGTAATGGCGTCTTGTACAGGATCTAACATGTGGGAAGGTTATGAGTGGTACATTGAACATAATGGCTGTCGTCTAGCATGGTCTATTGAGGACCAAGCCCATGAACAATATAAGAAGGAGAGAAAATGAGTGATAATGAGATGAAGTGGCGAGACTTAGCTTTACAATTTGACGGACACAGAATGCAAGCTATTGGATTCCTTAAAATGATTCTAGCTGAGTTGCCAACCGATCAGTTTAAATCAGCACGTGATTTTCTTAACGCTGGACCTTTATCAGGGGAAGAAGTTCTACAGGAAAGACTACTAGCTATGAGTAAAGATGGTTGGATTAATTGGGATGGAAATATAGACCCAACATGTGAACCTGTAAGGGGCCGTGTTAAGGTACGCTTCCGTGATGGTGAGGAAGATACAGGTAATGCTTCAGCCTATTACTGGGCGCATGAGGGTGACCATGCTGACATTGTTGCTTACTCTATTGTAAAAGGTGAATCAGATGAATAATCAATCTTGGGTAGCAAGAGAGGTAGACTTACTTCTTAATGAACATGAAGCGGATGGGTCACGTTCTGATCAAGAGATCGTACAGGACCTGAAACATTTTGTACACTGCTCAAAGGAACTGGTTAAACGTGACCCCACTTTAAGGGAGAATCTTTACCTCTCTTATCTTCAGATGTTGTGGTATCGTGCAGGTTTTACTGGAGATGTTGAGTTTCTTAAATTGGAAGCTAAGATCATTGAATTGATGGAGAGTGAAATCAAGATGCCAGAACCGTTGGTTGAGCATAAATCTGGTCTGTTTGGACACTTACCCACATTAACTTTACAGACTCCAGATTGGGCTGATGGCTATAATGAGGCACTTACAGATGTTAAACTGCTTAACGAGGTGTGAGGATGATCAACTGTCAACATAAATGGATTTCCAGTGAGGGTCGAACCTCTTCTGGAGTTATATGCTCCAAGTGCTGGGATTACAGCGGACCACAAAAAGATGGGAGAGTAAAGCTTAAAGTTTTACCTAACCCTTAT
>Ga0302347_1001879_pt1 | contig 23352 bp, 19 predicted proteins | sample PhyWR1_FD_202178 | JGI IMG/M metagenome (GOLD analysis project Ga0302347, IMG submission 202178) | Leaf surface microbial communities from wheat plants in UC Gill Tract Community Farm, Albany, California, United States - DLSL W.R1 (v2)... | ecosystem: Host-associated > Plants > Phyllosphere >...
GGCTGCTACGCAGCCCATCGCGGCACAAGGCCGCTCCTGCAGACAGCACGCTCCGGTGTGGTATGAAAAGTGCCTGAAACACGGGGCGACACAACAAACGTCTCATTAGGAAGAGAGAACAATAACGATGAATGCCGCACTGAAAACCTTCGCCCCCAGCGCACTCGCCCTGCTGCTGATCCTGCCCGCCACCGCCTCGGCCAAAGAAGCCGAAACCCAGCAGAAGCTGGCCAACGTGGTCATCCTCGCCACTGGCGGCACCATTGCCGGTGCTGGCGCCAGCGCCGCCAACAGCGCCACCTACCAGGCCGCCAAGCTGGGCGTCGACAAGCTGATCGCCGGCGTGCCGGAACTGGCCGATATCGCCAACGTCCGCGGCGAGCAGGTGATGCAGATCGCCTCCGAAAGCATAACCAACGAAGACTTGCTGAAACTGGGCAAGCGCGTTGCCGAACTGGCCGATAGCAACGACGTCGACGGTATCGTCATCACCCACGGCACCGACACCCTGGAAGAGACCGCGTTCTTCCTCAACCTGGTGGAAAAGACCGACAAGCCGATCGTGGTCGTCGGTTCGATGCGCCCGGGCACCGCCATGTCCGCAGACGGCATGCTCAACCTGTACAACGCCGTGGCCGTGGCCGGCGACAAGCAGTCGCGTGGCAAGGGCGTGCTGGTGACCATGAACGACGAGATCCAGTCGGGTCGTGATGTCAGCAAATCGGTCAACATCAAGACCGAAGCCTTCAAGAGCGCCTGGGGCCCGATGGGCATGGTAGTGGAAGGCAAGTCCTACTGGTTCCGCCTGCCGGCCAAGCGCCACACGGTCAACTCCGAGTTCGACATCAAGCAGATCAGCAGCCTGCCGCAGGTGGACATCGCCTATGGCTATGGCAACGTCACCGACACCGCCTACAAGGCGCTGGCACAGGGCGGTGCCAAGGCGCTGATCCATGCTGGTACCGGCAACGGTTCGGTGTCGTCGCGGGTGGTGCCGGCGCTGCAGGAGCTGCGCAAGAATGGCGTGCAGATCATCCGTTCGTCCCACGTCAACCAGGGTGGCTTCGTGCTGCGCAACGCCGAGCAGCCCGATGACAAGAACGACTGGGTCGTGGCCCATGACCTGAACCCGCAGAAGGCGCGGATTCTGGCGATGGTGGCGATGACCAAGACCCAGGACAGCAAAGAGCTGCAGCGGATCTTCTGGGAGTATTGATCGCTTAACCCGAGGAAGCCGGGGCACCCTCGTGCCCCGCTTCCCTGGGTCTCACCCCTGCAGGTTCATGACCATTTCATGCCAGGCCATGCCGCCGTGGTCAGAGGGCGAAGGCTGTACGTACTGATAGCCCATCTTGCGGTACAACTCGACGTGCTGTTCCTTGCACATCAGGTGAATGGTCTGCTTGCCCTGCGCCTTCATGCGCTGGATGAATTCATTCATCAGCAACCTGGCGTAGCCTTTGCCCTGTTCTGCCGGGTCGACCACTACCGACATGATCACCACGTTGGGTGCCTGCGGGTCGTGGCCGACCAGTTCCTTGAACGCTTCGTCGGACATCACTACCTGGTGGGCGCAGCCGCTGTTGATGAAGCCGACGATGCCTTGCGAGTCTTCGAGCAGCAGGAAGCCTTGCGGGTACTGGCTGATACGGGTGCGGATCTTTTCCAGGGTGGCGGCTTCGTCACCCTCGTAGGCGCCAATCTCGATGGCGTAGCAGCGCTCGGCGTCTGCCACGACAGGCTGGCGGAATTGCGTGTTGCTCATGGGACAGGCTCCAGAATCAGTTTGATTGTATTATCGCAGTGCATGGCACCGGCTGCGCCGGTGAGCGCTGGCAAGCCAGGCTCCCACCGATACTGCAGATGGCTTGACACCCATGCAGTCGAAGCAGGAGCGGCCTGGGGAATCAAGGTTCGATACGCTTCAGGTCATTCAACAACCCCATCAACTGCTGCAGCTTCTGTTCGTCAAACTGCGCTTGGATCGGCCCGGTGGGGAGTATTCCGGGCCAGCCCCAAAACCTGTCAGCAACACCGTTACCGGAACCGATACTCCAACCCCGCCCCCGCATACCAGGAGCGCCCAGGCGCTGCCTCGTAGTACCGCCCATTGCCGTCGCCGACAATCACCGACCCCACGTACTGCCGGTCAAACAGGTTGTCCAGCCGCACCAGCTGGTGGAACGTCCACGCCCCGACATGCTGCTCGAACCGCGTGCGCCAGTTGAACACGGCATACGCCGGCGCCGCCTTGGCGCTGTTGCTGTCATCCACGTAGACCTTGCTGCGGTACTGGCCTTCAACACCCATGCTGATGGACGCGACGGGCTTCCACAGCAGCTCGCCATACAGGTTGTCGAGCGGCACACCGGGCAACCGGTTACCGCTTTCGATGGTCTGACTGACATCCTCGGCGTAGCGCGCATCGGTGCGGGTGTAGACCAGGGTGGTCTGCCACTGCTCGCTCAGGTCACTTTGCAGGCTAGCCTCAAAACCGCGCCGCACAGTACGCCCGGCATTGCGATAGCTGGTGCGGCCGTCCTTTGAACTGTCGACGACGATTTCGTCATCGGTCCGAATCTCATACACCGCCGCATTCAGCCGCGTGCGTTCGCCAAGCCGGTACTTCACGCCCATTTCATACTGCATGCTGGTGGCGGGTTCGAGGCCGAAGTTGAAGCTTTCGGCGGTACCCGGGGCATAGGCCATCTCGGCCTGCGTGGGGGTTTCGAAGCCTTTGCCAACACTCACGTAGCCACGCAGGTCAGGCGTGAACGCGTACATCACCGACAGCGAAGGCGTGGCCTGCTGGTACTTTTTCGAGCCGCTGGAATCACCGTTGGCCAGGTAATGGTCATCTACCCGCATTTCCATCGTGCTGTAGCGCAGCCCCAGCTCGCTGGTCCAGTTGCCGATTTCCCAGTGGGCCTGAAGGTACGGGTCCAGGCTGGTGGCTGTGTCCTGCTCGTCACGGCGCAGTTCGCCCTTCACGCCTAGCTGGTCGCCGCTGAAGTTCTGGTAGCCGCGGCGGTCGTCCTTGCTCTGGTCGTAATCGGCGCCGAAGGTAAAGGTGAGGTTGCCCGGCACAGCGGCAACCGGCTGGATCCAGCGCAGGGTGCCACCGTGAAACTGCCGATCAAAATCCACCACCCCGCCACCGCGCTGGCTGTTGGAGGCAACTGTCCTGGGAATGGACAGGTACTGCACCACACTGCGCTGCCCCGCATACAGGTTGAACTGCAGCGTGGCATCGCCGAAATAGCGCTCGTAGTTCATGCCAAGCTGCTGATGATCGATGCTCTTGCGGGTGTTGTAGGTATCCGCCACTGGTGCGCTTGAACGCGGGTCGTGTTTGTAGGCGTCCCAGGTCTGCCCCAGCGGGTCCTGCGTGTTGTTCTGCTCCAGGCTGCTGTAGATCAGCGCCAGGCGCGAGTCATCGTCGGGCTTGAAATTGACCTTGGCGAAGGTCTGATCGCGACGCGCGGCACTGTGGTCGCGGTAGCCATCGGTGTCCATGCGCGATGCATCCAGGACGAAACCGGCGGTGTCGGTACCGCCTTCGGCAGACAGGTGGTTCTTGTTGAAGCCATCGCTGCCGAAGGTGGTTTCGGCGCCGACCCGGGCCGGCCCCTGGCCGTCACGGGTGAACATCTGGATCACCCCACCGGCATTGCTGCCGTACAGCGTCGCGGCAGGGCCGCGCAGCACCTCGATGCGCTCGGCCACGTCCAGGTTGAGCGTGGCCGCCTGCCCCTGGCCATCGGGGGTGCTGGCGGGTATACCGTCGCTCAGCAGCTTGATGCCGCGTACACCGAACGCTGAACGGGCACCGTAGCCGCGCGAGGAAATCTGCAGGTCCTGGGCGTAGTTCTGGCGGTTCTGCACCACCAGCCCCGGCACCTTGGTCAGAACTTCCGACAGGTTGACGCCAAGCTGGCCGTCGGTGCCGTTGGACAGGTCAACGGTATCGACCGAAAACGGCAAGTCGAAGCTGCTGGTGGGCGCATAGGCACCGGTGACCACCATGGGGTCCATGACCACCACATCGGGGGCCCGGGGGGCGGCATGGCCAGCGGCATTCATGCCCCCAGCCAGAAACAGGGCAAGGCCCGTGCGTGCGGGTAAACGAGAAGGGATTTGATACATGCAAAACTTCCTGAAACCCAGGCCGACCCTTTGCAGGTCACGCCCGGGGCAACGCCACCGTGCGGCTGGCACGGTATACGAAAGCAGATAAATGAATTCAAAGGGTGTTGGTAACGCAGGCCTAGATCCTGTTGATGTAACAGTGGCCTTGGGTGCTGACCACCGACAGCCGCTTCTCGATTGCCCTGCCCTGGTAATCCAGCGCAATGCGCACGATCTGCAGCAGCGGCGCGCCTGGCTCCAGACCCAACAACTGGGCCTGATCGGCATCGGCACAGATAGCGAAAATACGCTCATCGGCATGCGCCACCGTTGCCCCGAAGCGCTGCTGATATAGCCGGTAGAGGGTGTTGGGCAGCACTTCCGGCTGGCGCTCCAGGCCGAAGAAACGCTCGGCACACAGGATGATGTCTTCGTAGATGGCTGGCTTGCCGTCCAGTTCGCGGATGCGCGAAATATGGATGACCTTGGCCCCCGGCTGCAGGCCCAGCGCTTGTGCTTCCTGCACGCTGGCCTTGCGTACCTTGCGCCCCAGCACGATCGACACCGGCAGGCAGCGTTCGCCGTCCGGGCGGCAGATATTGAAGAAACGGAACAAGGCATGGTCACCATCATGGGTGGCAACCGACGTTCCCTTGCCCTGCTGGCGTACCACCACATTCTCGGCCACCAGCTCATTGAGCGCCTTGCGCAGCGTGCCGACGCTGACCTGATAAGTGGTCGCCAATGCCGCCTCGCTGGGAATGAACGTGCCAGGTGACCACTCCCCTGACTGGATGCGCTCCATCAGCAAGTCTTTGATCTGCATGTACAGCGGCTGAAAGGTCGGGGCCTTGGGCGGATTTTGCAGGGCGTCGTTCATGGGCATCTGGCGTCGGCAGTTCGTAGAGCTGGAGTATAACCCGAACGAGGGAAAAAGCATCTCGCCTTGACTATCCTACAACCTATGTCCTATACATGACCCACGGCATATGAATGACCGTCACAGGAGAACAACAATGAGCATTGATTTTGTCGTCCACGATGCCGACGACGCTGTCGGCGTCGTCGTAGTCGAAGGCGTGCAGGCGGGCCAGAAGTTGACAGGTTGGGTCATGGACCAGGACCAGACCCTGGAATTCGTGGTGCGTGACGCCATCCCGATCGGCCACAAACTGGCCATTCGTGACCTGCAGGAAGGCGATACCGTGATCAAGTACGGGGTCGATATCGGCCGGGTCGTCAAGCCCATCCGTGAAGGCGAGCACCTCCACGTCCACAACGTCAAAACCAAGAGGTGGTAAGCATGGAACTCAACGGGCGCACTTTCCTGGGCTACCGCCGCGACAATGGCCGTGTGGGCATTCGCAACCACGTGATCATCCTGCCGGTGGACGACATCTCCAATGCCGCTGCCGAAGCGGTGGCCAACAACATCAAGGGCACCCTCGGGCTGCCGCACCCTTATGGTCGGCTGCAGTTCGGCGAGGACCTGGAGTTGCACTTCCGCACCCTGATCGGCACCGGCTGCAACCCCAACGTCGCAGCAGTGGTAGTGATCGGCATCGAGCCAGGCTGGACCCGACGCGTCGTCGAGGGTATCCGCGCCACCGGCAAACCGGTGGAAGGCTTCTGGATCGAGCAGAACGGCGACCACAACACCATCTGCGCCGCCTCGCGCAAGGCCCGCGAGTTCGTGCAGTACGCCACCGAGCTGCGCCGCGAGGCATGCGACATCAGCGAGTTGTGGGTGTCGACCAAGTGTGGCGAGTCCGACACCACTTCCGGCTGTGGCGCCAACCCCACCGTCGGCAACGCTTTCGACAAGTTGTACGCCCAGGGCTGTACCCTGGTGTTTGGCGAAACATCAGAGTTGACTGGCGGCGAGCACCTGGTCGCCGAGCGTTGCAGCACCCCGGCGGTGCGGGAGAAATTCCAGTTCATGTTCGACCGCTACAGCGCCATGATCGACCGCTGGAAAACCAGCGACCTGTCCGAGTCGCAACCGACCAAGGGCAACATCGAGGGGGGCCTGACCACCATCGAGGAAAAAGCCTTGGGCAATATCCAGAAGATCGGCCGTAAATGCCGGGTGGACGGTGTGCTGGACAAGGCTGAGGAACCCACCGGGCCGGGCTTGTGGTTCATGGACTCGTCGTCTGCCGCCGCCGAGATGGTGACCTTGTGCGCAGCGTCCGGGTATGTGGCGCATTTCTTCCCAACCGGGCAGGGCAACGTCATCGGCAACCCTATCTTGCCGGTGATCAAGATCTGCGCCAACCCGCGCACCTTCCGTACCATGGGTGAGCATATCGATGTCGATGTATCTGGCCTGCTGCGGCGCGAGATAAACATGGACGATGCGGGCGACCGCCTGCTCGACATGCTGATGCGCACTGCCAACGGGCGCTTCACCGCCGCCGAAGCGCTGGGGCACCGCGAGTTCGTGCTGACCCGGTTGTTCGAAAGCGCCTGACCGGCCACGCCGTTGCCTGCCACGGGCAACGGCGTTGGTTTTTTGCCTGCGTTCAAGAAGTACGTCTCACAACAACCATAAATGGAGACCTTCATGAAACCGCTCCGCCCTGCCCCCACTCCTCCTCCCCCTCCGCTGTTTCTCCCCCAGCCCGCGCAACCACCACGACCGTACTGACCTGCACCGGGCCCTACAAAAATAAAGACCCTGTTCCCTGCCCTGATCAGCGCGATTGGCGTGGGGTATACGCTCATGGAGAAACAACCGTGAAAATTCTCAGGAACCTGTATGTCCAGGTAGTCATCGGCCTGATCGCCGGTATTCTTCTCGGCTACTGCTGGCCCTCGCTCGGGGTCGAGATGAAGCCCCTGGGTGATACCTTCATCCGCCTGATCAAGATGCTCATCACCCTGGTGATCTTCTGCACCGTGGCCATCGGCATCGCGCGCATGGAAAGCCTGAAGGAGCTGGGCAAGGTCGGTTTCAAGACCTTCATGTACTTCGAAGTGGTGACCACCCTGGCGCTGCTGCTGGGCATGATCATCGCCAACCTGGTGCAGCCCGGTGCCGGCATGAACATCGACCCGGCCAGCCTCGACGGTGGCGCCATGTCGCAGTACCTGGACCAGGTACACGCGCAGGAGTCTTCCAGCCTGCTCACCCAGTTGATCCCCAACTCGGTGGTCGGCGCCTTCGCCAGCGGCAACCTGCTGCAGGTATTGTTGTTCTCGGTGCTGTTCGGCGTGGCGTTGTCCGGCATGTCCAGGCGCAGCCGGCTGGCCGCGCGGGTGATCGAACAGTTTGGCGAAACCCTGCTGCGCATCGTCGGCATGATCATGTGGCTGGCTCCGATCGGCGCGTTCGGCGCCATGGCCTTCACCATCGGCAAGTACGGCATCGGTGCACTGCAGCAGATGGGCCTGCTGATTGTCTGCCTGTATGTCACCAGCCTGCTGTTCATCGGGATTGTCCTGGGCTCGATCAGTTTTGCCTGCGGGGTCAATATCTGGTCGCTGCTCAAGTACTTTCGCGAGGAGTTGCTGATCGTGCTGGGCACCTCTACCACCGAGTCGGTGTTGCCCCGGCTGATGCAGAAACTGGAACGGCTGGGTTGCGACAAGTCGGTGGTCGGCCTGGTGCTGCCAACGGGCTACTCGTTCAACCTCGACGGCGCCGCCATCTACCTGACCATGGCCTCGCTGTTCCTGGCCCAGGCGTTGAACATCGATTTGTCGTGGGGCCAGCAACTGAGCCTGCTGGTGATCTTGCTGATCACCTCCAAAGGCGGTGCCGGGGTGGCCGGTGCGGCCCTGATAGTGCTGACAGCGACGCTGGCCAGCCACGACATCATTCCGGTAGCGGCGATTACGCTGATTCTGGGCATTGACCGCATTCTCAATGAAGTACGGGCCCTGACCAACATGATGGGCAATGTGGTCGGCACCCTGGCGATTGCCCGCTGGGAAGGCAAGCTCGACCTCGCCCAGGCCCGCGCTGAACTGGCCGCCCCTGGCCGCTTGCCGACGCTTGATCAAGCCCCCCTGAACCTTTCGCAGAAAAAATCATGACCCCCTGCAAGGAGCCAATTCATGACTGTGCAAATCAGCGTTCGACGTGCCCGTGATCTGGCGGTGCAGGCCCTGCTCGGCGCCGGCATGCCGCAAAGCAGCGCGCAGAGCTGCGCCTATGCCCTGGTGCAGGCCGAATGCGAAGGCCTGCCATCGCATGGCCTGTCGCGCTTGCCGTTCTACCTTGAACAGATGGCCACTGGCAAAGTCGACGCCAAGGCCGTGCCAGATATGTCGGTCGAAGGCGCGGTGGTGCGGGTTGACGCTGCCTTCGGCCTGGCCTTCGCGGCCATCGATGCCGGGCTCGGCCCGGCGATGGCCACGGCACGGCGGCTGGGTATCGCGGCATTGGCCATCAGCCGCTCGCACCATTTCGGTGTGGCCGGGCAACCGGTAGAACGGGCCGCGCGCGAAGGCTTGCTGGCCCTCGCCCTGAGCAATGCGCCAGCGGCAATGGCGCCTTGGGGCGGGCGCACACCGTTGTTCGGCACCAATCCCATCGCCTTCGCCTCGCCCCGCCTGGACGACGCACCTGTTGTCATCGACCTGTCGCTGTCGAAAGTTGCCCGCGGCAAGGTGATGCTGGCCAGGCAGGCCGGCACGTCGATCCCGGCCGGTTGGGCCATCGACCAGGCCGGGAACGACACTACCGACCCGGCGGCTGCGCTGGCCGGCAGCATGCTGCCCATGGGCGATGCCAAGGGTGCTGCGCTGGCCTTGATGGTCGAGTTGCTGACGGCTGGCCTGACAGGCAGCCACTTCGGTTTCCAGGCCAGCTCGTTTTTCGATGCCCAAGGCGACGCGCCGGGGGTGGCTCACCTGTTGTTGCTGATCGACCCGCAACGGTTCGGGGTGGGCTACCTGAGCCATGTCGAAGCGTTGTTCGCGGCCATGCTGGAGCAGCCTGGCGTGCGTTTGCCAGGGCAGCGGAGGATGCGCGAGCGGCAGGCCAACAGTGACTTCATCGAAGTGCCGCAGGCGTTGCTGGATACGTTGCAAATGTGCGCCTGAGCTCACCAGCCTGGGGTGCATTGCGCCCCATTCACGCGACAAGCCCGCGCCTGCAACGACCGCACAGGGACGGGCTCATGCTGCCTGTCAGACGTCCGGCAACAACACCAGCTTGCTCGACGCCGTGCGCTGCGCATGCAGGTCGCCGAAGGCCTGCGCGCCCTCGCTCATGCGCCGCGTCTCGACCCAGCCCAGATCACCGAAGGCCCCGTCTTCCAGCGCCTGTACCGTGGCATGCATGTCGGCCATGCTGTAGGTGTAGGTGCCCAGCAGCGACACCTCGGCCAGCGTCAGCTTGCGCATGTCGATTTCGCTGGCCCAGTCCTGCAAGCCAATGTGCATGACCACACCGCCCGGCTTTATCGCCTGCAGCGCGGCGTGACGGGTGGCTTTGGCCCCCACCGCATCGATCACGTAGTCGAACGCGTCGACCGGGGTATCCGCTTGCAGCGGGTTGAACACCTCGCAGCCTGCACGCTCGTGGGCAGACTCGCGGCGCAGTGGGTTTACCTCGGCCATGCTCACCCGTCGGCAGCCATAGCTGCGCAACAGCAGGGCAGCCAGCAGCCCCACCGCACCGCCACCGATGACCAGGGTACGCAGCTCGGGCAGTGGCCGCGCCAGCACACGCAATGACAGGTTGATGGCATGCAGGGCAGTGGCCGCAGGCTCGGTGATTGCCGCCTGCACCATCGACAGGCTGTCGGGAATGGGGATCACCGACGCCGCCGGGATCGCCAGGAATTCGGCGAAGGCACCCGGCCGGCTCATGCCGATCATGCTGCGGTTGGCGCACAGGTTGTCGCGCCCGGCACGGCAATATTCGCAGTTGCCGCAGGTAATCAGCGGGTTCGCGGTAACCCGCTGGCCCTCCTGCAGCCGCGAGCTGGCACTTGCCACTACCACGCCTGCCAGTTCGTGGCCCAGCACCAGCCCCGGCTGGCGCCGCGGGTCGTGGCCGTGGAAGGCGTGCAGGTCCGAACCGCAGATACCGGCAGCGGCCACTTTGATGATTACCTCCCCGGCCTGCAGCGTCGGGTAGGGCCGCTCCTGCAACTGCATTTGCATCGGTTGGGTGTAGACAAGCGCTTTCATGGCTGCTCCTTGTTGTTGGGGTCCTGCATCGCTTCAGCGTGCCGGGGCAGGCTGGTAACCCGGCTCGGTCATGCCCTGCGACTGGTGCCGGCCAATCCAGCGGGCGCACCAGGCACTGAGCAAGCCGATGCCAAGCACGTAACTGCACAGCAACCAGGGATCGCCGGCGTTCATGCCCGTCAGCAATGCAGCGATGATGGGTGTCATGCCCCCCGCGAAAACCCCGGCCACCTGGTACACGAACGAAATGCCGGTGTAACGCACCGAGGCGTCAAAGCACTCCGAAAACAACGACGACATGGTGCCGAACACGGCCGCATGGAAGATCCCGAAGGGGATGATGATCGCCAGCCACACCAGCGCCAGTTGCCCGGAAAAGCTGTGCATCACCCAGAACGCCGGGAACACCGACAAGGCCGACAGCAAGGCCCCGGCACCATACACCCGCGCCTTGCCAACACGGTCCGCCACATGGCCCCACAGTGGAATGAAACAACTCATCAGCAAGGCGCTCAGCATGATCCCCACCAAGGCACTGGTGCGCGGCAGGTTCAGCGATTGCGTCAGGTAGTTCAGCGAATAGACCCCGAACACATTGAAGAACACCCCATCGATCATTCGCGCGCCCATGCAGGCGAAAATCATCCGCGGGTAACGCCGCAACATGATCAGGATCGGCAGCGCCTGCCGGGCCGGGGCATCAGCCTGCGGGCGGGTTTGCTTGAAGTCCTGGGTTTCACTGACGTGGGTGCGAATGTAGCTGCCCAGTAGCACGAACACGCCACTGAGCAGGAATGCGCAACGCCAGCCCCAGCTCATGAACTGCTCATCGCTGAGCAACCAGGACAGCAGGCCGATCACCCCCGATGCAATGACCAGGCCCAGCGACATGCCGATCTGCGGCAGGCTGGCGTAGAACCCGCGGCGCGCCGGCGGCGCCGACTCGTAGGTCATCAGCACCGAACCACCCCACTCCCCGCCCAGGCCGATGCCCTGCAGGATGCGGCACACCAGCAGCAGGATGGGCGCCAGCACGCCGACCTGATCGTAGGTCGGGATCAGGCCGATAACGACCGTGGCACCGCCCATCAACGCCAGGGTGATGATGAGCATTTTCTTGCGGCCCAAGGTGTCACCAAAATGGCCAAAGACAATGCCGCCGACCGGCCGCGCGATAAACCCCACGGCGAACACGCCATAGGACAACAGTACCGAGATCAATGGGTCGTCGGCGGGAAAGTACAGCTTGTTCAGTACCAGGCCGGCAACGACCCCATACAGGAAGAAGTCATACCATTCGATCACCGAGCCAAGCACGCTCGAGATCGTGGCACGACGCAGGTTGGATGAGGCAGGCGCAGTGGAAGTCATTGTTGTTATCTCCACGGTCGAACCGGTTGTGGCCGCCTGCTGGGCGGCCTGGTTAATTGGCGGTGTAGCCACCATCGACCATCAACGTCTGGCCGGTGACGTAGCTGCTGGCATTGCTGGCAAAGAACAGCGTGGCACCCACCAGGTCCTCGAGGTTGCCGTTGCGCCCGATGCATGTGCGTTCGGCATGGCGCTGGGCCAATGCCTGGTCGGCGAACACCTGAGCCGTCAAGGCGGTAGGAAAGAACCCCGGGCCGATGGCATTGCAGGTGATGCCGTGACGCGACCAACGTTGGGCGATCGCGCGGGTAAGCTGGACGATGCCGCCTTTACCGGCGCCGTATGGCGCACTGTCGGCGAAGGCGCGGCTGGACTGCAGCGACGCAATGTTGATGATGCGCCCCCAACCGCCGTCGGCCATGCCTGGGGCCAGAGCCTGTGCCAGGAAGAACGGCGCTTTCAAGTGCAGGGCCAACTGCTCATCCCAGGTCTGCGGGCTTACCTGCTCGAAGGGTTCACGGCGATTGACGCCAGCGGCATTGACCAGGATGTCCACCGTGCCGAGTGACCGCGCCGCCGCTTGCAGGTCATCCACGCAGGTCAGGTCGCAGCATCGGTAACTGGCTTGGATATCGGCCTGTTGCAAGTGCGCAACCTGCTGCTGCAAGGCTGCTTCGCTACGCGCCATCAACACCACACGGGCGCCCGCAGACCCCAGTGCCTGGGCCATCAGCGCGCCGATGCCGCTACCGCCCCCGGTCACCAGCGCGGTGCGGCCTTGCAGGTCAAACAGTACTGCCGGGTTCATGCATCACTCCTGTCGCCCGGGCCAGCGCCCGAGCGGGTATGGGTAGATGAGCAGGGACGATTGCTTCAGCGGGTAACCGGCTCACCGCAATCGAAGCCTTCGCCGGGGAAGTACTTGGCCAGGCGGTCATCGGCCGTGCGCGCATGGGCCTCCATGCCCTCCAGGCGCGAGATGCGCGCCGTCACCTGGCCGATCTGGCGCACTGCACTGCGGGGCATGCGTTGCCAGGTCAAGGTCTTGAGGAACTTGTGCACCGACAATCCTCCCGAGTAACGGGCTGCACCTTTGGTCGGCAGCACATGGTTGGGCCCGCTGCATTTGTCACCGAAGGCCACCGTGGTTTCTTCACCGAGGAACAGCGAGCCATAGCAGGTCAGGTTGTCCAGCCACCAGCCAAGGTCGTGCGCGTGCACTTCCAGGTGTTCGCTGGCATAACGGTCGGACACCTCTACCACCTCGTCACGGCTGTCGCACAGAATCACTTCGCCATAGTCGCGCCAGGCGCAGAACGCCGCATCGCGGGCTACCGGCGGCAGGGCTTCGATCAGCTCCGGTATCTTGGCCATCACCGCCTGGGCGAGGCTGCGCGAAGTGGTGAACAACCAGGCCGGCGACTCGTGACCATGCTCGGCCTGGCCCACCAGGTCACTGGCCACGATAGCCGCATCGGCGCTGTCATCGGCGATAACCGCCACCTCCGAAGGCCCGGCGAACACATCGATGCCCACCTTGCCGAACAGGGCGCGCTTGGCCTCGGCGACAAACTTGTTGCCGGGCCCCACCACGACATCGGCGGGCTTGCCGCTGAACAGGCCGTAAGCCATGGTGGCAATGGCCTGCACCCCACCCAGGGTCATGATCAGGTCGGCACCGGCCGACTTGAAGGCATACAACACATAGGGGTGGATGCTTTCTCCCAGAAACGGGCTGGAACATGCCAGCACCGTCCTTACCCCGGCGGCCTTGGCCGTGGCCACCCCCATGTAGGCCGAAGCGATATGCGCATAACGCCCTGCCGGTGCGTAGCAGCCCACCACATTCACCGGGATCACCCGCTGCCCGGCAATTACTCCGGACGGCAGGGTCACTTCAAGATCTTCGATGGAGCGTCGCTGGGCGCAGGCAAATTCATACACTTGGCGCGCGGCGAAATCGATGTCGTCACGAACACGTTTGGGCACCTGCGCAGTTCGCCGGTCGATCTCGGCATCGCTGAGCACGATATCGCCCTGCCACTTGTCGAGCGTGCGGGCATAGTCGCGCACCGCGTCCTCGCCGCGCCGCTGGATGTCTTCGAGCATTTCGGTTACCACCCGCTGTGCTTCGGCTGTGTTGGCGTCGGCAGATTTGCTGGCCTGCTTGAGGTAAGTGATGGTCATGGTGTCTCCGGCAAATGTTCTTGCAAAGAAATGAAAGCGCTTTCATTCAACGTAGCCTCTGCTCCGCCAAGATCAAGAACATTGGGAAAAAAATGCCGAATGGTTGTATTGTCAGGTACCGCTCACTTACCAGACCGCCATGAATTCACGCCCCCGCCTGCATGATGTAGCCGCCCTGGCCGGTGTCTCCCCCGCCACGGTTTCCCGCGCGCTGTCCAACCCGCAGCTGGTGCGTGCCGACACCCGGGAAAAAATCCAGCACGCGATCGAGCGCCTTGGCTACCTGCCCGACGGCTCGGCCCGGGCACTGGCCTCGGGGCGTGCACGGATCATCGGCGCTATCATGCCCACGCTCGACAACGCCATTTTCGCCCGCGCAGTGCAAGGCCTGCAGACCACCCTGGCCAACGAGGGTTACCAGTTGCTGCTGGCAACCCACGAATACAACCCCAACGCCGAGCTGGAGCTGGTGCGGGCCCTGCTTGGCCAGGCAATCGATGGCCTGGTGCTGGTGGGTGCGGACCATCCCCAGCCGGTGTGGGAGATGGTGCGTGCGCATGACGTACGCCTGCTGGTGACCTGGGCCAGCCACCCTACCCAGCCGTCGCTGGCCTTCGACAACTACCGTATCGGCCAGCTGGCTGCCGAGCACCTGTTACGCCTCGGCCATCGGCAGATGGGCGTGATCTCGGGTTTCTTTCGCCATAACGATCGGGCCCGCGCGCGCCTGGCCGGGTTCCGTGAAACCTTGGCCGTTGCCGGTTGCACCCTGCCGGACGGCAACATCGTCGAGCAGCCGTTCGGCTTCGAAGGCGGCCGTGCCGGGCTCAACCAGCTGCTGCAGCTGAACCAGCGTCCGACGGCGGTGTTCTGCGGCAATGATGTGCTCAGCGTGGGCTGCCTGTTCGAAGCCCAGGCTTTGGGGCTTGAGGTCCCGGCGGACCTGTCCATTGTCGGGTGCGACAACCTGCCCCTCACCGCACAGGTCACCCCGGGAGTGACGACCGTGTTACTGCCTACCTACGAGCTTGGCCAGCGTGCCGCCAGTACCTTGTTGCAGTGGATCCGCAGCGGTCAGGCTCCGCAAAGCGAGTGCCTGCCGGTCGAGCTGATCGTGCGCGGCACCACCGCTGCGCCGCGCTGAACACTGAGGCTCGCCAGCGCCACACACACATGCCTGCCAGGATCATGGTCGGGTCCATGGCAATCCGCTTTTTTGCTCGCTGCTGATCAGAACCCGACGATGAGGAACCCTGTGGAATACGCGGGATACAGCCGCCCACGGTCCGGCCCAGGCTTGAGCAAGGTTTTCGCCTGACAGGCTGTTGCGAAATTACTTACAGTGAAATACTGTATGCGCATACAGCAAAACAAGGAAATGCCTGTGTCCAGGACCGCCTCTGCCACCCCAAGCAGCTATGAACAGCTGGGTGTACGCATCCAGAAGATCATCAACAGCCCCACCGCCCAGCGCAGCCGTGCGGCGCTGATCTATCGCCTGGAACAGGAAACCCCGGAAGACTGGGAAACCCTGCTCGAGGAGATTGCCGAAAACGACAATGTCACCCTCGCCCACCGCGATGATGGCGGCGTGCAGATCTTCTGGACCGTGCCAAAGGAAGACTGACCACGCATGAGAGTTTCGTTTTTCGCGGCAGCCTGCCTGTTATTGATCACCCCATTTGTGCAAGCCGACGCGCCGCGCACCTTCCAGGAGGCGAAGAAGGTCGCCTGGAAGTTGTACGCGCCACAATCGACCGAGTTCTATTGCGGCTGCAAGTACAAGGGCAACAAGGTCGACCTGGCGTCGTGCGGCTACACCCCGCGCAAGAATGCCCAGCGCGCAGCGCGCATCGAGTGGGAGCACATCGTGCCGGCCTGGCAGATCGGCCACCAGCGCCAGTGCTGGCAGAACGGTGGGCGCAAGCAGTGTTCGCAGCATGACGAGGCGTACAAGCGCGCCGAGGCCGACCTGCACAACCTGGTGCCCAGCATCGGCGAGGTTTATCCGAGAGAGCACCGTTTTTCAAGAAACATTGACACCTTGTCGTAGGTGCGTTGACATCGACGTAACCTACTGATTAGCCTAGGGTTAGTGAGCAATCTTGGCCTGTAGATCTCGAGGTAGGGTACGGTGAAGGTCAAATACGTAGAGGGCGTCAGCTGGTCAGGGGGCCCCCTAAGCACCTACGTGATTCTTGAAAACGGGCCGCTGGGCGAACAGAGCATCGTTCCAGCTCCTACCCTCTACCTCGTACATCTGGCTCAGGGCGGCCAGCGGCCGAATTCCATCCGCTCCTCGGCCCATGACCTTCGAAGCTTTTTCGAGGTACTCCAAACGCACGGACAGGATTGGAGGCACCTCACCAACGACGACATGTCTGGCTATCTATACGGGTATCTGAAAAAGGCCAGGTCGTGTGTCGATAAATCGATCAAGCGCCATATTTCAACGCTCAGATCGTTCTATGCGCATGCTTGGCAGACTGGAATGCTCAATGCCCCTGCGTCCTTTACTTACCAGTACGTCAGCACCGCACAGAAACATCAAGGTGACGCGAAAAAGAAGGTCAATTTTGATCTGTTTAATAAGTACATTGAAAAAAAGATATTCACTCACTTGCTGAGCAGCGTCAAAGCTCAATGTGCATTTACTAAAGAAAGAGATGAGTTGGTTCTGCATCTTGGATTTCATTGCGGACTACGGTGCGCTGAAATTACTGACTCAAGGAACTTGCAAACTCCAGATTTAAGAGCGCGCATTTTTCGGGCGGGGCAGAGGGACGAAAAAACAATTACTATCCCCATAATTGGCAAGGGAGATAAGCTTCGCCAAGTCGACGTGCCACCGAAAGCTTTCAGGAAGATAAAAGCCTTCATGGAAGGAAGACGCAAGCCAGGAGCAATTGCAGATGGATCACTGATTTGCAAAAGAGATGGTTCCCCTCTATTTGAAGGACACGCCACAAACACCTTCAAATCAGCGAGAGTCATAGCCAGCGCTAAAATCGATGATATCCTAGATGAGATCCATGTCGACGAACCTCATTTATATTTTCTGACAAAGCCAAATTTTCTGAAGCTCACCTTCCATGCGCTAAGGCATACGTACGCCACGAACCTGGTTGATTTCTGCTACAAACATGGGTATGACCCGTGGCAATATGTACCTGAGCAAATGGGACATGAAGATAAAGCCACAACTCAAGACTATATTGTCTTTGATGGCAAGCTTAACCGTAGAGAAAAGATAAGGCGCGAACTTAGTAATGAGCACGATGACTGATAACGAGACCGTAGATGAGAACCCAGTAACGCTTTCCTCGATGGCTCCTACACCAATCGTCGATTTCAGCCCATCAAATGTTTTCGCAATTGTCTCAATGCAAGTAGATAAGGGCAAAAAAGTTGAGCAGCGCCGCGTTGAAATCCCCGAACAATTTAGAGATTGTCCTATCTTTCGATCTCTGCTGCAGTATTTCAACAGCGGAGAAAGCAAGTCCAACTCGCTTACCGATGCATACTCGAGAATCCTAAGGTTCAATATACTTGCAAAATGGGCGGTAGTAGAGTACCCAGATGCGCAGAGATTACCAGCGGCGGTTATGCAAGATTTCGCCAGGCACTTGCGCACGGTGAAAAACTCCAACCTGAATTCTGTTTGTGTTTACATGTCAAATTACCGGACGGCTTTCAACGCTTTCCTCAACAAGGCATATGGTAACCCAGCCCTGGCTGAAGCTGCGGCTGCTGTCCGAGAAGCCTTAGCATTTATCCCTTCAGTCTCTAATCGTAAAGGACAAGCAACTCCCAGCTTAGGACAGATCACCAACCAACCTGAAAAAGACGAATTGAAGATTGTTAGATCTACTATTCGTTTTTGCTGTGAATTCCTTAACGAGATGAACGAGCAGCGCTTAGAGTTACTTAGCAATAAAAACGTGATGGAACAGCTTGCCGTTATGCTCCACCGATACGGCAGTAACTACGAACGCCTTAGATACAGCACCAACCAGAGCGATCGTAGTACAGCTTATAAAGCTATCGCGGGCGCCATCCTAGAAAGCGAGAATATCTCATTAAAGGAGAGGCTTCTGCATAACCGCGTAGACTTTGCATACGGACAAATCGAAAGCAACTCAAGCTTAACTATTGAAGAAGCTAACCGCCTAATTAAGCTGGGCCTCCGCAGCACTGGCACGCTAGACATTTATCCAGAAAATAACGATCATAAGCTCTACTTTCACAATATAGATTACCTGTTCTTATTAAAGCATACGCCTAGCGAAGAAATTGCTTTTGCATGGCTACTAGCTACCGATAGGGTTCAACTATCCGGCATTACCGATATGCGGCATGGAGATCTCAGGATCACACCTAGCGTAGCATCTGCCGTTTACACAAAGAACCGGAGCTCCCAGGTAATACGCGACGTACCAATGCATTACTCTAAGTCCATACAGTATAATGCCTATGCTATTTTTAATGAGCTAAAGTGCAGTTTCCAGAGACGCTTTCCGGAGACTGGGGATTTATTATTTGACTTGCCAGTGACGTCAAACCTTCAAAGCATTGACTGCGTTCCATATAGGCCTTTAGTCATGGCCGCCTTTCAACACACACACCAATATCAGTCCCTATACAAAGCCAACTCTGAGATAGAAATATTTGCAGACATTATCCGTCGCGTTGCGATGAATAACCGCACGAACTGGAATAACAAAAAGCGGCGTCGCGAAAATGCTGATTCCGGAATTATCAGCAAAAATCCTGCCCCACATAAACGGCAGACAATTACAATTACCTCAATCGCCCAGTCGCGTGCAATCTTAGATACCGACGGCGGCAACCCAGAGAATGAGGCTTTTGAGAAATACTCACAAGAAGTCGTAGGGGCTGATGCAACAGCGCACTCGCCTGGCGTAAAACAGGTAGTATATATGAACGCTAGCGAAACCAAATACCGCTTGAATAAGAGAGCGTTATTTGCGTCCAATGTTGGCCATTTAATGGTAGAAGACGCACGTAAAGTACAAGAAGCTATTCGCAGCGAGACGTTGATCAGCGTTGCCGATCTGAAAGTGATGCTTGGTTGGGCGCAGGCGAAAGATGACGTCGGCGAACTGGAAGAATTTGACGCATTGCTCATGTCTGCCCAAAACGCCGGCTTTACCATCTCTCCTTTCGGACAACTCGAAAAGGATAGCAAGACATTCATCATCACTAATGGTATTACAGCTGCGCTAATGATGGGCTATCGGGATGAGTGCATAAGTAAAATTAAGGAATTGTCGGTCGAAGATGAATTAAAAGCATTCGCAATCGCCATGCAGGCTGCATACATAGAAGATGCACTTGAGCAGTTCGACCAAAAAACTATTGCACAGGGGAAGGATATGCTTAAGAATTACACCTTCCCCGCCCCGATCATCAGGTAAACAACTCGTGCAGAATACCGCAGCCCCCTCAGCCTTGTTTGCCATGACCACTGAAGACCCAAAGATCCTTAATCAGTATGGTGATGAGTTATTTCAAATTCAAGATCCAATGACGGGACACTTCTATTCTGTTAGCTTCGCCTGGAACTGTTCCATGGCGAAACGTCTATACGCGCAAATGTATTTCTTAGCCGGAGATATTTCACGGGGGTATGCTGACGACAGGGGGCGCATTGTTGTCAGCAGCCTTTCAAGCGCGCGGCAGGAGCTCGCTTATCTACGTGAACTGTGCGAATATTGGGAGCTTCACTATACCGACCGGGCACTTCAGTCTCTTTCCAGGGTCGAAATCCAGGTTATGCTCCGATTTTTCATGATGAAAAAAGAGCAAAATAGCGGGGAATGCCATATTCTAGGTGTTTCGATGCTCTCGATGATGTGCAGAATCCTAGACAAGACCCACAACCACCTCCACTGTGGAACTCTGGTCGACGGCGTGATTCACCGCATGACCCCCGCATTCAAAAAGAGTACGATGGAGCCTCTACTTCAGGGCTCTGATATGGATTACGCGACGTGGAGTAGAGGGGGCAGTTACGGCTCTATACCTATGACCTGCGCCTCATTAATGCTTGCTGAAGCAATCACACTAATCGAGTCCGATGAAGCGCAGATTGCGGCAATATTTTTTACGCAATGGCGTCGCGAAAAAACCAAGGTCACGAGCTGGTTTGGCGAAAAAGATCGATTAGCTCTCTATCGAAGAATGCAATCTCCGCAGTATGTATTATCTCGATTTGAACGAGGGTGGGCAGCATCCGCAACAGAACTTGGAAATGCCGTTGATAGCGCGACGAAATTTTCTCACGCCGCTTTACCCTGGAAAACTCAAGGTGAACTGAGCGATTTCTGTAGCGAGCTGACTAAAGCTGCTTTGACCGTCATCACACTGCTGAGCGGTTTTCGTATCTCCGAGATCAATGGAATGCGTATCCAAGATTACCACCAGGAGCCTGACGGTTCTTGGTGGTTTATCTCCGAAAACTATAAGACAGAATCTGGATTCGCTCACCCGAGGTCGTTGCATGGGCTTGCCGCAGATGCAGCAACGCTTATGAAAAATCTATCGGCAGTGAGTACGACTGATTTTAATCTTCCGTTGCTACACAGAGCTTACAGAAGTGAAGCTTTCTTAGTAGCACGCGGTGTAGGCAAATTCAGTAATGAGCAATGGTTAGCAGACGCAGGGTATTCCACTCTAGCCTTAAGAGCTTGGTTTAAAGCCTTTTACAAAATTAACGTTGTAGAAAAATATCCTGAAGCGGGAAAGATCCATAGTGAAGTCTCGCCTCACCAAGCGCGCCACACATTTGCGGAATTTGCCCTGCGAAGATTTGATGGAAACGTCATGGATAAAATTCGTGAACACTTTCGGCACTCCCAAGGCTCATTCCACACCCGACGTTATACACGCGAAAAACTAAGTGAATCTGTCAGAATTAGCCTTGAGCGTGATTACGCCAAAGAAGTCATAGGCCGAATTGCGCATGGTAGGTTGGACGACCGTTTCTATGGCCCTGCTGCAAAACGTATCGAAAAAGACATGGCAGCAATTTCGATTCTTACTGGAGCAGAATTCGATGATTACATCAGTGAGTTGGCGAATGAATTTGTGCGGTTTACCGCGTTTGAATGGGGCTATTGCGCCCTTCGTGGAAACGAGCAACATTTGGCGAAATGTCATGATTCCAAAACTGGAACTCCTAATGTTGATCAGCGGAGCAAGCCGGAGATTTGTGCAGGATGCCCTCATAGCATGAACAATAATCTGCAAAAGCAAGAGCTAGAACGCACTGCTATTGCGCATCAATTTATCGCAGAGAGCCACCCTCTCAAGGTTATAGGAAACATCAGCGCTCAAGTAGTTAGGCAACTTGAGCGCCGCTTGGAAGGAAAAGTATCAGCATGAAATTTAGCCTAGAGCAATATTCAAACGTAGTGAATGCTACAGAAGAACCTAAATGGGTGAACTCGCCAACAAAGCGAAATCTTTATCGAGAAGTCCACAAGGCGTTCAATCGCATCAAGACCCTAATGGAGGCTGGCACTGTTCTCGGAGTAAAAGATCGAAGAATCGTCGCTCGCAATATCGCTAAAGAAAGCGGTGTCCATGACAGCTTATTGAACAAGCGCCGTCAGCCAGAAATTCATGAGCTAATCACCAACAAAAATTCCGAACTTGAAGATCTGTGGGAAAGTTTGTCAGCAACGAAATACAGCGCAAGTAAAAAGCCCACAAAGGAAGAAATCAAAAAAGAACTCCGCTCTCAGACATCTGAGATTGATCGCCTAACTAACCTCCGCCTTGCAGAGGCTCTCACTGCAGCTATCAGCAACCAAATGATCGACAGCCACAGAACTTTAATTGCCACTATCGAACATCTTAAAGCTGAAAACGCCGAACTTCAGATTCGCAATGAGGAACTCAGCAAACAGCTCCGTCAAATGATGAAGACCGTAACCATGATAAAGTAAAAATAACCACCAGCGCACCTACACCGGCTCGCTAATATTGCTGCACCGCCTTATGCTTTATTCCCCGCCCCTCCCTACCATTTGAAATTATCACTTGGTCACCTGTACCTGTTAGCGGCGCATGTAAAAATTGAGCTTCATCAGCCTCCTCAGCCATTAAGCAATTTTCTGCTCCCTTTGTATGCCACTGATTGTAGAGCCTGAGAGCATTCTAAATACGAAGTTATCGATAAGTATCGTATACAAACGACAACTTGGCGCAATTCATATCCCAACGCGTTGTCCCCTATACTTTCCTCCATCACCAAATCAAATTTTGGATAGTATATTCTGACCAGCCTGTCATCTCAGCAGATTATGCACTTGACTTGAGCCTGTACAATCGAATCAGTGAGGGACTAGCAAAATTGCCAGCGACGACTCAGCTCTCTGGCTCACATCACTCCGAGATGCTATGATCGCGCATGATTCCCACGTATACATTAGCGGGCTATCTATGCTCTGTGTACCTTGTACCTATCGAGGAAAGAAATGGCTGATCAGTCCTGTCTCTTAATGCCTTTGCAGCCTCAACGAGCGCGGCCACGTCCTAATCGCCCCCTTCCACTCGATGAATATGAAAATTATTGCGACTTCCCACCAGATGACTTGGAGCTCGAGGAAGTAGAGTTTATCTGGTGGGTGGTAGCTTCTCGAATAAGCAAAAAAGAGCTTAGAAAGAGGTTGAATAACGCCGTGGCTAGCTATAGTCATAGCGGTTGCTTTCATTATGCCGCTGTGGCAGATCAGAAAGGACGTGGACGCTACCCTCGGGGAGTGATCAACACACTTTACCAAGTTCTTAAGGGGCGCAAGCTTATGGGAAGATCTCCTGAAACAGGAATCTTTTATATCCAAGTCGACATTTGGCATCTTTGCATACAAGCAGCCTTTGATTGGTGTCCACCAAAAGCATTAACTAAAAGGCTGCGCGGCATGAAAATTGAGTACGAGCTAGGATTATAATTGCACACGCTGCAGATTCAAGCGACCGATACCCTTGTGCTGGCCCGTTTCACAGATCATCAAATCTCAGCTCGGGCCATGAGCCCATCAATACCACCTCCAAGAATTACATCGATATAGCCCGGGCAATCATGCTGTCCTAAATGGGGCATTCGCTCAAGCTGGTTTACAATCATGAGCTCCACTTAACGAAACTGCTGGAGAAGTCGGGCATGTACAACAACGTTGAGGGAAGTATGACGAGGCACCGGCTCCGTCAGCACCTGCTTGACACGCGTAGCTCCTGATTCGGAGCATAGGTGGGATCAAGATCACAACTTGCCCAAGGCACGCTCTTTGTGACCGCCCTCGCCTCGCTGTGGAAATGGCTTTTCAGAGATAAGCGCTCGGTTTGGGAGATCAAGCAGGAACGATAGTTCATCGAGGCAGCGAATGGGCTGAGAAATTACACCGTGACGGATTGCGGTGGGGTCTCGATGGATCCAGAGGAAATCAAGGATTACTTCATAGCTCGTCAGCAGGAGCTCAGCCACCTGGTTGA
>Ga0302347_1001880_pt1 | contig 23348 bp, 24 predicted proteins | sample PhyWR1_FD_202178 | JGI IMG/M metagenome (GOLD analysis project Ga0302347, IMG submission 202178) | Leaf surface microbial communities from wheat plants in UC Gill Tract Community Farm, Albany, California, United States - DLSL W.R1 (v2)... | ecosystem: Host-associated > Plants > Phyllosphere >...
GCTCTACTGTGGGAGGGGGCTTGCCCCCGATTGCGGAGTATCAGTCTGTATTTTTGCTTCTGATACACCGCTATCGGGGGCAAGCCCCCTCCCAGCTTTTGATTTCACATGACCAGGGCTCATCGCTGTTTCATGGGCTCGATCACCGCTGTCAGCAACAACATCGAACAGCCTTACTGTGGGAGGGGGCTTGCCCCCGATTGCGGAGTGTCAGTTTGCATTTTTGTTTCTGATCTACCGCTATCGGGGGCAAGCCCCCTCCCACATTGAGTCCTTACGGGGCATGGAGTCAGCGTTGTTTCATGCGGTCGATGACCACGGCCAGCAGCAGGATGGAGCCGCGGATTACATACTGGTAGAAGGTGTCGATGTTCTTCAGGTTCATCGCGTTTTCGATGATCGCCAGGATCAGCACGCCCGCGATTACGTGGCGGATCATGCCGATACCGCCGCTCAGCGACACGCCGCCCAGTACGCAGGCCGAGATGACGGTCAGTTCGAAACCCTGGCCGATCATCGGTTGGCCCGAAGTCATGCGTGAGGCCAAAATCACGCCGGCCAGGGCACCGATCAGGCCGTGTACGGCGAAGATCAGGATCTTGGTGCGGTCCACATTCACGCCCGCGAGCAGCGCCGCTTCCGGGTTGCCGCCGATGGCCATGGTGTTGCGCCCATAGGTGGTGTAGTTGAGCAGCCAGCCGAAAAACACGAAGCACACCAGGGTGATCAGGATCGGCACCGGCACGCCGAACAGTTGGCCGTTGCCGAAGATAAAGAACTGCTCCTGGGACACCCCCACCGCTTTGCCGTCGGCAAAAATGTAGGCCAGGCCGCGCACGATTTGCATGGTTGCCAGCGTTGTGATCAGCGCGTTGACCCGCAGTTTGGCGATCACGATGCCGTTGATCAGCCCCACCACCAGGCCCATCAGCAATGCCGCGCCAATGCCCAGCATGACGCTGTCGGTGTCGCGCATGACGATGGCCGCGACCACCCCGGCACAGGCGATCACCGAGCCCACCGACAGGTCAAAATGCCCCGACGCCAGGCAGAACAGCATGGTGCACGCGGCGATGCCCACGGTGGAAATCGCCAGGCCCAGGCCGCGCATGTTCAGCGGCGAGAGGAAGTTGTCGATCAGCAAGGCGCACAACACGAAGATGGCGATGGCCGCCAGCAGCATCGCCCAGTTGTCGAGCAAGGCGCGCATGTCCAGGGGTTTGCGTGCCGTGGGCAGCGCGTTGTTTTGAGTGGTCATGGTTTTCTCTCAGTTCGTCACGCGGCGCGGCAAGGCCAGCTGCAGCAGGTTGGATTCAGTGGCGTGTTCGCGCGGGTGTTCGCCGCGCAGCGCGCCTTCGCACAGCACCAGGATGCGGTCGGCGATGCCCATCACTTCCATCAGGTCGCTGGACACCACGATCACCGCGATGCCCTGCGCCGCCAGGTTGTGGATGATCTGGTAGATCTCGGCCTTGGCGCCGATGTCGATGCCGCGGGTCGGTTCGTCGAGCAACAGCACTTTCATCGGCATCGACAGCCAGCGGCCCAAAATGGCTTTCTGCTGGTTTCCGCCGGAGAGGTACAGGATCTTCTGCGCGGCGTTCGGGGTTTTGACTTTCATCGCCTGGATCTGGTGCGCGGCGTTGCCCTTTTCCCAGCCCTCGCGCAGCAGCCAGCCGAACCGCGAGTGGGCGCCACGAGCACTGATGTTGATGTTTTCGGCCACGCTGGACAGCGGGATGATGCCTTCCTTTTTGCGGTCTTCGGGGCACAGCAGCACCCCGGCGGCGATGGCGTCGCGCGGCGAGCGCAACTGCAATGGCTCACCCTCCAGCGCCAGGCTGCCGGCGCTGGCACGCTCCAGGCCGCTGAGCAGACGGAACAGCTCCGTACGCCCGGCCCCCACCAGCCCGAACAGGCCGAGGATTTCGCCTTTGCGCACCTGGAAACTCACCGGCTCGCGCAGCCCAGGGCCGAGCAGACCGTCGACCTTGAGCGCCACCTCGCCGTGCTCGCGCGGGCGGTAGTCGTAGATGTCCTGAATATCGCGACCGACCATGCAGGTCACCAACTGGTCGTGGGTCAGCGCGCTCATGTCATCGAACGTGCGCACGTAGCGGCCGTCCTTGAACACCGTGACCGCGTCGCAGATGCGGAACACTTCTTCCATGCGGTGCGACACGTAGAGCACCACTTTGCCCTCGTCGCGCAGGCGCGTGATGATCGCCATCAAACGCTCGATCTCCCGCGCCGAGAGGCTGCTGGTGGGCTCATCGAAGGCGATCACATGGGCGCCACGGGACAGCGCCTTGGCGATTTCCACCAATTGGCGCTGGCCCAGGGACAGACGCCCGAGCTTCTGGTCCGGGTCGATTTCATCGGCCAGGCCCTTGAGGCACGCCAGGGCCTGCTTGCGCAGCAAGCCACGGTTGACCACGCCCCAGCGCGTGGGCAAATGGCCGAGAAACAGGTTCTCGGCCACGCTCATTTCCGGCACCAGGTGCAGCTCTTGGTGAATCACCGCCACGCCGCTGGCGATGCTGTCGGCCGCGCATTTGAAGGCCAGGGTCTGCGCGCCGATATGCACCGTGCCGCTGCTGGGGATATAGGCCCCGCCGAGGATCTTCAGCAGGGTCGATTTGCCCGCGCCGTTCTCGCCCATCAACGCATGCACTTGCCCGGGCTGGGCGGTAAAACTGATGCCGTCCAGCGCCTTGACCCCGGGAAAGGTCTTGCCGATGCCGTCAAACCGCAAGGCCGCAGCGGTCATTTCCACAGCCCGATCTTGGTCAGTTCTTCCTGGAAGTTGGCGCGGGTGATCAGGGTCACTTCGTCCATGGCGGTGTATTTAGGCGGCTCTTTGCCGGTGGTCACCCACTCGAACATCATCTCGGCGGTTTTGTAGCCTTCGATATGCGGGCTTGGCAGCATGGAGCCGTAGAAGCCGCTGTCGGGTTTTTTCAGTTCGCCGATGGCATCGGTGCCATTGATGCCGATCCCGATCACATTGGCCGCCTTGAAACCGGCCGCTTCAGTGGCGCGCACGCCGCCGAGCACGGTGTTGTCGTTCATACCGCCGATGATCAGGTTTTTCACGCCGCTTGGGAGTTTGACCAGCGCCGAGTTGGCGGCGTCCATGCTGCCCGGTACATCCAGGGTTTTCAGCGGCGCGGTGAGGATATGGTCCGCGGGGATGCCGGCTTTTTTCAGCGAATCGATCGAACCGTCGGTGCGTTTCTTACCGGTATCGAGCTCGTTGAAAGTGGTGATCACCGCGTAGGTTTCTTTCCAGTCCCAACCGCGTTTTTTCGCTTCATCGGCCATGGCCGCGCCCTGCTTCTGGCCCACCTCGAACGCGGCCATGCCCAGGTACGGCACGTCTTCCATAAACTTGCCCTTGGCGTCGACGAAACGGTCGTCCACCGCCATGACTTTCATATCGTTGAGCTTGGCCTTGGCCACAATCGCCGGGCCGAGGGACACATCCGGCGGGCAGATCACAAAACCCTTGGCGCCATTGGCGGCCAGGCTGTCGATGGCCGACAGGGTCTTCTCGCCGTCGGGCACGGCGATCTTGATCAACTCAAACCCCTTGTCCTTGGCGGCCTTTTCGGCGAAGGCCCACTCGGTCTGGAACCAGGGTTCTTCGGCTTGTTTGACCAGGAAGCCGATTTTGACTGTATCCGCAGCCAGGGCGAAGGAGCTGAGGCTGCTGAACGCCACGGCGGTAGCGAGAACACGTAAGGCTTTTTTCATGAACGGCACCTCTTGTTGTTATTGGAGAGCGGCAGGTTCTAGTCGTGGTACATCACAGACCGCCCGCCATCGATCATCAGGCAGGTGGCATTGATAAAAGGCGCTTCGTCGGTGGCCAGGAACAGCGCCGTCATCGCCACCTCGACCGGTTGGCCGATGCGCTTGGGCGGGTGCAGGTCGAAGGCGCGCTGGCGTTCGGCGTGGGGGTCGGGGAAACCGTTCCAGTAATCGACATTCAGCTGGGTTTCGATATAGCCCGGCGCAATCGCATTCACGCGGATGCCTTTGGGCGCGTATTCGATGCCCAGCGCGCGGGTCAGGCCGAGCAGGCCATGTTTGGCCACCGGGTACGGAAAGCACCCGGGAATGATGTGGCTGGAATGGGTGGAGGCGATGTTGATGATATTGCCGATGCCCTGCTCAATCATGTGCGGCAACACCGTGCGACAGCCGAACCAGGCACCGTCGAGATCGATGGCGAAGCAGCGGCGCCAGTCTTCGTCGGTCATTTCCAGCGGGTCGCGGAACACATTGACCCCTGCGCAATTGACCAGCACATCCACACGCCCGAAGCGCTCGATGGCCAGGTTGACCAGCGCCTGCCACTGTTCCTTGGCGGTGATATCGATAGGGAGTGCATGGATCTGGGCGCCGCGTTCGCGCCAGTGAGCGGCAACGGCCTCGACCTTGTCGCCCTGGATATCGCCGATCACCAACTGCGCCTGCTGGGCTTGAAAGCACGCGACGATCGCCTCGCCAATGCCTTGGGCGGCACCGGTGATCACGACCACCTTGCCTTTGAGACGCTCGCCGTAAGTAGGCTCGGGCACCCTGGGCAACGACAACGGTTGTGCCTGCATCGCTTCACCTGTTTTATTTTTGGTAGTGAGTGCTGATGCCGCCGACTATAAACCTAGAACCTGAAACATCTCAATATATAAATTTACATCCCATATTGTGAGAAAAAATGTAAAAAAACCGGCACATCCATGCCGGTAATTGATCAAGTAATAGAACGACTTTCAGCCTCAACCCAAGGCGAAGTCACGCAACGCATCGCCTTCCATGCGGTACCGCACCCACTCTTCCTGCGGCTGTGCGCCAATGGATTTGTAGAAGGCAATCGCCGGCTCGTTCCAGTCCAGCACGCTCCACTCAAAGCGCCCGCAGCCATTGTCGAACGCGATCTTGGCCAAATGGCGCAACAACTTCTTGCCCGCCCCGCCGCCACGTTGTTCCGGGTTGATGTAGAGGTCTTCGAGGTACAGGCAGTTACTGCCCAGCCAGGTGGAGTAGCTGAAGAAAAACACTGCAAAACCGATGGGCACGCCGTCCCGCAAGCAAATCAGACCATGGGCGGTGGCGCCCTCGCTGAACAGGCTACGTTCAATGTCCACCACACTGGCGATCACTTCATGCCGGGCTTTTTCGTACTCCGCAAGCTCGGTGATAAAAGTCAGGATCTGCGCAGCGTCACTGGGCACGGCGGGACGAATCTCGATGGTCATGGGCGAGCCTTGGCAATGTCAAAGCCCACATACTAAGGCGCTTTGATGACTGATTGCAGCGCAATTTTATGGGCTACGAGGTGGCGTCGATGTGGCCCGGTGCGCTGACACACAAATTTTTACAGGCAACTTGATACCGTTCGTCGCCATCGAGGCACGATCAATAAACGTCGGCTGACCAACAAAGGGTAAGGACATTAATCATAAGGAGACACCCTCATGAACCATTCCAAATGTGCTGCCCTCGCCCTCGCCGGCCTGCTGTCCGCGGTTTCCCTGAGCAGCTTCGCCGCGACCTCGTCCACCGGCCCGACCAACCCGGACGCCACCACCGAGTCGCAGAAGTCCATGGGCACGGGCCTGGACACCAATGGCGGCGCGGTGATCGATAACACCAACGCCGCCGACCCGCACACTCAAGGCCATGACACCCAACGCCAGGCACCGGCTGCGGTGGGTAACGGCAAGATGGGCCCGTCGGTGAACGAGCCGAAGATCAACAAAGGCGACGACTCGAACCTGCCGGGTGCGCCGAAGCAACCTGCACCTTGATTCATCGCACGCGAGACGAACACCCGATCATTTCCCCATGAAGAGGTACGCATGAACGTCGATAAGAACCTTGAGAGAGAAGTCCTCACCCGCCTGTTGCACGCCCATCCCCATGGTTTGGGCAAGGAGGTGCTCGACAACTACCGCGGCGAGAAAGTAGTCGCCAGTGCCTTGGCGTTCCTTCAAGACCGTGGACTTATCAAGGACGGTCACGTGACCACCGACGCTGCCGGTGAATATGCCTTGAACCTGCCGATCAAGCTGACCGCGTCGGGTGTCGATGAGGCGCGCAAGCTGGAAAGTGCCGCCCCTCAGTAATTCATTTTGTCTGGTCTGGCCCTGGCGACAGGGCCAGTAGGAGTATCGCAATGCCTCTTGGAAGCAAAGCCAAATACACCGCCGCACAGAAGCGTAAAGCCTCCCGTATCGAACAGAGTTACGAGGACAAAGGCGTGCCCAAATCCGAAGCCGAAGCCCGTGCGTGGGCCACCGTCAACAAGCAGTCTGGCGGGGGCGAAAAGGCCGGCGGCTCGGGTCAGCGCAAGGCCCCGGCGAAGAAGGCCCAGGATCGTCATGACTCGGCCAAGCGGGCTGCCGCCAGCCGTGAAGGGCATCCGCGCAACAGCCGTGTGTCCTTAAGCACCCAGACCAAGGAAAGCCTGCTCAAAGAAGCCCGGGCGAAAGATATCCGCGGGCGTTCGAGCATGCGTAAGGATCAGTTGATCGAAGCGTTGAAGAAGGCCGGTTGACCCTGCCTTGGCAGCGGTGGGAGGACGTCCGCGTCCTGCCACCGTTGGTTGTCATGGTTTGAGGAAGGCGTCGACTTCAGCACCGGTCGGCGCAGTGGCCGGGCCCCAGCGCGTCACCGCCAACGCCGCCGCCGCATTTGCACGGCGCGCCGATTCCACCGGTTCGAGGCCTTGGGCCAGACCGGCAATCATCACCCCCGCGTGCGCGTCCCCAGCGCCATTGCTATCCACCGCCTGCACCATGAACCCAGGCACATGTTCGATCTGAGCCCCACGCCCCACCCAGCAGCCATTCGGACCATCGCGTACCACCAACAGCGAGTCAGCGGGTAAGTGCCGAGCGAGGTCGGTCAACGCCTGCGCAATATCCGCCGCCCCGGTGAATGCAAGTGCTTCTGGCCCGTTGCTGGTCCAGATATCGATGCGCGGCAGCAAGGCAACCATCAGTGTCGAATTCGGCCCCTTGGCCAGCGGCCCCGGATCGAACACCACCGCGATGGTCCGCGGTAAGGCCAGCAGCCAGTCGATCAGCGGCTGGGCCTTGCCTTCCAGCAGCAGGCTGTAGCCGCTGACATACACGTAGTCATCGGCAAATGGCACCACGCTGGCCAAATCTTCGGCGCTCAGTTCCCCCTCTGCCCCAAGGCGCGAGATAAAAGTGCGCTCCGTGGACGCCTCGGTCAGGGCCACGCATAGGCCTGTGTCCTTGCCGCTGCTCGGTGCCAGGGCCATGTCGATGCCGTCCGCCTGCATCGCCGCACGGGCCAGATCGCCGAAGCGCCCGGTGCCATGGCGCCCCAAGTACACCACCGGCATGCCGTTGCGTCGCGCGGCGGCCATCACATTGAAGCCGCCGCCGGTTTCGAAACTGGCCGATTGGGCCAGTACGTCACCCCCCGTGGCAGGCAATGTATCGAGGGCCATGACCAGGTCGACGATGACCTGCCCCGTGTGCAGCAATCTAGACATGCGCGCCCTCAACCAGCGCCGGGCGTCGATCAGATGCACCACCCAGCACGGCGTAGATCCCACCCGCGACCAAGAACGTGACAATCCAACCCAGGCCGTTATGGCCCAGCCAGGAGTCGGACAACGGCCCGGCAAACCATATGTTGTCAGCGGTAGTGCCGATGGTCGTAAAGCTCAAACCCAGCACGATCGCCACGGCCCACGCGCCGAATGCGCGCCATTCCACACCGCCGCGATACCAGTAGGCGCTGCTGGGGCTGACGTCCAGCAGATCCTGGGCGCTGTAGTAGTGACGGTGGATCAAGTCGACCACGAAGATGCCGACCCACGCGGTAATCGGCACCGCCAGCAGCGAAATGAAGGTAATAAACGGGCCGTAGAAACTGTCGGCAATCAGCATGAAGTAAATCGAACCGGCGAAGATCGCCACGATATCGACGATCACCGCATGTACGCGCTTGACCTTCAAACCGAGGGTCAGGGTGGTCAGCCCCGCCGAATACACCGACAGGTTATTCGACAGCAACAGCCCCCCGAACGCCGTGATCAGGTACGGCACCGCCATCCAGGTGGGCAGCATGTCGCGGATCGCGATGATCGGGTCCGTGGCCGCCGCCAGGTCGTTATTGCCCACCGACAACAGGCCGCCCAGGGTGATCAACAGCACCAGCGGAATGCCCGCGCCAAAGGCGGCGGACGCAACCAGTCGCGCGGCCTTGACGCTGCGGTGCTGGTAACGCGACATATCGGCACCGGCGTTGGCCCAGCCGATACCGGTACCGGCCGCCATGGTGCCAATGCCGATGATCATCGCGCTCAGGGGTGCCGGCGTGGCATTGAACACGGCGTTCCAGTCGATGGTGGCGCAGAGAAAACCACCCACTAGGATATTCAGCGCGCCAAACACGTAAGTGGCCCATTTCTGGATCACCAACAACGTGGCATGGCCCAGGCCGGAGACCGCCAGGGTCAGCAGCACGAAAATGCCGATAAAGATCAGGGTCAGCACCGGCGCGCTTTTGGCCTCGACCGCCGAGCCGAACAGGATTGAGCACAGCGACAGCAGCACAAACGCAGCGGTAGTGGTGTTGACGGTTTCCCAGCCCAGGCGCGACATCAGCGAAACCAAAGTCGGACCGATATTACCGCGCACGCCGAAGATGGCGCGCGACAGCGTCAGGCTGGGTGCGCGGCCGCGTCGGCCGGCGATGGAGATGATGCCCACCACAGCAAAGGAACCGGCGGCGCCGAGGATCGCCACGATCACCGCCTGCCAGATCGCCAAGCCGCGAAACGCCACCAACGTGGCGCCCAGCGGCAGGCCGAGGATGCTGATATTGGCGGCGAACCACACCCAGAACAGCTGCAGCGGATGACCATTGCACTCCGCTTCGGGGACCGGTTCGATACCGCGTGTTTCCAATTGCCCGGCGTTTTGGCCGGCAGACGTGCTGCTCATGGTGCTGCTCCTGGTGCCTGTATTTGTTGTGGTGATGGCAAATAGTTAAAGGGTTAACCCGTCATCCTGACTGTGTTCAGCAACGCACGTCGCAACGCGCGCTTAACGCAAGGCGAGAAGCCCCTGGACCAAGGGTTGCAAATCCAGCCCATTGACCCGTTTGATCTGCTCGATCATCGCTGGTGGCCAGCACTGCATGCCCAGACAAGCGCCAAGCATGGCGCCCAGCATCGCTGCGATGGTGTCGGTATCGCCGCCGAGGCTGGCGGCCAGGCACAACGCGTCCAGCGCCGTCAGCTCACCCACCGCCACCCGCTGCGCCAGGGCGAACGACACCACCACCGACTCCTGGGAGGCCACGGAGGTGCCGATCAACTCATACAACAGGTCAGCGAACAGCGCGGTATCGCCGCTGCCAACGCTCAAGGTGCGGGCCCAACTGATGCGCGTGGAAATCCGCCCACCCGCCACCCAATGGCCATGGCTCTCGGTTTGTTGGGCAATCTGGGTGCCGATGCTTAACGCTTCGCCTAGATCCACGCCGTTGATACCGGCCGAAACCACCGCCGCCACCGCTGCCGCGCTGGAGATGCCCAGGGTCGTGTTGTGGGTGACTTGGCACGCCTGGATCACCGACTGGACAAATCGAACCGAATCGTTGACATCGGCGGCAATGCCCACCGGCGTGATACGCATGGCCGCGCCGTTGGTGGTGCCATAACGCCCGGATTCCTCTGGAGTATGGCCGGCGAGGATCATGTCGATCGCGCGCTTGGTGGAGGGACCGAGCAAGTCCTGGGAGCCCTTGGCGCGCATGCTCGCTTCCCAGTCGATCAGGCGCTGGGCGAGGACCGCAGGCTCGATCGTGCCCTGGCCTTGCACCAACAACTCGCCCACCAGAATCGCTTGCTCGGTGTCGTCGGTCACCGAGCCGGCGGGCATGTTGGGGGCGATGGGTTGGTCGGCGTGGGCATCGACCAGCGTTGTGATCGCACCGAACCGCGCGCGTACCTGCTCGCGGTTGAGGGATTGGGTCGGCATGCCGAGGGCATCGCCCAGGGCCAGGCCGTAAAAGGCGCCGAGGGCGCGATTATGCGGGGTCATTTGGCGGTTCCGAATTGCAGGTGCAGGCGAAAGTGCACAGGGTCAAGCACGCTTTCGACGTACTCCATAAAACGTCCGCGACGGTCGAAAGTGGTTCGCGACGCCTTCAAAAACACCGTGCCGACTGGGCGCCCCAGCAGCTCGGCGTCTTCGTCGCTCAATGGCTCGGCACCGATCCACTGGTCGCCATCAGCGCCGACATAGCCATAGGCCGCCAGGGTAATGGTCAGAGAATTGTCGATCAGGCCGACCCGGGGCAGGCTTTCAAGACTGCCAGCGGCGGGCATCAACGAGCGTTCCAGGGACACGGCAGTGCCATCGGTAGTCCGACGGCGCCGGTCGAGGGCGATGAACTGATCGCTGCCGAAGCGGTTGAGCAAGTCCGGGCGGGTTACCGCTTCCAGGCGCAGGACGTCAGTGGTGATCAACGCCCCCGTATCGGCCAAGGCCTGCGCCCAGCCGCTGGCTTGATCGAGCACCATGCCGTCAAAGGTGACAATGGAGCCGACCCCGCTCTGGGTGGCGATGTAGTTGCGGCGCTTCAGCTCGGCCAGAGCCTCGCGCAAGGTGCCTCGGCTGACCCCGAACTCTTCGGCCAATTGGTGCTCGCCCGGCAGCAGGAAACCGTCGGCCATCATGCCACCTTCAATGCGGCGGATGAGTTCGTCGACGACGCGTTTTTTCTTATCGAATCGCACATGTCTAATCATGTACAAATTGATAACCGAAAGGCCCGGTGAGCGGCAAGCGAATTATGTCAGGGCCTGGTAAAAACCGGCCTCAGGGCTCCAGGCCAATCGGGAAAAACTCCCCGCCGCTCCATACACCCAGCCAATTTCGCCCGTTGATCGGACGACTCACTGCCAACTCGACCAATTGATAGAACACGTTGCGATGCACCAGGGCTTCGAGGTTGGCGCGCACGCGCAGATAAGGCGATGGCTCTTCGGTAACCGGGTCAATCACCACCCGTAGGGGATGTTCGAGACCCGCCTCGATCTGCTCGTCGACGTTGGTGGTCAAGCGCAGCCGCTGACTTTCGCCCTCGCCTTCCACCTCCAATGTCACCGCAACGAACGGCGCGTCGTCGACCACGATCCCGACTTTTTCCACCGGGGTAACCAGAAAGTAATCATCGCCATCGCGGCGAATGATATTGGAGAACAATTTGACCATCGGCTTTCGCCCGATCGGCGTGCCTTGGTAAAACCAAGTGCCGTCGCGGGCGATGCGCATATCGATATTGCCGCAGAAATCCGGGTTCCACAGATGCACCGGTGCCGGGCCCTTGCCTTTGGGCAGTTGCGCCAACAGATCGTTGGCCTTGGCGGAATCGGTCATGGGTTCTCCCTTGAGGATGCGCCGGACCTATTGATCACTCATACCCAGCAAGCTGCGTGCGTACTGCGCCAGGGGACGGGCAATCAGGTCTTGTGGCTTATTGTCGTGGAATGTCAGTAAACCGCCACGACTGCGAATACGTGCAGTATCAATCAAATACTGGGTGCTGGTCTCGATCAACATGATCTGAATAACGCCGCTGTCCAGGCCAACGCGGTCGAGCGCCTCTTGATCGGCCCATTCATCGGCGTTACCGATACGGTCGTCGGCCTTGGCGAAGCGGCAGTACAGCAGGTAATGAGCGCCCGCCGCACGGGCTTCGGCCATGGCTTGCTCAAGGCCTTCAGGTTGCCGGGCGCGACGTACCATGGGGAAATATTCGACGAAACCATTGAAGGCTTCCTCAGCCACCACGTTCGGACGCGGATAGGCACTGCCCGGCGGCACAAACGCGCCCTGGGCGATAAAAATAAAGGAATCCGGCTGCACACGAATCGACGCCGTGCGGCGAGTGTCGCTGTGATCCAGCAACCCGGCGTCACTCATCTGATAGCGGGTGCCTTCGGCCATATCGCTGACGGTCATGCAACCACTCAGCGTCAACGACGCCAGCAACAAAACCAGACTACGCATCCTATTCCTCCAGAAGCCGGTGACGGAAAACCGGCGAATGGGCACGAGATGCAGAATCTGGGCCAGGGCAGCTGCACACATGCGGCGTTAGCCGCCGATGATTTTCATGATGGTTGCGCCGCCGGAGAATGCCACTTCCTGCTTATCGCCCAGGGCTTTCATCAACAAACCCTGCAAGGCCGGCAGCGCCTGATGACGGGGCTTGTCGAGCAAGTCGCCGACATAGTGGCGGTTGCTCGACGATAGACAGCCATGCAACCAACCGGTGGACGACAGCCGCAACCGCGAGCAAGTACGGCAGAACGGCACGCTTTCGTTGGCGATCACGCCGAAATGGCCTTTGCCCGGCACTTCATAGCGCACCGCCGTGGCGTCCACGGGGGCATTGGCCTGCAAGTATTCGTAGCGTTCGCCGATCAGGCTCAACAGTTGTTGCAGGCTGACGAACTGCTGCAGAAAGGCATTGGAATCCTTGGCCAGGTGGCCCATGCGCATCAACTCGATAAAGCGCAACTCGTAGCCGCGCTCCAGACAGTAATCGAGCAGCGGCATCACCTGATCCAGGTTCTGGCCGCGCAATGGCACCATATTGACCTTGATCTTGAGCCCGGCGGCGCGAGCCTGATCCATGCCATCGAGCACGGTGGCCAGGTCGCCGCCACGGGCAATGCTGCGGAACGCGCCGGCGTCCAGGGTATCGAGGGAGACGTTGATACGCCGGATGCCGGCATCCACCAGCAGCGGCAATTTGCGAGCAAGCAGTTGGCCATTGGTGGTCAGGCTGATATCGCTCAGCCCAAGCTGGCCCACGGCACCGAGGAACACTTCCAGCTTGGGACTGACCAGCGGCTCACCGCCAGTGATGCGCAAACGCTCGATGCCGGCCGCTTCAATCAGGTACGCCACGCCACGGGCCATGGCCTCGGCCGAGAGTTCGTCCTGGGCAGCCACCAGCCGCTTGCCATCAGGCACGCAGTAGGTACACGCGTAATTGCAGGCTGAGGTCAGGCTGATCCGCAAATTGCGAAAACGCCTGCCTTGACGATCAACGATCATGGAACACTCCGGCAGAGGATAATTCGGGCGCACTAAAAGCTGACCTATAAATCAGCTTTTAGCAAGATCCTTGCCTGAGTATATTCCTGGGTTACTGCGCCTGGCAGCTAATCTTGAGTGGCGGGCGTGGCTTCAAGCGCCGGTTCGGCACTGTGCTTGCGCTTGTTGCCCATACGCACACCGATATCCATCAGGAACTGGAAGAACCCTTCCTGATCTTCCAGCACATTGCTCCAGAACGGCGAGTGATACAGCGCCACGGCGCCATGCACCAACGCCCAGGCGGCGCAATAGTGGAAATACGGCGGTACATCCTCCAGCTTGCCTTCGCTGATACGGCCTTTGATAAGCAGAGTCAGGCGTTCGAAGTTCGAGGCGCGGATCTTATGCAGCTCCTCGACCATTTCCGGGACTTGATGGCCTTTGACCACCTTCTCTTCCAGTCGGTCGAACAGGCGGTAGCGCTGGGGGTCACGCATACGGAATTCGAAGTAGGCGCGGGACAGGGCTTCCTTGTCCTTGTCCACGTCGGCCGAATGCAGCAACTCGTTCAAATCGCGCTCGTAGTCGAGCATCAGGCGCAGGTAGATCTCGGCCTTGGATTTGAAATGTTTGTAGATGGTGCCTTTGCCGATACCCACGGCATCCGCAATCATCTCGACGGTGACGCTGTCTTCACCTTGTTCGAGGAACAACTTGAGCGCGGTGTCGAGAATTTCCTGCTCTCGGCGGCGAAACTCACGGACCTTACGGGGTTCTTTGTGCATGAGGAAGAGGTCTGCAGAGGTCGGTAGAGGGAGGGCCATGCAAGGCCACGGATACGTGGCGATACGATTTACCCGATGCGAGGGATTATCCCGACTGAACGGTCGTTGGGCAACGCCTATGTGAACCCACCCTGCACTTTAATGACAACATGCCAACGAATCAGCGGTTATCAGTCAGAAATAATACGCAACATCCACCCATGCCCATGGCGTCGATGAGAACTCAACTGAAGCGCACGTATTCCAAATCTGTTTAAAAAACGATCAGGGGCGACTGGACTGAATCGGATACTGATCAATACTTCAACTGTCGGCGTGACATCTCCCCCAAGTGAAACGCCGATCTGGGTACCGACGGACTGCGTACTCTTGTTTACTCCTAATGGTCTTAGCCCGGATTCACCCCCCAGAACCCGGGTTTTTTTTGCCTGGGATTTGGTCCCTCAAGCGGCGACATGAGCCAACGGGAACAGGCGTTTGAAGTTCTCGGTGGTCTGCTCGGCGAACCGCTCGTAGGGCACGCCGCGCAGCATTGCCAGGTAATCCGCCACATCGCGTACGTACTCCGGCAGGTTCGGCTTGCCGCGATGGGGGATAGGGGCCAGATATGGCGAGTCGGTTTCCACCAGCAGACGGTCGGCCGGTACTTGTCGCGCCACGTCGCGCAGGGCATCGGCATTGCGGAACGTGACAATCCCCGACAAGGAGATATAGAACCCCAAGTCCAGGGCGGCCTTGGCCATGTCCCAGTCCTCTGTGAAGCAATGCAACACACCGGCCTGGGGCAAGGCGGCTTCGCGCAGCAGCGTCAATGTGTCGGCACGGGCGCCACGGGTATGGACGATCACCGGTTTACCGGTCTGCTGGGCGGCTTGCAGGTGCAAACGGAAGGACGCCTGCTGCAACTCGGCGGCTTCGGGCTCGTAGTGGTAATCCAGGCCGGTCTCGCCAATGGCCACCACGCGTGGGTGATTGAGCTCAGCCAGCAGCCAATCGAGCGCTGGCGCTTCACCAGGCTGGAGGTCCAGCGGGTGGATACCCACCGAACAATCCACATCGGCGTAGCGCTCGGCGAGGGCTTTGACATCAGCGGCGTTTTCGGCGCTGACGCCGATGCACAGGAAATGCCCTACCCCGCGCTGGCGCGCCGCTTCAAGCGCAGCGTCAAGGGACCCGGCGTGCTGGGCGAGATCAAGGCGGTCAAGGTGGCAATGGGAATCTACGAGCATAAGAAGGTACGACTTAAGTCACGGTAAATGTCTGACCAACGATACACTCGTCGGCCATCGAAGGATCAACGGCGCCCGAGCAGGCCAACCCATTGCACCAGCAGCGCTTCAAGCAGCAGCACACGGTTGAGGTTGGCTTTGCCGAGGACTTTCTGGCGCTGGGCAAGGATCCAGTCTTGGATAGTCAGCACCTTGGCCTGGGGGCTTTTCTGCGCGAGGTACTGCACCACTTTGCGCATATCCGGCAGACCCAGGCCGGTTTCGTCCTGGGTCAGTTGGTAGCGCAGGATCAGGCTGGACCAGTCGCAGAACCAGTCGAACAACAGCAGCAGAGGGATATCCTTCCAGGCCGTCTCGGCCAACTGAGTGGCGGACAGCTCCTGCTTGAGCAGTTTCTTCACTCCATCGACCACCAGGGCCCGCTGCTCACGCACGCCTTGGGCCTGCAGCTTGACGGCCGCCAGTGGCGAGCCGGCTGCCAGGGTCAGCAACTCCACGCGCTCCTCAGCGGAGCAATCCGGCAGGGCCTGCGCCAGCCATTGCACACTCATCGCCTCGCTTGGCAGAGGGCAAGCCTGCTGCACGCAGCGGCTGCGAATGGTGGGCAACAAGCGGCTGGACTGGTGACTCACCAACAACAGAACAGTGTCGCCGGAAGGCTCTTCGAGGCTTTTGAGCAGGGCGTTGGCGGCATTGATGTTCATCGCCTCCACCGGCTCGATCAGCACCACTTTGCGCCCGCCCATCTGCGCGGTCTGCACCACGAAGCTGACCAGATCGCGCACCTGGTCGACCTTGATCGCCTTGTCGGCCTCTTCCGGTTCGAGCAGGTAGTTATCCGGATGGCTGCCCGCCTTGAGCAACAAGCAGGATTTGCATTCGCCGCAAGCCTCCAGGTTGACCGGCCGTTGGCACAACAGCCTGGCCATCAAGCGCTCGGCCAGATGGCGCTTACCGATGCCTGCCGGCCCATGCAGCAAATAGGCATGGGCATGCTGGGCACGTCCGGCCAACTGCTGCCAAAGACTGTCTTGCCACGGATAGGCTTCAGCCACGGGCCCGCTCCAGCAGCGCGGGCAACAGCGCATCGATGGCCTGTTGCACATTGGCCAACGGTTGCGCCGCATCCAGCAGGTGATAGCGCGCAGGTTCAGCCTTGGCGCGCGCGAGGAAAGCGCGACGCACCGCGTCGAAGAACAACTGGCCTTCCAGCTCGAAACGGTCCAGACGGCCACGGGCACTGGCGCGCGCCATGCCCACTTCCACCGGCAGATCGAACAACAGGGTCAGGTCCGGGCGCAGGCTGCCCTGTACAAAGGTTTCCAGCGTGGCGATGCGCTCCAGGGGTAAGCCGCGTCCCCCGCCCTGGTAGGCGTAGGTCGAATCGGTGAAACGATCGCAGATCACCACGGCGCCACGGGCCAGGGCCGGACGGATCACTTCGGCAAGGTGCTGGGCGCGGGCGGCGAACACCAGCAGCAGCTCGGTGTCCGGATTCATCTGTTCTTCGCCCGGGGCCAACAGCACTTCACGGATGCGTTCGGCCAGAGGCGTACCGCCAGGCTCACGGGTCAACACCACCTCGATGCCTTCGGCGCGCAAGCGCTCGGCCAAGTAGTCGCGGTTGGTGCTTTTGCCGGCGCCTTCCGGGCCTTCCAGGGTAATAAACAAGCCAGTCACAGGCGGTCCTTAGTCAGAGTCATTGCGGGCTTTGAGGCGCGGCGGTATCCGGCACCGCCTCGGCCGGAGGCGCTGCCTCTTCCGGCGACTTCACCACCGGTGCCGGGCTGGAGCGGTAATCGGCCCGACGCTTGAGCTGAAACTCGCGCACGGCCGCATTATGCGCATCCAGATCATCCGAGAAAATATGGCTGCCATCGCCACGCGCGACAAAATACAGGCTGCTGCCCGGTGCGGGGTTCAACGCCGCATGGATCGCCTCACGACCGACCATGGCGATCGGTGTCGGCGGCAACCCGGCCACCATGTAAGTGTTGTACGGGTTGGCTTCCTTGAGATGGGCGCGGGTCAATTTGCCGTTGTAGCGCTCGCCCAGGCCATAGATCACCGTGGGATCGGTCTGCAGCAACATGCCGATCTTCAAGCGGCGCACAAACACACCGGCAATCTGACCGCGCTCTTCCGGTATGCCGGTTTCCTTCTCCACCAAAGACGCCATGATCAGCGCCTGGTAAGGATCGGTGTATGGCGCATCGGCGGCGCGCTTGCTCCACTCCTGAGCCAGGACATCGTCCAAGCGGTTATAGGCTTTTTTCAGGAATTCGACGTCAGTCATGCCCCGCACAAAGCGGTAGGTATCGGGAAAGAATCGCCCTTCGGGGAACACACCAGGATGACCGAGCTTATCCATGACATCGCTGTCAGGCAGGCCCGCCAAGGTCTGCACGATTTTTTCGTGCTTGGCCAACGCCGCCCGCACCTGACGAAAGTTCCAGCCTTCCACCAACGTGAGGCTGTATTGCACCACTTCGCCACGCTGCCACAAACCGATCAGCCCCTGGGCAGTCATGCCGGGGGTCATGCGATATTCACCGCTGTGCAGCGGTTGGCCATCCAGGTTCAAGCGCCAGTAAAAGCGCAACCAGAAGGCGTCGTCGAGCACGCCGTCGGCTTCGAGGCGATTGAAGGTACCGGTGGGGGTTGCCCCGGCCGGTACATCAAGCAATTGCTCCTGGGTCAGCTTCAAGGGCTGCTTGAGGGCAGAGTCGAGTTTCCAGGCAGAAAAGCCCAACAGCAGACCGGCGGAAAACAGACCGATCAGCAGCAGTACAACCAGTTTTCGTATCAACTCAAATATCCAATAGGGCGCGAACAATGCCCTGCAGTTTACGGGTGAGCGGGCCAACCGGCCAGCTCATCGCCGCGCACTCACGCACCGGCCAAATGCCATAAACGCTGTTGCAGACAAAGACTTCGTCCGCCTGCCGTAACTGCTCGACATTGATGTCGGCCACGGCCACCGGGACGCCCAGCGCTTCGGCCTGAGCCAGAATCTCGGCACGCATGACGCCAGCAACCCCGCAACGCTTCAGATCGGCGGTTAGTAACAAACCGTTGCTTACGATAAATAAATTACTGAACACGCCTTCGATGACACGTTCGGACATATCCAGCATCAAGCCTTCGGCATGCTCGACGTCCTGCCACTCGGCACGGGCAATCACCTGTTCCAGCCGATTGAGGTGTTTGAGCCCGGCCAACAGCGGTTGCTCGGCCAGACGGGTGGCACACGGAAAGAGACGAATGCCGTCGATTCCGTGGGCCAGGGGATAGGAGGCGGGCGGGCTGCCCTGCACAATGCGACGCACCGCTGCGTCGGGGTTCATGCCGTAACCGCGCAGGCTGTCGCCACGGGTGAGAATCAACTTGAGAACGCCTTCGCCGAGGCCGGCGGCGTAGGCCAGCACTTCATTGCGCACAAGGCGGTGGTCGACCTTTAAAGCGAGGCGCCTACAACCCTCTTCCAGGCGCTGCAGATGTCGGTCGAGCAGCACGGGCCGCCCGGCCTTGACGGCAATGGTCTCGAACAGACCATCGCCGTATGCCAGGCCTCGGTCTTTCAGGGGCACGGTGTCCGCTGGCTGACCGTCGACCCAGCAGTGCATCACTCGGCGAACCGGCGGAACACCAGGGAGCCGTTGGTGCCACCAAAGCCAAACGAGTTGGAGATGGCGACATCGATCGGCATCGGCTGGGCTTCGTGAGGCACGAAATTCAGGTCGCAGCCTTCGTCCGGCTCATCCAGGTTGATGGTCGGCGGTGCGACCTGATCCTTGATGGCCATCACGCTGAAGATCGCCTCAACCGCGCCCGCCGCACCCAAGAGGTGACCGGTCATGGACTTGGTGGAGCTGACCGCCAGCTTATAGGCGTGCTCGCCGAACACCGACTTGATGGCCTCGGCTTCCGCCAGGTCGCCGGTCGGGGTCGAGGTACCATGAGCATTGATGTACTGCACCTGGTCGGCATTGACCTTTGCATCACGCAACGCATTGGTGATGCAGCGCGCGGCGCCAGCACCATCGGACGGTGGCGAAGTCATGTGGTAGGCGTCGCCACTCATGCCAAAGCCAATCAGTTCGGCATAGATGGTGGCACCACGCGCCTTGGCGTGTTCCAGCTCTTCCAATACCAAGGCACCGGCACCGTCGGACAGCACGAAGCCATCACGGCCCTTGTCCCAGGGACGGCTGGCGCGGGTCGGCTCGTCGTTGCGGGTCGACAGCGCACGAGAGGCACCGAAGCCACCCATGCCAAGGCCGCAGGCGGCCATTTCGGCGCCGCCGGCAATCATCACGTCCGCCTCGTCATAGGCAATGTTGCGCGCAGCCATGCCGATGCAGTGGGTGCCCGTGGTGCAGGCCGTGGCAATTGCGTAGTTGGGTCCCTGTGCGCCCAGGTGGATGGACAGGAAGCCGGAAATCATATTGATGATCGAGCCTGGCACGAAGAACGGCGAAATCCGACGTGGGCCCGTCTCATGCAGCGTGCGGCTGGTCTCTTCGATATTGGTCAAACCGCCAATGCCCGAACCCATGGCTACGCCGATACGCTCACGGTTGGCGTCAGTGACTTCCAAGCCAGCATTACGCACTGCCTGAAAACCAGCAGCCAAACCGTATTGAATGAACAGGTCGAGTTTGCGGGACTCTTTGATCGAGAGATATTCCTCGACATTGAACCCCTTTACCGAGCCGCCAAAACGGGTGGAATAGGCAGAAAGGTCTGTGTGTTCGATCAGACCAATACCACTGCGGCCAGCCAGAATGCCCTGCCAACTGCTCGGCACATCTGTACCCAGTGGCGACAACATACCCATACCGGTGACTACGACGCGTCTACGCGACACAGCACTCTCCTTTTTCTTGATGACGACACTTTGCTTCAGCGCTCACTTTTCATTGGAGCTAAAGAAAAAACCGCACGCCGTTACAGCAGTGCGGTTTTTCCCTGACAGCAAGCGACGACTACAAACTATTACGCCTGGTGGGCAGTAACGTAGTCGATAGCAGCTTGAACAGTAGTGATTTTTTCAGCTTCTTCGTCCGGGATTTCGGTTTCGAATTCCTCTTCCAGAGCCATCACCAGCTCAACGGTGTCAAGGGAGTCGGCACCCAGGTCTTCAACGAAGGAAGCGCTGTTGGTCACTTCTTCTTCTTTAACACCCAGTTGCTCGGCAACGATTTTCTTGACGCGCTCTTCGATGGTGCTCATACCTTGTTTTCACTCCTAATGGACAAATTCAGGCAGCTGGCCAGTGGGTAAGTGTATAGAAAGCCATTTCAGCTTTTCAACTGAAAGCTTCACCCTGTACCCCGAACGACCCTCTGCCTATAAATTAAGTTGCAGCTTTATAACGGATTTTAGACAGCTCGTATGACATTTTTTTGAAGCGATCCGTCACAATTTAACTCATGTACATCCCGCCGTTCACCGGGATTGTAGCCCCAGTCACGTAGCGGAATCTGCGTCAGCAAGGCTTCACGCTGTGCTTCCGGCAGTTCGCGTGTCATATCGGTGTCGATGAACCCTGGGGCCACCGAGTTGACCGTAATCGAGCGCGAACCGACTTCACGCGCCAGTGCGCGGCTGAAACCTTCCAGGCCGGCCTTGGCGGCTGCGTAGTTTACTTGGCCTGCGTTGCCCATGGCACCCACTACGGAGCCAATATTGATAATTCGGCCCCAGCGCGCCTTGGTCATGCCGCGCAAAACGCCCTTGGACAGGCGGAACAGACTGTTCAAGTTGGTATCGACCACGTCGTACCACTCGTCGTCTTTCATGCGCATCATCAGGTTGTCGCGGGTGATACCGGCGTTGTTTACCAGGATCGACGGGGCGCCGAACTGTGCAGTGATCTCGGCCAGTACGGCAGCCACGGACTCATCGCTGGTCACGTTCAGTTCAAGGCCAGTGCCCTGAACGCCGTTTTCCTTCAGGGTCGCGGCAATACGCTCGGCGCCTGAAGCGGAAGTGGCGGTGCCGATCACGACGGCGCCCTGACGGCCCAGTTCCAGGGCGATCGCCTGACCAATGCCACGGCTTGCGCCGGTAACCAGTGCAACTTTACCTTGCAGACTCATGCAGGCTTCTCCTAAGTTCGGAATTCAGGGTTCAGGCCAGTGCCGCGCGAGCGGCAGCGAAGGCATCCGGGGTATTGAGGTTGGATGTCGAGACCCCATCGGCGCAGCGCTTGTTCAGGCCAGCCAGGACCTTGCCCGGACCGCACTCAACCAGCTCGGTGGCGCCGTTGGCGGCCAGGGTCTGGACCGACTCAACCCAACGCACCGGCTTGTAGAGCTGCTCCAGCAGGTCGCGCTTGAGGGTGTCGAGGTCGGCCACTACCGCTGCGCTGACGTTCTGTACCAACGGGATCTGCGGCGCCTGCCAATTGATCGCAGCGATGGACTCGGCAAAACGCTCGGCCGCCGGGCGCATCAGCTCGCAATGGGACGGCACGCTCACCGGCAACGGCAGCGCACGCTTGGCACCACGCGCCTTGCACCCCTCAATGGCGCGCTCGACGGCGGCCTTGGCACCGGCAATCACCACCTGGCCAGGGGAGTTGAAGTTGACAGCACTGACCACTTCGCCCTGAGCGGCTTCGGCGCAGGCTTCGATCACCACCGCGTCGTCCAGACCCAGGATAGCGGCCATGCCGCCCTGCCCGGCCGGAACGGCGTCTTGCATCAGTTGACCACGGCGCTCGACCAGCTTGACCGCTTCACCCAGGGTCAGGCTACCCGCCGCAACCAGAGCGCTGTATTCGCCCAAGCTATGACCTGCAACAAACGCTGGACGTGCGCCGCCCTCTGCCAGCCACAAGCGCCACAGGGCAACCGAGGCAGTCAGGATCGCCGGTTGGGTTTTATCAGTTTGATTGAGTTGCTCTTCCGGCCCCTGTTGGGTCAGTGCCCAGAGGTCATAACCCAAGGCATCGGAAGCTTCCTTGAAAGTATCCAGGATCAGCGGGTATTGCGCGCCCAGCTCGGCCAACATGCCGAGGGACTGCGAGCCCTGCCCTGGAAAGACGAATGCGAGGGATGTAGACATGTAACAAGCCCCTAATGATCTGGTCGTCGGAAATGGGCGCCCCTACGGTGGGAGCGCACGAAACTGACAGATTGGATGGTCAATTGAACTGGCCGGTCACATTTAAGCATTCCTGGGCCAATTCGCCTAAGGCAACAGGTCCTCGAGACGGCCATGCAGGCGTTGGGGCAGGTTTTCCTGGAGCTCGATCACCGCGCGGGCAATCGCACTCTGAAAACCTTCCACGCCCGCCGAACCGTGACTTTTCACCACAATGCCCTGCAAGCCTAGAAAACTCGCCCCGTTATGCCGCGCCGGCGCCAGATCAGCCTGCAGACGACGCATCAATGGCAGCGCCAGAGCACCTACCAGACGCGAGACCAGGCTCTGCCTGAACAACGACTCGATGCGCGTGGCAATCATGGTCGCCAGGCCTTCGCTGGATTTAAGCAGGATATTGCCCACAAAGCCGTCGCACACCACCACGTCCGCTTCGCCACGATACAAACCGTCACCTTCGACGAAGCCGATGTAATTCAAGCCTCGCGCGCCTTGCAACAGCGTCGCGGCGAGCTTGACCTGCTGGTTGCCCTTGATGTCTTCGGTGCCGATGTTCAACAGCGCCACGCGCGGGCGGGCCACGCCCAAGGCTTGCGCCGCCACCGAGCCCATCACAGCGAACTGGAACAGGTGCTCGGCACTGCAATCCACGTTCGCCCCGAGGTCCAGCAACTGGCAATAGCCTGTCTGCGTGGGAATCGCCGCCACCATGGCCGGCCGGTCGATTCCGGGCAAGGTCTTGAGCACATGCCGCGACAACGCCATCAAGGCCCCGGTATTGCCGGCGCTGACACAGGCTTGCACCTTGCCGTCGCGCAACAGTTCCAGGGCCACCCGCATCGAAGAGTCAGGTTTACCGCGCAGGGCCGCCGCCGGCTTTTCATCCATCGTGATGGTTTCGCTGGCCGGTACAATGCTCAGGCGCGCACGATCCACCGCCGGATGGCTGGCAATCAGTTCTTCGAGAAGGGAGGGTTGACCGACAAGGGTCAGGTGCAGCGAGGGTGTTGCAGACAGGCTGGCAACGCAGGCCTGAACAATGCTGCGGGGACCGAAGTCCCCGCCCATTGCGTCAATCGCGATGACGAGAGCAGACAAGTGATTACTCGTCA
>Ga0302347_1001881_pt1 | contig 23326 bp, 21 predicted proteins | sample PhyWR1_FD_202178 | JGI IMG/M metagenome (GOLD analysis project Ga0302347, IMG submission 202178) | Leaf surface microbial communities from wheat plants in UC Gill Tract Community Farm, Albany, California, United States - DLSL W.R1 (v2)... | ecosystem: Host-associated > Plants > Phyllosphere >...
ACCTCTTCGCGATGGCGATTTTGGTTATCTGTTCGGACATGCGGCCGGGAATCAACCCCGCCACTACCCTGAAAAAAGTGGCGCATTATGCAGACGTCAGCGACTGATCGCCAGAGTCTGCATCGCATTTATGAAAAATGAATGTCCACTCAGGCCAGTTCAATAATTTCATAATCATGGCTAATGGCAACACCGGCTGCGCCGAGCATGATCGATGCCGAGCAATACTTCTCGGCCGACAGCTCAATGGCACGCTTGACCTGGGTTTCTTTCAAACCACGGCCCTTGACCACAAAGTGCAGATGGATTTTGGTGAAAACCTTGGGATCTTCGGTGGCGCGCTCTGCCTCCAGAAATGCTTCGCAGCTTTCAACCGCCTGCCGCGATTTCTTGAGAATGCTGACAACGTCAAAGTTGCTGCAACCGCCGAGCCCCAGCAGCAACATTTCCATCGGACGTACGCCCAGATTGCGACCACCGCTTTCAGGCGGGCCATCCATCACGACAACGTGGCCACTGCCTGATTCGCCCAGAAACATGGCTTCGCCAGCCCATTGAATGCGTGCCTTCATCGCCCAGACTCCACTGTTTTAAAAGGGGCGCCAGCTTAGCACAGGGCCAGATACTGATTACTCGCTACACTAAAGCCGTTCTCTTATAGACCAGTCAGAAAATTCTACAAACCCCATAGAACCTGTCTGGTAAGCTGGCGCCAAATCGCTGGCGCCAGTCAGCGAGCGCTCTATATAAAAATAGATCTAAACCTTACTGTGCACGCTTTGCGGGATACAACCATGGTTGCTCTTACTCCCATACCCAAGATCAAAAACCTCGACAAGTTTTTGACTTTTTGCCAGCGCAAACGTTATCCGGCCAAGAGCAATATCATCTGCGCCGGCGAGTCTTCACATACCCTGTTCTTCATTATCAAAGGCTCAGTTACGGTTGTGATTGAAGATGAGGAAGGTCGTGAAATGATCATTGCCTACCTCAACAGTGGAGATTTCATCGGCGAGCTGGGGCTGTTTGAACAATCAGGACAGGAGCAAGCGCGCAGCGCATGGGTTCGGGCCAAGACCGAGTGTGAAGTAGCTGAAATCAGCTACCCGAAATTCAGAGAATACACCCAACAAGAGCCAGAAATTCTTTACGCGCTAAGCGGTCAAATCGCACAGCGCCTGCGTAATACCACGCGTAAGGTCGGTGATCTGGCGTTCTTTGATGTGACAGGAAGAGTCGCTCGTTGCCTGCTTGAGCTATGCAAGCAACCCGATGCCATGACTCACCCGGATGGTATGCAGATCAAGATCACCCGCCAGGAGATCGGCAGAATTGTTGGCTGTTCGCGTGAGATGGTAGGGCGTGTACTCAAAAGTCTGGAAGAACAAAACCTGGTCAGCGTTAAAGGCAAGACCATGGTCGTGTTCGGTACGCGTTAAGGTTTGAGCAAGGGCGCCAGAATCTGTTGATAACTGGCACTCAAGTGCTCAAAGAAGTCAGGGGCTGCAAAGGCTTCGTGCAAGGCAATATGGCTGTCGGCAAGGCAGCGTTGCTGCAGATCGCACAACACATTGAAGCGATTGACCGCCGCCACCATCGACTCACGCTCGTTATCCACCAGCAATGCGCCATGCACCAGGCCGACAGGTCGCTGCCCGCCTTGGCTCTGACGCCAGCGCTGAGCGGTACCGACCAGTTTTCGCGCATTGAGATTGACGTTGAAACGGCCATCACAGAAAGCGCCTTCAACCTCACCCAAGGACGCCACGCCACCCAACTGCGTCAGTAGATCGCAAACAGGCTCGCACAAGCGGCGATACGCAGTTTCGATGCGACCATGATCGGCTTCACTGCGTGACGGTGCATACACCAACGCGATATTGACCGTCGATGCAGACTGGGGCACAGGCTCACCACCGGTTTCACGCAGCAGAATCGGCCAGCCGCTGGCAGCCAGTTCGACACTGGCCTGCTCAAAACCCGGTGAACGACTCAAGCGCCGCGGCATGACCAACGCCCGATCGGTGGGTTGCCAGAACAGCACCCCCGCTTCCAGTTCCCCAGCGCAGACCGAAGCAAGCAGATCCTGCTCGGCCTTGAGGCCGGCTTCGACAGTGAGTTGTTTGATCAGGGGCATGCGAATCCTTCCGAACGCAGAACAACAAGAACAACTGTGGGAGCTGGCTTGCCTGCGATGCAGGCGCCGCGATTTATCAGGTAAGTCGCGGTGATGCCATCGCGAGCAAGCCCGCTCCCACAAAAAGCCGTTTCCCACAGATAGTTTTGGGGTGTCAGTCCAGTGTCGAACCCGTCACGGGTAGAGCTCGCTCCGGGAAGAACAAACGCTGCAATTCATTACCCGGATTCTCGGCGCGCATAAACGCTTCGCCCACCAGGAACGAATAAACCTCGCTGATTTCCATCAGCTCGACATCGGCACGGTTAAGAATGCCGCTTTCGGTAATCACCAGACGGTCACGGGGAACGCGGGGCAACAGATCCAGCGTGGTTTCCAGGCTGACATCAAAGGTATGCAGGTTGCGGTTGTTGATGCCCACCAGCGGCGTGTCGAGGGTTTTAAGGGCGCGCTCAAGCTCGTCGCCATCATGCACTTCAACCAGCACATCCAGCCCGACGCTTTTGGCAACTGCCGCCAGCTCGGCCATTTTCACGTCGTCCAGAGCTGACACGATCAACAGCACGCAGTCAGCCCCCAAGGCACGGGCTTCGACGATTTGATACGGGTCGATCATGAAGTCCTTGCGGATTACCGGCAAGGTACAGGCCGCACGGGCCTGTTGCAGGTAGGCATCAGCGCCCTGGAAGTAATCGATATCGGTCAGCACGGACAAACAGGTCGCGCCGCCCGCCTGGTAGCTTTTAGCAATCTCGGCAGGCACGAAGTTCTCGCGAATCACACCCTTGCTCGGCGATGCCTTTTTGATTTCAGCAATCACCGCAGGCTGTTTTTTCCGGGCCTGCGCCAACAAGGCACTGGCAAAACCACGAACAGGATCAGCCTGAGCCGCCAAACGCTCAAGTTCAGCCAGACTCACCCGCGCACTGCGCTCGGCAACCTCCTGAACTTTACGCGCCAGAATGTTTTCCAGAACGGTTGGCACACTCATGCTTCATTCTCCTGCTTGAAAATCGCGGTAAATGCGCCCAGCTCTTCGAGCTTCTCCCGGGCCAACCCGGTGTGCAGCGCGTCGTGCGCCAATTCCACACCTTCTTTGAGTGTGTAGGCAAGGTCCGCGGCGTAAAGAGCAGCACCTGCATTGAGTACAATCATTTCAGCCGCTTTCTGGCCCGCTTCGGTTTTGCGACGACCCAGGGCATCGCGGATCAACTCCAACGATTGTTCAGGACTGTCGACCACCAGGCCAAACAGGCTTTGGCTCTTGATGCCCAGGTCTTCAGGCTGGACCCAATACTCCTTGATCTCACCCTTATGCAGCTCCGCCACAAAGGTCGGTGCTGCCAGGCTGAACTCATCCAGGCCATCCTGGGAATGCACTACCAACACATGCTTGCTGCCCAGACGCTGCAACACTTCAGCCAGAGGCCGGCACAGCGCCTGATTGAAAACGCCCACCACTTGATGCAATACACCAGCCGGATTCGTAAGCGGGCCAAGCATATTGAACAGGGTACGCAAGCCTAGATCGCGACGGGGAATGGCCGCGTGTTTCATGGCGCCATGATGGCACTGCGCGAACATAAAACCGATGCCTACGCTGTCGATGCAGCGACCAACCTGTACCGGCGTCAGGTTCAGATACACACCTGCGGCTTCAAGCAAATCTGCGCTGCCGCTCTTGCCGGATACGGCACGGTTGCCGTGTTTAGCCACGGTACAACCGGCCGCCGCGATCACCAGAGCGGAGGCTGTCGATACGTTGAAAATATTCGCGCCATCACCACCGGTACCCACAATGTCGACCACACCATCGAGGGTGTTGAGTTCAACCTTGTCGGCCAGTTCGCGCATTACGGTTACAGCACCGACGATTTCGTCGATGCTTTCGCTTTTCATGCGCATGCCCATCATAAATGCGCCAATCTGCGCCTCGGTGCATTGACCGGTCATGATGTCGCGCATCACATCGCGCATCTCATCGGTGGTCAGGTCGAGATGACCGACGATACGGTTCAGGGCTGTCTTGATATCCATTTGAAGTCCTTAGCGCGTGCCGCCGGTTTGTTTAAGAAAGTTGGCAAACAGTTCATGACCTTGCTCGGTCAGGATCGACTCAGGGTGAAATTGCACCCCTTCGATGTTCAGCGTCTTGTGGCGCAAGCCCATGATCTCGTCCACCGAGCCATCATCCAGCTGAGTCCAGGCGGTCAGTTCCAGGCAGTCCGGCAGGCTTTCGCGCTTGACCACCAACGAGTGGTAACGGGTTACGGTCAGCGGATTGTTCAGGCCCTGGAACACCCCTGTATCGAGGTGATAAACCGGGCTGGTCTTGCCGTGCATCACCTGGCGGGCGCGCACCACATCACCACCAAAGGCCTGACCGATGGACTGATGGCCCAGGCAAACGCCCAGAATCGGCAACTTGCCGGCGAAGTGCTTGATTGCTTCGAGGGAGATGCCCGCCTCGTTCGGCGTGCAGGGGCCGGGGGAGACCACAATGCGCTCAGGCTTGAGCGCTTCGATTTGGGCCACGGTCAATTCATCGTTGCGCACCACTTTGACCTCGGCACCCAACTCGCCGAGGTACTGCACAACGTTGTAAGTAAAAGAGTCGTAATTATCGATCATCAGCAACATGTTGCTAAACCTCTGAATTCACTGACATTCAAAACTGTTTTCAGAATTCATTACCCGCAGTTTCGGTTGCTGGTTTGAACACACCAACCGAGGGGTAGCCATTCAGGAAAACGCAGGGGGCAGGTCCGGCGGGGCCGGCAGAGAAATATTAGGCGCGCCAACGCCAACGGCCGTGGGCCTTAACAACTCGCATAAAGAGTTTGCTGATGATCAACACAGGAAGGGTCTCATTTCAACGTCATAGCACAGTAACGTAGCCTCGCGACGGGTGCAACACGGGGCAGCAAATACGGGGAAAAACATCCAGCAAGTACTTTGTGACTTTGTTTTACACGAAACAATTAATACAGATTGCTTTGTTAATGTCTGCGCTCCAAACAATAAAAACAGGTCATTACATGCGCAGGCTTTCCCTACTTATCCCTCTGGCGGGATGTATCTTGTCCGTCGTCAGTGAGCGCGCCATTGCAGCCCCCACCCAGTACTCCACCATGATCGTGTTCGGCGATAGCCTGAGCGATTCGGGGCAATTCCCCGGTGTAGGCAGTGGCATGCGTTTCACTAATCGCACCGGGCCCACGTACAAGGAATACCGCGGTGAGGAATATGTTGCCGTAGCGCCCATGCGCCTGGGCGCAAGACTGGGCATTGCACCCGCCGACCTGCGCCCGTCCACGTCGCCGGGCAACTCTCTCGCAGGCGAACCTGATGGTAACAACTGGGCTGTTGGCGGCTACCGCACAGACCAGATCTTAAATTCCATCATGACCGAGTCAAAGGTTGCCTTCCCTGAGGACTGGGCTTTTGTCGGCGGTTACGTACTGCGTAACAAACGTGGCTACCTTGCGCAGAACAACTTCAAGGCTGACCCCAAGGCACTGTATTTCATCTCTGGCGGCGGTAATGACTTCCTTCAGGGAAAGGTCACAAGCCCTGCTGAGGCAGGTCAAGCCGCACAAAGGCTGGCGGCGAGCACCTACGCCCTGCAACAGGCCGGTGCGCGCTACATCATGGTCTGGCTACTGCCCGATCTGGGCCTGACCCCCGCCATCTACGGCACGCCTGAGCAGGCGGGTACCAGCTACCTCAGCGCAGTGTTCAATCATGAGCTGGCGCAGCAACTCGAGCAGATCGATGCCGAAGTGATCCCCCTCAATATCCCGCTTTTGCTGCGTGAAGCCGTCGCAGATCCTGCCCGTTATGGCCTGGCCCCGGGGCAAGACCTTATCGGCACATGCTTCGAGGGCGAAGATTGCAAGGAAAACCCCCAGTACGGTATTAGCAGTACAACCCCCGATCCGGCCAAACTGCTGTTCAACGACAAGGCCCACCCCACCGAGACGGGTCATCAGTTAATTGCCGACTACGCCCATTCATTGCTTGCCGTCCCGTGGGAACTGACCTTGTTGCCCGTCATGGCTCAAAGCACGTTGAGCGCCCATCAAGACCAGCTGCGCAATCAATGGGCTGGTGACAACGGGCAATGGCAAGCCATTGGCCAATGGAGGGCCATGGTCGCCGGGGGTGGGCAACGCCTGGAAGTCGACAAGCAGAAGACGTCAGTAAGTGCAGATGGCAGAGGCTATAACGTCAATATCGGCACCAGCTACAGACCAGATGAGAACTGGCGCTTCGGGATTTCGGGCGGGTTTTATCGACAACGCCTGGAGGTTGGCACCAATGAATCGGACTACAAACTCAACAGTTATCTGGGCAGCGTGTTTGCCCAATATCAAAATAACCACTGGTGGGGTGATGCTGCGCTGACTTTGGGCAGGCTGGATTACGACAGCCTCAAGCGAAAATTCGCGCTCGGCGTAGGTGAAGGCATGGAACAAGGACAGGCCGACGGCCATCTGCGGGCATTGAGTACACGCCTGGGTTATGACATCGCACAGGCGTCAGCACTGTGGCACCTCTCACCTTTTATCAGTGCAGAGTACTCACGAGTAGAGGTTAATCGCTATGAAGAAAAGGGGCGGCGATCGACTGCATTGAACTACGAAGAGCAGACGCTTGTTTCAAATCGCCTTGGCACGGGTTTGCTCGCCAGTTACCAGGCCACCCCACAGACACTGTTGTTTGGCGAAGTTGCCCATGAACATGAGTTCCAGAACGATACCCAGCGCCTGAATATCGCACTTAACAGCCTGCCCAATAATCGCTTCAAGCTTGAAGGTTATACACCGCCCAGCAACGTTGCCCGTCTGAGCCTGGGGGTCAGCCACGCACTGACTTCCGACCTTATGCTGCGGGCGGCTTATAACGCGAGAAAGAGTGACGGGGCCATGCAACAAGGGGCAAATATCGGGGTTAGCCTGAATTTCTGATTTACCGGCTATCCGCAGGCTTGTGCAAGAGCACAAAACCTGTGGGAGCTGGCTTGCCTGCGATGCAAACGACGCGGTGTTTCTGGATAACCGCAGTGATGCCATCGCGGGCAAGCCCGCTCCCACAGGTTTTCACAGGCGTTAATTCTTCGGGGTTTGCTCGGCCAGAGCTACTGCACGGAACATCGCGCGGCGCTTGTTCAGTGTCTCTTCCCACTCCAGGGCCGGGACCGAGTCAGCAACAATGCCACCACCGGCCTGCACATGCAGCTCACCGTCCTTGATCACCGCAGTACGGATCGCAATCGCTGTGTCCATATTGCCGTTCCAGGCGAAGTAACCCACTGCACCGCCGTATACACCACGCTTGACCGGTTCCAACTCGTCGATGATTTCCATCGCACGGATTTTCGGCGCACCGGACAAGGTACCTGCTGGCAGAATCGCGCGCAGTGCGTCCATCGCCGTCAGCCCGCTTTTAAGCTGGCCCGTCACGTTGGACACGATATGCATCACGTTGGAGTAACGTTCGATCACCATCTTCTCGGTGAGCTTGACCGAGCCAATTTCTGATACCCGGCCCGTGTCGTTACGCCCCAGGTCGATCAGCATCAAGTGCTCGGCGATTTCTTTGTCATCACTGAGCAGGTCTTCTTCGAGCGCCAGATCGGCCTCTTCGGTTGCACCCCGTGGGCGTGTACCGGCAATCGGGCGTACGGTGATCAGGTTGTCTTCAACGCGCACCAGCACTTCCGGCGAGCTGCCCACGACATGGAAGTCGCCGAAGTTGAAGAAGTACATATACGGTGTCGGGTTGAAGCAGCGCAGCGCACGATACAAATCGATCGGTGCGGCCTTGAAGTCGATGGACATGCGCTGTGACGGCACCACTTGCATGCAGTCGCCAGCGAGGATGTAGTCCTTGATGGTGTCGACGGCTTTTTCGTAGTCATCCTGCGTGAAGCTGGAACGGAATACCGGGTCAGCTGCCTGTTGGGCAGTGAAATCCAGACCGCGACGCGGCGTAATAGGTTGGCGCAGCTGTTCAAGCAGCGCTTCAAGGCGGGCCTGCCCCTCTTCATAGGCGTCAGGCTGTGCCGGGTCAACCAGCACAATGGCGTGCATCTTGCCGGCCAGGTTGTCGAATACCACGACAGCGTCCGACACCATCAGCAGAATATCCGGCACCCCCAGTGGATCAGGGTTCGGGCATTTACCCAGACGCTTTTCCACATACCGCACGCAGTCATAACCGAAATACCCCACCAGGCCACCGTTGAAGCGCGGCAGGCCGGCAATGGTCGGCACGTTGTAACGGGCCTTGAACTCTTCGACAAACGTCAGCGGATCATCGGATTCGAGGGACTCGATCTCGACACCATCATGGGTCACTCGCACCTGGTGCTCATGGACACGCAGAACGGTGCGGCACGGCAAACCGATGATCGAATAACGGCCCCACTTCTCACCGCCTTGCACCGACTCCAGCAAATAGGAGTTGGGCTGGTCGGCCAGCTTCAGATAAATCGACAGCGGTGTATCGAAGTCGGCCAGGGTTTCGCGTGCAAGGGGGATACGGTTATAGCCAGCAGCGGCCAAACGCAGGAATTCTTCGCGGATCATGAGGTGCCTCGTGGTCTGAGGGTAAAACGGTCAGGTATGCAAACATGCCGACTAAGCGGCCAGATTCAAGTCAGGCGCGCCAACGCCAACGGGCCAGAGCCTTGATAACTTTCATCCAGAGTTTGCGAGTGACCACCACGATGGAATCTCTTCGAGAGGGGGAATCGGAATTGCCCAACGTTATCTCAGGTGCAGACTCTAAGCAACCGGCTATCAGCTCTTGCAGGTTGCCAATCACCATATCGGGTGACTCTTCTTCAATTGGCCGACCATGGTTGTAGCCATAAGTCAGGGCGACGCAGCGCACGCCAGCAGCCTTGGCCGCCAGCACGTCATTGCGCGAGTCGCCGACAAACATTGATTGTGCGGGAGTGGCGCCCGCCATTTTCATCACAAACAACAGCGCGGCAGGGTCAGGCTTTTTCTGCGCCAGGGTATCGCCGCCAATGATCCAGCGGAAAAACCGTCCCAGTTTCAGCTCATCCAGCAGGGGCGCGACGAAGCGCTCCGGCTTGTTGGTGATCAGGGCCATTTCAACGCCCTGCTTTTGCAGCCACTTGAGGCTTTCGCGTACGCCGGGGTAGACCTTGGTGTGTGCATGGCCGCCATCGTAGGCCTGCATGAAAATCTCCAGGGCCTGTTCGGCTTCGGCGTCATCAACGCCGCTGCCGTCCATATTGCCGGCCAGGGCACGACGCACCAGCATGGGCGCGCCGTTACCGATCCACAGCCGCACGTTTTCAATCCCGGCGGGCGGACGACCCAGCTTGAGCAGCATGGTCTCCACGGCAACAGCCAAATCCGGTACCGAATCAATCAGGGTGCCATCCAGATCGAACATCACCAGTTTTGGCAGCTGCCCCTGGAGTAGCTGCTCAAAGCGGCTCATGGGCGGGCCAACGCAAGCTCGGCACGCATTTTTTGAATGACTTCTTCGTAGTTTGGCGTGTTGAAAATCGCGGAACCGGCGACAAAGGTGTCGGCACCGGCTTCGGCGATTTCACGGATATTGCCGACGTTTACACCACCGTCGATTTCCAGGCGAATCTCGCGGCCGGAGGCATCGATCAGCGCACGGGCCTCACGCAGTTTATCCAGGGTGCCGGGGATGAATTTCTGCCCGCCAAAGCCCGGGTTGACGCTCATCAGCAAGATCATGTCGACCTTGTCCATCACGTACTTGAGCACATCCAGCGGAGTGGCCGGGTTGAACACCAGACCTGCCTTGCAGCCGCCTTCGCGGATCAGTTGCAGGGAGCGGTCGATGTGCTGGGTGGCCTCGGGGTGGAACGTGATGTAGGTAGCGCCGGCCTCGATAAAGTCGCCGATGATCCGGTCAACCGGGCTGACCATCAGATGGGCGTCGATGGGCGCAGTGATGCCGTACTTGCGCAAGGCAGCGCAGACCATCGGGCCGATGGTCAGGTTGGGTACGTAATGATTGTCCATGACATCGAAGTGAACGATATCAGCACCCGCGGCGAGTACGTTGTCCACTTCTTCGCCAAGACGGGCGAAATCGGCGGAAAGAATCGATGGGGCAATAGCGAAGGGCTGCATGACGCACCTTTTAGTGGGCTAAACACGGTGGCGCGCATTGTATACCGCCCACCGTGACGCGCACACCATCCCTGCGGCCGCTCCGCGCCCGATCGCAGCCTTCGGCAGCGACTACAAAATCGGATACAAAACCTGTAGTCGCTGCCGAAGGCTGCGAAAAGGGCCGAAGGACCTTCCAGCAATATCTCGCCAACAATGCAGCCCGCCATTCGGTCGAATGACATCTAGCCTAGAAAAAACATCACAGAAAAGGCAAAGGAATGCCCAGATCCCATGGTAGTAAATAACTATTAAAAGGCCGCTACTCCGAACCTGGCCGCATCTACCTGCTCACCACCGTCACCGACCAGCGGCGCCCCGTATTCAGCGACTTTCATCTGGGTCGTCTTCTGGTCAACCAGCTCCGACACGCCCACGACGAAGGTATCGTCAATTCAATTGCCTGGGTGGTGATGCCTGATCACTGCCATTGGCTAGTTGAATTACGCAACAAAACGCTGGGGGAATTGATGTGCCGCATAAAGTCGCGCAGCTGCGTAGCCGTCAATCTGGCCACCCGCTCCACAACCCGACTATGGCAAAAAGGCTATTACGAGCGGGCCTTACGCAAGGAGGATGACCTTAAAGCCGCTGCCCGCTACCTCATCAAAAACCCGATCCGCGCACAAATAACCACGCGGATCGGCGATTACCCCCTCTGGGATGCCTGCTGGGTCTAGACCTGCGCAGTACGCATTTTCTCGCTGCGCCCGCGCAACCACTCAAGCGTCAACAGCAACACCACCGAAAAGGCGATCAGCAAGGTCGCCGCTGCAGCGATGGTCGGGCTGAGGTTTTCGCGGATGCCGCTGAACATCTGCCGTGGCAGGGTTGCTTGCTCTGGCCCGGCCAGAAACAGAGTAACCACTACTTCATCAAAAGATGTGGCAAAGGCAAACAGCGCCCCCGAAATCACTCCCGGTGCAATCAGCGGCAAGGTCACCCGACGAAATGCGGTCAAGGGCGAAGCCCCCAGACTGGCAGCAGCCCGCACCAGGTTGTGGTTGAAACCCTGCAAAGTTGCCGACACCGTGATGATCACAAAGGGCACGCCCAATACCGCATGCACCACAATCAGCGAGAAGTAACTGTTGCCCAGGCCCAGCGGCGCAAAAAACAGATAGCTGGCCACACCGATAATCACCACAGGTACCACCATAGGTGAAATCACCAGCGCCATCACCAGCGCCTTGCCGGGGAAGTCGCCACGGGTCAAGCCAATTGCCGCCAGCGTGCCAAATACCATCGCCAGCACCGTGGCCGCCGGGGCCACGATCACGCTGTTTTTCAGGGCACGCATCCACTCTGCCGAAGCAAAGAAGTCCTGGTACCAGTGCAGCGAAAAGCCCTGCAGCGGATACACCAGAAAACTGCCCGAGTTGAACGACAGCGGAATAATCACCAGCACCGGCAATATCAAGAACAACAGGATCAGCCCGCAAAGAATGCGCAAGCTGTAGAACCAGACCCGCTCAACGGGTGACATGTATGGGCTCAGCATGGCGTTCTCCTTAACTCAAACGCAGGCGGCTAGCGCCGACCAGCCAGTTGTACATCAGGTACAGCACTACGGTAGCCAACAACAACAAGCCGCCCAACGCTGTCGCCATGCCCCAGTTGATGCTGGTGTTGGTGTAAAACGCCACAAAGTAGCTGACCATCTGGTCGTTCGGGCTGCCAAGCAATGCCGGGGTGATGTAGTAACCAATGGCAATAATGAACACCAGCAAGCAACCCGCCCCGACACCGGCATAAGTTTGTGGGAAATACACCCGCCAGAAGCTGGCAAACGGATGACAGCCCAGTGAGATCGCGGCACGCATATAGGTGGGCGATATGCCTTTCATCACGCTGTAGATCGGCAGAATCATAAATGGCAACAGGATGTGCACCATCGCGATGTACACCCCGGTGCGGTTGAACACCAGTTCCAGCGGCTTGTCGATCAGCCCCATGTTGATCAGCGCGCTATTGATCAGGCCTCCTGATTGCAGCAGTACAATCCAGGAAGCGACCCGCACCAGCACCGAGGTCCAGAACGGCAGCAGCACCAGAATCATCAACAGGTTGCTTTGCCGGGTTGGCAGGTTAGCCAGCAAATACGCCAGCGGGTAGGCCAGTACCAGGCAAATGCAGGTGATCACAAAGCCCATCCAGAAGGTACGGGCGAAGATATCCAGATAGATCGACTGATCAGGCGTGGCCTGGGCGATTTCACCCAGATCGTCGATACGGTGATCCACAGCCGCCAGCAGGTAAAACGGGGTCACGCTGGAGCTGTTGCGCTTGATCGCCTGCCAGTACGCCGGGTCGCCCCAACGCTCATCAATGCTTTCCATGCCATCTTTGTACGACTCAGGGGCCGCCTTGAACGGCAGCGCCTTGGCGGTTTTCATCAGCAGGCTGCGATAGCCGGCCAGTTCCATATTCAGACGCTTGGACAAATCGCCCAAGACTTGATTCTTGCGGGCTTCGGCCAGGTCTTCACTCAGGGCCTGATACACAGGTTCAGCCGGCAAGCCCTTGCCATCCCAGCTCTGCACGGCAACCACAGTGCGCGGTAAGCCCTCGACGACTTCCGGGTTGCCGACGCTCTTGTAGAGAAGAGCCGCAATCGGTACCAGAAACACCAGCAGCAAAAAGATCACCAGGGGGGCAATCAACGCCTGTGCCTTCCAGCGGTTGACCCGCTCGGCATGCGCCAGGCGCTTTTTCAAGGTGGGGCTGGAGACCTCGTTCAGGGGAACGGTGACGGCCATGGCGAACTCCGAAAATCTTTAAACGATGGCGGCGCAGCCCGATGGGCCGCACCGCATGTCAGCGCTGCTTACTTGGCAGCCCAGGCGTTGAAGCGTTGTTCCAGTTGCTCGCCGTTATCAGCCCAGAAGCTGACGTCGATCTGTACCTGGTTGACGATGTTTTGCGGGGCAGTCGGCATGTCTGCCTGTACGGCTTCAGGCAGCAATGGCATGGCTTCCTTGTTGGCCGGGCCGTAGGCAATGTTTTGCGAGTAGACACTCTGCTGTTGTGGCAACAGGGTAAAGGCCATGAACTTCTTGGCCGCATCGGCCTTGGCTTTGCCGAGACCTTTTGGGATGGCCCATGCATCGAAATCGTAGATACCGCCGTTCCAGACGATTTTCAGATTGCTTTCTTTTTGCACGGCAGCAATGCGACCGTTATAGGCCGAGCTCATTACCACGTCACCCGAGGCCAGGTACTGAGGCGGCTGGGCGCCTGCTTCCCACCATTGAATGCTTGGCTTGAGTTCATCGAGCTTTTTGAAGGCGCGGTTCTGGCCATCTTTGCTGGCCAGTACGGTGTAGACATCCTTCGGTGCCACCCCGTCAGCCATCAACGCGAATTCGAGTGTGTACTTCGCACCTTTGCGCAGCCCGCGTTTGCCCGGGAAGGTCTTGGTGTCCCAGAAATCCGCCCAGCTGGTCGGCGCGGTTTTCAGCTTGTCGGCGTTATAGGCCAGCACGGTGGACCAAACAAAGAAACCGGCCCCGCAGGACTGGATCGCGCCTTTGACGTACTGCTCAGGGTTGCCGAACAGCGCCGGGTCCAGCGGTTCGAACATATCCTCGTCGCAACCACGGGACAGTTCCGGGGATTCCACTTCTACCAGATCCCAAGAGATGCTTTTGGTATCAACCATGGCTTTGATCTTGGCCATTTCACCGTTGTACTCGCCGGCGATGATCTTGCCGTCGCCCTTGGCTTCCCAGGGTGCATAAAAGGCTTTGACCTGTGCGGCCTTGTTGGCACCGCCAAACGACACCACGGTCAGATCGGTTGCAGCCAGTGCATTGGCCGCGAACATCAGGCCCAGACTTATGGCCGTGAACTTGAAGGATGTATGCATTGTTGTTCTCCACTGTGCAGGGTTGGTGAAGCCGGGGCGATCAATTCGCCTCTAAGAGAGGGTCCAGCGCACGTACATGTTCGACCTGCCAGCCCAATGGCACGACGTCGCCGACGGCCAGGGTGGGGTCCAGCTCGGCAATCGGCTGTTTCACAAAGAAATCATTCATGCCGCACACTTCCAGGCGTACCCGGACGTGGTCGCCCAGGTAGATAAACTCTTCCACCCGGCCCGAAAACCGATTGGCGCACGATTCGCTGGAGCCATTGAGGCTGACGCGCTCAGGGCGAATTGACAGGGTCACCGGGTCACCCGTGCGGCCGACATTCACCGCCAGCGCCTGGACCTTTTCGCCCCGGCTCAGTTCGACCACGCAGCGGTCGCCGTCCTGACTGTGCAGGCGGCCATTGAGGCGGTTGTTTTCGCCAATAAAGTTGGCCACAAAGGTGTTTTTCGGCTCTTCATAGAGCATGCGCGGCGGGGCGATCTGCTGGATTTCACCTTGATGGAATACGGCAACACGATCGGACATGGTCAAGGCTTCACCCTGGTCATGGGTCACATAGACCACAGTCACGCCCAGGCGCTGGTGCAGGTGTTTGATTTCCATCTGCATATGTTCACGCAGCTGTTTGTCCAGTGCGCCCAGGGGTTCGTCCATCAGCACCAGTTGCGGCTCGAACACCAGCGCCCGGGCCAGTGCCACACGCTGTTGCTGGCCGCCGGACAACTGGGCCGGGTAGCGCTGGGCGAAAGCATCGAGCTGCACCATGCTCAGTACCCGCTTGACCCGTTCACTGATATCGGTGCGGTTGAGGCCGCGCACCGACAGTGGGAAGCCAAGGTTTTCGGCCACGGTCATGTGCGGGAACAACGCATAGTTCTGAAACACCATGCCAATGTCACGCTTGTGCGGTGGCACGTTATTGATCGAGCGCCCGGCCAGCAGGATTTCACCGGCGGTAGGCGTCTCGAAACCGGCCAGCATCATCAGGCTGGTGGTTTTGCCCGAACCGGATGGCCCGAGCAAGGTCAGGAACTCGCCTTTGCGAATCTCCAGGTTGAGATCCTTGACGATCAGGTTTTCGCCGTCGTAGCTTTTTTGCACGCCACGAAAGCTGACCAGAATTTCATCCGCCCCAGCGCTTGCACCGACCTCACTCATAACCACACCTTTTGTTTTGGACTGCCATGGCCCCACACTAAAGAATAGGTCAGTGCACAGAAATCAGCGGGCAAGAGAGATTGACATCAGAGGGTTGGAAGGGCTGGGGTAGGGGTTGCCCTACAGGGATGTCGTGATTGGGATGGTAAAGCACAGGCTACCCAGCAGACCGGTAACGTCCATGTGAAAAGCTGTCGCAAACAGGCATGTTGTAAATTTCAAGGGTTGCAATAAACCTGTGGGAGCAGGCCAGGTTGTTGGGTACACCACGACTACAACAACTTGTGCTCCATCGCATATTTCACCAACTCCGCCAGCGAAGTGATGTTGAGCTTTTGCATCAGTCGCGCCTTATGAGTGCTGATAGTCTTGCTGCTCAGCGCCAGTTGCTGGGCAATATCATTGACGTTATCACCCTGGGCCAGGCGCTTGAACACCGAGAATTCACGCTCGGACAGCAAGGCATGCAAGGGCCGCGAATCGGTCAGGCCAACCTCGAATACCATGCGGTCCGCCAGGTCCGGGTCGATATAGCGCCCGCCCGCCGCAACCTTGCGAATAGCCATCAGCAAAAGCGCCGGGTCGCTGTCTTTGGTGGCATAACCCGCAGCGCCGAACTTCAGCGCGCGCGCCGCCATTTGCGCTTCGTCGTGCATCGACAACACCAGAATCGCCGGTGGATTATTCAGCGCACGGATCCGCGGGATTGCTTCCAGACCATTGACCCCTGGCATGGAGATATCCAGCAACACTACTTCGCACGGTACATGGCGCAGAGTTTCCAGCAACTGCTCGCCATTACTGGCCTCCCCCACCACCAGCAGGTCCTTGGCCAGGCCGATCAATTGCTTGATCCCTTCACGCACGATGGTGTGGTCTTCCGCTACCAGTACACGAATCACAAGCATTTCCTCATCAACTTTTCTCAACCAAAGGCACGCGTACCGTCAGGGTCGTTCCCTCCCCCGGAATACTGTGCAAAGACAACGTACCGCCCAACATCAATACCCGCTCGCGCATCCCCACCACGCCGAAGGAAACAGGCCGATCTCTACCCGGCTCAAAACCCTGGCCGTCATCACTGATGCTCAGGCACAGCTCCTTGCCCTCCACACTCAAGGTCAGCTCTACCGTATGCGCATGGGCATGGCGCATCACATTGGTCAGGGCCTCTTGCAGAATGCGGAACAACCCCACTTCCATGGCCGCACCCAAAGGCGGCAAGTATTCCGGGACCTGTACGAGACAGGGAATACTCGTACGCGCTTCAAAACGTCTGGCCTGCCATTCGATGGCCGAGCTGATACCAGCATCCAGAATCGGCGGGCGTAATGACGTGGCGACATCACGTACCAGTTGAAAGAGCTGGGCAATCAGTTTTTTCATGCTGTTAAGCCGCTCATGCAACCCCGGATCCAGCTGCGCATAGGCCAGCTCGCACATCGAGGTTTCCAACTTGAGCACCGTCAGCATCTGCCCTAGCTCATCATGAACTTCGCGAGCGATGCGCGCCTTCTCTTCTTCACGCACGCTCTCAAGGTGCGCCGACAATTCGCGCAACTGACCACGGGAGCTGTCGAGTTCGAGTTCAATGCGTTTACTTTCGCTGATATCCCAGACAATGCCGTCCCACACCACGGTGCCATCGTCCAGGCGGCGGGTAATCGCCTTGATTTCAGCCCAGCGCTGCTGGCCTTGGCGGGTCAGGATCCGACCTTGCCAGGACCAGTCGCTGTCACTGTTCAGAGCCAAATCCTGCACTCGATGGTAATCCGCCTTGTCATCGGGATGCACCAGGCTGCGCAAGCCCACTTCGCGCAGACGTAACGTAGCCGGGGAAAACCCCGCCAGGCTCTCGCTGCCTTCGCTGATGTAAGGAAAGTCCAGCTCACCGGTCAGCAGCGAACGCTCCAGGCGAAACACCAGTCCCGGCACGTTGGCGGCAATACCCTGCAAGCGTGCATCGCTTTCTTGCAAGGCCGCCTGCACCCGGTGCCGTTCGGTGATGTCATTGAGGTAGACGACCAGGTATTCCGCTGTTTGAAAGCGCAGGAAGCTCAAGGTCACATCCGCAGGAAACTCACTGCCATCGGCGCGCACACAGAGGGTTTCACTGCGATATACGCCCTCTTTGCGATTACGTGCGCGTCGCCACATGTTCAGCCAGCGGTCCATATTCAGGCCCGGCTCGAAATCACTTAGCGGACGGTCCAGCACAGTGCCCGGCTGGTAACCGAGCATGTCTTCGGCCGCACGGTTAGCGTAGCGCACATGGCTGTCCCAATTGACCCACAGAATGCCCACCGGGCTTTGGTCGATGGAAAACTGGCTCAGGCGCAAGGCCTCTGCACTGGCGGTACGCAACACAAGATCTTCCCGGGCACTGAGCAAGGCCCGCTCCAGACTCGTTTGCTGGCGACGCTGCCACACCACAATGGCCATGCTGGCCAGCAGCAACGCACCAATCAGTAAACTCAGGTTCTGCCAAAAGCCGGGGGACGGGCCGAGGTGCGGGTACTTGGGTTGCAGCCAGCGGCTGTGAAGCTGCTCCATGTCTCGTGCCGGAATCGCATGCAGACCGCGCTCGACAATACCGGCCAATTCAGGCCAGTCACGGCGCGTCGCAACCCGCAGCAACTGCGGCAAGCCGACATCACCCACCACAGCCAACTCGGCAAACTCGGGTTCGGCAGACAAGCGACTGAGCTGGGCTTCATCGATCACTGCATACGTGGCTTGCTGACTGAGCAACAGCTGCAAGGCCTGCCGCTCCAGCGGCACACCCTGCAAATTGAGGCCGGGGTAACTGCTGCGTAAAAAATCGGCCGTGGCACTGGGCATGCGCACCGCGACCCGGGTCTGGCTATCAATATTTTCCAGATCCACTGAGCCGGTGCCATTACGCACGCCCACCAGCAACTGTGGCACCCGCATATAAGGATCGGAAAACTGCCACAGGCGCAAACCGGCCGGAGTTTGGGTCAGCCCCGGAACCAGGTCTATTTCTCCGGCACGGGCGGCGTGTTCGAGTTGCGCCAAATCCGGATAGTTGCGCCAGATCAGTTCAACGTTGAGCGCCTGCGCCAGCCACTTCATCAACTCGACATTGGCCCCGGATAACTGCTGCAAGCGCTGATCGAATTTGGCATAGGGTGCCTGCAACACCAGCCCCACCCGCAGCTCTTTATGCCGGGTCAGCCACTGCTCCTGCTCAGCCGAAAGCTGGGCCACAGGCACAGGCGCGGCATGCCCCATCAAGGGCAGCCAGAGCCAGCCGATAATCCACAGATAGCAAAAACGTCTCATCTAAACGCTCACACCCTGACAAATACTGATCAACCCATTACGCTGCCGGGACTACTTCTGGCCTGGAATAACCGATGTTTTCTTATCGTCTGGCACTGCCGGCCTTGTGCCTGTCGCTGATGTTGCCGCTCGCCCTGCCAGTATTTGCCGCCGAAACCGAGGCCAAGCCACCTGTGCGCGAGCCTCTGCCAGAGCGCAGCCAGGAAGATGCGGCCGCACTTGAGCGACAACTGCCGCACCATGAGCAACAACAACTGCAAGCGCCGAACGACAGTTTTCTCGCCCTGTGGAAACCCGCCAACAGCATCGACCCCAGCGGTGTGGTGATTATCATCCCCGGCGCCGGTGAAACGGCTGACTGGCCACTGACCGTTGGCCCTCTGCGCAACAAGCTGCCGGACGCCAACTGGGCCAGCCTGAGTCTGAGCTTGCCGGACATGCAAAGCGAAGCCAGCCAGGCGCGGGAAGCTGAACCAGAGAAACCGCCTGCAGCAATTGCGACAGACAGTAGCAGCAAAGCGGCCAGCACCACAGCCAAACCCATCGAACAGGCGGCCAGTGCCGGCACCGAGAGTACGGAACGCGAAACCGCTCAAAGCGGGCAAGATATGGACAAGGTCGATGCCGAACGCATCTTCGCCCGCATTGATGCGGCCATTGCCTTTGCCCAGCACCAGAACATGCGCAGCATTGTCCTGCTCGGCCACGGCTCCGGGGCCTATTGGGCATCGCGCTATATCAGTACCAAGCACCCGGCCCAGATCCAGAAGCTGATCATGGTGTCTGCCCGCAAACCCGTGCTGGCAGAACCGGACTTGAGCCAGCTGACCCCGGCCCTTAACGTTGCCTTGCTGGATATCTTCTTTAAGGACCAGCCATGGGCCCGCGAAGCCGCCCTGCAAAGATTGCAGGCCAACAAGCGGGCTAACGGTTCGAATTTCAAGCAGGTGGGATTGTTCGTCACCCCGGGCAACCGGGATGGCGAACAGGAGCAATTGTTCCGTCGGGTGCGTGGCTGGCTCAGCCCGCAGCCTGTGGATAAGTAAACGGGGCTAAAACCCGAGCCGTTCACGGATCAAGGCGTAGGCCTGATGCAATTCGCGGGTTTTTTCCGTGGCTTCACGTACCTGCGCAGGGCTGGCTCCGGTACCTGCAACCTTGTCCGGGTGATGACGACTGAGCAAACGTCGATAGGCACGCTTGATCTGCGCCGGATCACTGGTGGCGGTAACCCCCAACACGGTCAGCGACTGCTGATAAGTGCCGCCACGGGTCGCCACAGGTTTTCTCTGGGCGTCATTTTCGCCGCCCAACGCCAGTACCTGTTGCCGGCTCCAACCCAGCCAGCCACCCCACAGCACAATCAACTCACGCTCCTGGGGCGCAACCCGGCCATCGGCCAGGATCATCCGCCAACAGGCGCGCAATACGCCTTCTGCCGCATGGGGCTGGGCCTTGAGCCGTTGCAGATAACCACGTAGCGAATCTGTGCCGGACTTGCCGCGGTTGAACGCGGCAATGGCACGCTTTTGCGCTGCGGCTTGCATATCGAGCTGACGCATTTCCAGCCGCGCCTGTTCGATATGCTTGTCCACTACCTGGCCGCCGCTTTTGGCCAGGCGGCCGAGCAGGACAAATAATAGTTCATCATTACGCAGCATCGGCCGCGCGCCAAGGCGCTCAAGCAGATGTGCCCAACTGTGCAGTTGCAAGCGCCGGTCTAGCGCCTGCCCCAATAAAGCCCCAAGCATGGCCCCCGGAATACTGGCAATAAAAAAGCCGGCTCCGGCTCCGATCAGAGTCCCTGGCCACAACATTTTAGCGGGCGCCCTTGATCAACGACTCGACCTCGGCCAAGCGCTCATGGGTACCCACGTCCACCCAAAGTCCCTGCAAACGTTCACCTGTCACTTGCCCTGCGGCCATGGCCTTGCGTAATAGCGGTGCCAGCTTGAATGCACCCGCCGTGCAACCCTTGAACAGCTCGGGGTGGAGCACGGCGATACCGCTGTAGGTCAGCGTATCGGCACCCGGCACGCCATCTTGAACCTGCCCGTCGATCAGGCTGAAGTCCCCGCTCGTGTGGTGCGCCGGGTTATCTACGAGTACCAGATGAACTAGCCCGGCCAACGGTTGACGCAAGGCAGCAAAGTCGTAATCGGTCCAGATATCACCGTTCACCACTGCAAAAGAGCTATCGCCCAGCAACGGCAAAGCTTTGAAAATCCCGCCACCGGTCTCCAGCGGCTCACCTTCCGGGGAGTACTGGATGCTGACACCAAAGCGCGAACCGTCGCCCAAGTAGTCTTCAATTTGCCGACCCAGCCAGGCGTGGTTGATCACGATGTCGGTAAAACCCGCCGCTGCCAGTGCCCGCAAGTGGTACTCGATCAGCGGCACGCCGCCAGCGCGGACCAATGGCTTCGGCGTGTGCAGGGTCAGCGGTCGCATGCGCTCGCCTTTACCGGCCGCCAGAATCATCGCCTTCATGCATCGCCCTCGCTGATCAACCCCAGGCTGGCGAACAATTCACCCAGCTCTGCCAGCTCGGGGCGCCGTGCCAGTACTGCTTCTATATAAGAGAAGAAACGCGGCACATCGGCCAGATAGCGCGGTTTGCCATCACGGTGGCAAATCCGCGAAAAAATGCCGATCACTTTCAAATGCCGCTGCACACCCATCAGGTCGCTGGCGCGCAGGAACTCTTCAAAATCGCGTTGCACCGGGATACCCAATGGCAGCGCCAGCTTCCAGTAATCCTGTAGCCAGGCACGCACACGCTCTTCGGGCCAGCTGAGAAAGGCATCCTTGAACAGGCAGGTGATGTCGTAAGTTACCGGGCCATAAACCGCATCCTGGAAATCCAGGACACCGGGGTTGGGAATGCTGAGCATCAGGTTGCGTGGCATAAAGTCGCGGTGCACCAGCACCTTGGGCTGGGCCAGCGCACTGTCGATCAGCAATGCGCTGACCCGCTGCCAGGACGCCAGTTGCTGTTCATTGAAATCAAAGCCCAGGTGAGCGCGCACGTACCACTCGGGGAACAGTTCAAGCTCGCGGCGCAACAAGGCCACGTCGTAGCTGGGCAAAGGCTCGGTCATCGGCAGTTGCTGGAAGGCCAGCAAGGCTTCGATCGCATCCTTGAACAACTCATCGGCGTTGCTGCTGCTGATCACGTCAAGAAAGGTTTTATTGCCCAAATCGTTGAGCAAAAGAAAGCCGCGATCGAGGTCCTGTGCATAAATTTTCGGTACGTTAATCAGGCAAGTACGTAAAAAATCAGCAATTTCGACGAAAGGTCGGCAGTTTTCCTGAGGCGGCGGCGCATCCATCACGACAAAACTGCGGCCCTCGCCTTCCCAGCGAAAATAGCGCCGAAAACTCGCATCGCTACTGGCAGCAGTCAGCGTGGCCGGGGGCACAGCACCCCAACCCTCATTCGCGAACAAGGTTGCCAACTGTTCATCCAGCCAAACTTTCAGGTGTTGCAGGCGTACATCTTGGTCAGGCATTACAAGGGTCTCCGACGGCGCTAGCCGTCAAGCGGGTCATGCTTTATTATCCAGAATCTTTTCCAGACCATCGATAGGCGTGCGGTCCCCCACCGCGGGCTGATGGCACGCAGGAAGCCCGGACTAATAAGATGGCATTGAAATCCCCCGCGTTTCGTAGAAAATTTCCGTTGCTGGTAACCGGCAGTTTGCTGGCCATGCAACCTTTCGCCACGCCGTTCGCGTTTGCTGAGGAGCAGTATGACTGTTCCGTGTCGGCTACGGGAGGCTGGGATTGCGCACCAAAAACCAATGTGGCGCAACTGCCACCGCGCCCTGCGCATGGCGACGGGTCTGTGGGTGCCAGCGGTGAAACCAGCGTGCAAGCTGAAAAAGCTCCGCTGGTTACCGAGGCCAAAGGCCGTGGGCTCAAAGCCCGCAGCGACGACTACAGTCACCTCGACTGGGTGCCGCGTGACAAGCTGACCGCAGCGCAACTGGCCGAAACGGGCCCGTACTGCTCCGGTTCGTACGTAGAGCCTATCCGTCCGGGCATGAACGACCCCACCAACAAAAGCGACGCGCCGACCTTTATCGGTGCCAAAGCCTCCCGCTATGAGCAGGAAGAGCAGGTAGCGACGCTGGCCGGTGACGTGGTCATGCGCCAGGGCAGCATGCAGATTGAAGCCGACGAAGCCAGCCTGTATCAGGCTGAAAGCCGTGGCGAGCTCAACGGCAAGGTGCGCCTGCGTGACAACGGTGCCCTGATAGTCGGCGACCACGCCGATGTCCAGCTGGACACTGGTGCCGCCAAGGTCGACAACGCTGAATACGTGCTGCACAAGTCGCGTATTCGCGGCAGTGCGCTGTACGCCAAACGTGCCGAAGACTCGATCATCCGCCTCAAGGACGGTACGTACACCACGTGCGAACCGAGCAGCAACGCCTGGCAGCTCAAGGGCAACAACATCACGTTGAACCCGGCCACCGGTTTCGGTACGGCGACCAACGTGACACTGCGGGTCAAAGACATTCCGATCTTCTACACCCCGTACATCTACTTCCCGATCGACGATCGCCGTCAGTCCGGTTTCCTGCCGCCGTCCTTCAGCAGCAGCACCGACACCGGCTTTATGCTCGTGACCCCGTACTACTTCAACCTGGCAC
>Ga0302347_1001882_pt1 | contig 23314 bp, 24 predicted proteins | sample PhyWR1_FD_202178 | JGI IMG/M metagenome (GOLD analysis project Ga0302347, IMG submission 202178) | Leaf surface microbial communities from wheat plants in UC Gill Tract Community Farm, Albany, California, United States - DLSL W.R1 (v2)... | ecosystem: Host-associated > Plants > Phyllosphere >...
TTCATTCACGGAAATTTGTGATTGATAAACTTCTGTTCCGCTTTTATTGATTTTCAGATTGTAATTTCCTGAAATCAAATCATTGAAGCTGAATTTCCCGTTTTGGTCTGCAACTTCGGTTTTTACCAATTTGTTTTCTGAATTGAATAGATTGATTTCTATTTGATTTGCATTGTCGGAATCAATCGTTCCAGACAATGAAAAATTCTGGCTGGACTGTGCAAACAATGTTGTGAAAAAAGACACTGTCCAAATTAGTATGGCTAAGAATATTCTGGTCATTGTGTTATTTTTTTATGATTGAACTTTTATTTTTTGTGTTGATACAGTTTTCTGATATTTTGAGAAGGGCAGTGTTCATTATTTCGAGTTCGGATTTTGAAACATTTTCTAATGCCACGCTTCTGTTGTTCTCGATGAGGTTCTGAACTTTTTCGATGATTCCTTTTCCGGATTTGGTGACGCTTAGATTGGTTTTTCTGCGGTCGTTTGCGTGAACTTCTCGTGTTATGAATTCCGACTTCACCAATAATTCAATAATTCTCGTGACTGATGCATTGTCTTTGAAAACCAGATTTCCAATTTCGTTTTGGGTGATTTCAGGATTTTCGAGAATCGCTTTGATGATGAGCCATTGGTCAATCGTGATGTTGAAACCGTTTTCTTTCAGTTGTCTCTGTGCGTAATTTCTGTAAGCTCTAATGGCTTTGTCGATGTTGTAAAATATGATTGAATCTAATTTTTCCATAATTTTAAATTTTAAAATGACCTATCAATTATTGATATATCAATTAATTTGTTGTGGAAGTTTTTGAATTGTTACAAATGGGTAAAAAAAATATCCATCTTTTTGAGACGGATAATGATTTTACTTTATAAGTTTATCTAATAGAAATTTCCAGCGGGGATTTTCTGGTTCCAGTTCCTGTGCTTTTCTGAAACATTCGATTGCTTTTTTCTTGTTGTTATTTCTTTTATAAATTTCTCCAAGATTTTCGTAGGGAAGTGTAGAGTTAGGATATTCGGAAACATTCATTTCGAAAATTTTAATTGCATCATTTAGTTTGTTGGCTTTTCTTAATTCGTGACCGAGATAATTGAGTTGATTTTCATTGAAATATAAATCCGGTTCTTTCGAAATTTTCAACTTTTTATAAAGGTTAATTCCTTCATCTACGCCAGATTGATTAATAGTTGTTCGTAATGAATCCAGCAACTTCCAAGGATATTTGTAAGGCGTTATCCTGGAACTCGAATCAATAATGTGATTGCCGATATCTGTAACGCCATTATTGGAATTGGACAAAACAACAACTGCGAATCCATTCTTTTTATCAATCCCTAAAAACGTTCTGTAGCCGGGCGTTCCGCCATCTTTGAAAATGATGTTTTTTCCATCGTCGTTATATAAAGTCCATCCGAGTGTGACGTAACCTCTGTTGCCGTCTTTTTTGGCTTGCTGCAAATGCGTCAGTTCCATCGCCGGATAAATATCAGATTTGATAAATCCCAAATTGGCTGCTGCAAAAGTCAGCATATCATTGGCTGTGGAACGGAAACCGCCACCAGCTTCAATCGCTCCCAAATCGATAAAATCTACAGGTTCTCCATATTCCGAATGTCCGATTGCCGCTCTTTTTTTGATTTCAGGCGTGAAAGTAATCACTGTACTTTTCATCTGTAGCGGTTTACAAATAACGTTTTCCACAAAGCTTTCGTAATTCTTCTGATGAGAAGCCGAAGTCAGAATTTCGCCTAAAACGCCGTAAGCAACATTGGAATATTGCCATTTGGAATCGATGTCAAAACTTGGTTTGAAATCAGAAACGTACTCATACAATCGCTTCACACTGTAATCTGCATAAGGCTGGTCCAGATTTTTCGGGTCAACATTATAAGGGAAACGCGGGAAAGTTGACCGATGCGTAGACAGATTGGATAAGGTAATCTCTTTTCCGTTTCTTGTTGGTGATTTTAAATTTTTAGGAAGATATTTTGAGATTGGGTCATTCAGATTGACTTTGTTCTTCAAACTCATATCTGCTAATAGGAGAGAGGTGAAAACCTTTGTGATAGAACCTATTTCATAAACTGTATTTCCATCTGGTAAAACGGGATTTTTATCACTTAAAACTCCCTCAGAATAGATTTGTCTTCCATTTTTATCTATGATTCCAACAACAATGCTTTTGCTTCTTTTGTTGGTAACTTCCTGTTTGATGATTGCTTTTATACTATCCGCCGATAGTTGCGCAAAAGTGATTTGCGATGCAAAAGCCAATAAAATCGGGATTGATTTCTTCATTTTCTGTAATTGATATTCCAAACTAAAGACAACTCAAAGCTATGGATAATTACATTGGTAACTATGATTTGTTATTTTTACTTTTTCATTGAATACAAATAACACTATCAGTTTTGCTAGTGTTATTTGTAAAGTTGGTTTCTGATTTCGATTAGTGTTTTTTCGACTTTTCTTTTATCTGGATAATCTGGTAAAGTAGAACTTTCCGCTAACAAATTCAATTCTTCAATTAATTGGTCAGCCAACAAAAGCAAATTATCATAATCCCAATTTCCAGCTTTGATATCCAAAAGCTCATCACGGTTTTTAACTCGGATTTCAATTTTATTATTCTTAAAAATGTTGACAGCCGATTGCAAAAGACGAATTGTATGCATCATATTCTTGCTGTCATAATTCTTGCCGTGCTTTTGATTGGTATTGTATCGGTCTTCATTTCTTTTCTCGACCCAATCCCAATATTCTTTATAACTTTTGCAATAAGTAGAATAAGCGTCTTGATTGAAAAATAAAAAAGCTTCTGGTTTTTCATTTTTAGGAACCGAAGATAAACTGACTTCATTAGAATCTTCATTTTTATAGATTCCACTGTAATTCTTAGCTCCAAGTTCATCATAAAACAAAGCAAAAACTCCTTTTGAATTGGGCATTTTTACCAATCCGCAATTTTCCTGTAAAAAGTTTTTTTCCTTCAACCAATCATTTGCAGGAATTGAATTTGAATCTTCCAAAATCACACAAAAATCCAGAATCCCTTTCCGTTCTTTTTCAACAGGATTCACAATCTTTTTGTTAAGTCCTCTTGCTTTCTGAATCTGAGTTGAAGCATATCCTCCAAAAGTATCTTTACAAAGTTTTGACAGAAAATCTTCCAGACGAAATTTATCCATTATCGGATTTTTGTAAAGAATACAATCTTCCGGCGTTGCTAATATTTCCAGAATATTCGGATTGTTTTTTAATAGAAGTTCAGTGAATCTTCCAATCTCATAATAAACGATATCATTGGTTTCATTTGAAACTTGCGGAATATATTCTAAACCATGGAACAAATCTTTTGGAAGATAAAAAATACCTTTTATATCCGTATCCGAATTTTCCGTCGCCAATCCGAAAGACTTGCTTCCGGAAATGGCTTCGAAAAGTATAAGGTTATTTTGTTTTAAAAAATCTATGGTTATCATCGTTACGATTTTAATAATTCTACAAATACTTTTTCAGCTTCTGATTTATCAAGATTTCCCGCTCTCAAAGTTTTTGCTTTTTCTGAAAGATTTTCTATTTCTGATTTAAGATACTCAAAAAGTTCCCAATCTTGAGTGTGGAAATATTTTTCTCCGTTTTCAGATTTTATATTTAATAAAAATTGAACTTTATCGAATATATTTTCAGGTAACAAATCTAACATTTCGTGAAATATCACTGGCGGAAAAGTTCCTTTCTCAACCACCCATTTTGAAGCTAAAGTTGTTCTTAAGCAATAGAAATAATCTTTAAGTCTTACTTCATCTTTGTTACACGATTCCAAATATTTTTTGCTTATTGATAAATAATGGAAAACTACTGCGACAGGCGAAAAAGCTTCTTTTGCTAAAGGTATCATCTTTTCCAAAAATGCATCGTTTTTTATATAAAATATATGTGAAAACAGGTGCTCCAAAAGTGGAACGTTCGACTTGTTTAACAAATGAAATGTTTTCTTCAAATCCCAACCAGAACCGTCCAAATCATCTTCGGTCATAAATTCTATAGTGTCTCGTTTTTCCCACGGCGAAAGATACCAATCTACCGGATGTTTGTATATGAAACGTATATCATAATCGCTGTCCGGAGAAGCAAATCCCCAAGAACGACTCCCGGATTCTATCGCGAAAAGTATTTCTATATTTTTCTCTTTTTCAAGAGTTTTTAATTTATCTATTATTTTTGTTTTCATTGTTTTTATTTTTTAGGATAAAAAAATGCGTTACAGAATTTCGTTTGATAGAATCTTGAAATGATTTTTCAGAATAGAAATTTTTGTACTCTGAATATTTTCTAACATTATCTTCTGTCGTGATTTTTACCCAAATTTTAAATTGTTTTTTCTTTCTGGCTTTCTGAAATCGAACAAAATCATTCAGTTGATTTTCAATTTCCTGTTTTTCAGTTTTGCGCCATTTTTTGTTTCCGATTCTTTTAAGAAATGGACGCAAATGTTTTGCATATTCGAATGAACGATATTTACCCTTGTTGTAGAGATTTTTCATAGTCAGTTTAAAGTTATGAAAGTAAGTATTTTATTTTCTAAAATTCTTCTTCCTCTTCCAAGGCGCATTCTTCCCAACATCTCCTGCCATTATACAACCGTAAGGTAAAACCTCGTCCAGAACTTCGCAAAGTCCGTATTCTTCGATTTGAGCTCTTACATTTTTGGCGCTTTTGTAGGCACTAGGCAATTCGGAAATATCAATTTCGTTAGTGAAGAATCTGATATCCAAACCTTGGGTTTCCTCAGCAAAAACTTCATCAATGGTTTTATGAGCCAGAGATTTTTTGTGTTGCGTTCTACTGAAGTTTCTTCCTGCGCCGTGAGGAGCAAAACCTAAATTTCTGTCGTTGGTTGTCCCTTGAACAATCAATACAGGTTCCGCCATATTCAGAGGAATCAGTCTTGGGCCTGTAATATCCGGCAAAAATTTGTCGTCCAGCGGAGTTGCTCCTTTTGCGTGGTAGAATAAATCTCCATCTCTGAATACAAAATTATGTTCGTTCCAATATCTGTTTTGTTTTTCGATATTTAATTTTTCCAAAGTCGTATTATGAATGGATTCGTGGTTTTCTTTCGTCCATTTTCTGATTAATTGTAATGCTTCCCAATATTGTTGTCCTTCCTCAGTTTCATACGGAATCCACGCATTTTCTTTCAACGTCTCAGGCGAAAGTTCCATTCGGAAACGGTTGGCGACTTTCATTCCTTTGTCGTACAATTTCGCACCGGGCGCTCTGGAACCGTGATGTGTAACCAGCATTGTATTTCCTGTATTTTTAGAAATCCCTACAAACAAAAAGTGATTTCCGTCTCCTTGAGTTCCCATATGCGAACGGGCGATGCTGATTAAGTTTTCATCATTCAGGAAAAGATTTTCTCTGAAAGCATCCATCAATTCCTGAGACATCGGCATTTGCTCTCCTCGAGGTCTTCCTCCGTAACCGAAATGCGTGATAGAATGGGCCGTATCCAAAACATCTTTCGGATTCACTTTTCCAAAATCTGTCAACATCACAGAACAACAGATATCTGCACTATGAAATCCTGGATGAATGGCATTTTTCGCCACCACAACTCCGCCAACAGGAATATGACCTTCTTGTCCAGTTGGACAAGCATCCGGCATAATTGCACCACCAATTAAAGTCGGTGTTTTCATTAAGACATTCATTGTGTTGATGACTTTTTCCACATTGTCATTTTCGCTTTCATCTTCTGCTCGGATATTGATGATGAATTCGGCCGGATTTTCCAATAATGAAATCGGTTCCGGAGATTTGAATTGTTCCAGATATTCTTTCATTTGAGTTTCATTAAGGTTATTTTCATTGATATATTCCAAAGCTTCAGCAAACCATTTTTTCGGTGTGAATCCTAAAGCTATTAAATCATTTCCTGTAATTGTTTTCATTTTTGTTTGTTTTGATGATGCAAAGTAATTGTACAAGTGCGCAATGTTTTTGCGTTGTTGAAATTATTTTAATTATTTTTGATAAAATTTTATTAAAATGATTTTAGAACAACTGAAAAACTCTCCGGGAACAATTGATTTCAAAGATGTCATTACTTTCATTGATGAAAATTATGATTTCACGCCAACAAAATTCACGAATGGAAATACAGTCAATGAAGCCAATCAAAATAATGGTTCGTGCAAGGTTTTCAGTTTTGCGAGATTGAACCAGTTTTCAAAAGAAGAGACTCTAGCCTTATTCGGAGATTTTTATAGAGATGATGTTTTACAAAATCCCGAAGGAACAGACCATCAGAATATCAGAAACTTCATTGAGTTTGGTTGGCAAGGAATTTCTTTTGAAGGAGAAGCTTTGAAGAGTAAATAAAATGGGAAAATTTCGATGGACAATTATTTTTAGTCTTTTTACACCGCTATTAGTTTTATTGGTTGTTTTTTTTATGGGAGGTGGGCATGGAACCTATTTACCATCAATTATTTTATTTCCTTTTGGAATGATTGGAACAACTTTTCAACAATCAATTACGGCTCTATTTACAATTTTAGGAATTGTTCAATTTCCTGTTTATGGATATTTGTTAGACATATTAAAACATAACAAATTAAAATACTTGATTTTAATTTTTCATATTCTGCTCGTAGTCATTATTTTAAATATTTCAAGTTACAAATAATAAATTCAAATGTCATCCAACAAAAACGCACTAATCCGCTATAAAACTCTCGATAAATGCCTGAAAAACAAATATCGGAAATATACACTCGATGATTTGATGGATGAATGTTCCGAAGCTTTGTTTGAGTTTGAAGGCAAAGAATCTTTTGTGAGCAAACGAACTGTTCAGCTTGATTTGCAAAATATGCGAAGTGAAAAGTTCGGATATGAAGCGCCAATTGAGGTTTATGAAAAAAAGTATTACCGGTACAGCGACCCAGATTACAGTATTCACCAGATTTCTGTGAATGAGAATGATTTGAAAGCGATGAATAATGCGATTCAAATATTGAAACAATTCAAGGATTTTTCTATGTTTAAGGAGATGAATGGTGTGATTCAGAAACTGGAAGATTCTATACAATCGACGAATCAGAAATCTATCATTCATCTTGATAAAAACGAACAATTGAAAGGTTTGGAATATATTGATATTTTATATGAAAGTATCTTGAACAAAAAGGTCTTGAAGATTTGTTACAAAAGTTTCAAAGCCAGAGAGATGAATATCCTTACGGTTCATCCGCAATTATTAAAAGAATATAATAACCGTTGGTTTTTAATTTGTTTTCATAAATCCAGTATGATGAATTTGGCGTTGGATCGGATGGAGAAGATTGAGGTTGATGAGAATTCTGTTTATATTGACAAAGATTTCAATGCGGACAGATATTTCGGAGAAGTCATTGGTGCGACAGTTTCAGAAACACAACGTCCGCAAAATGTAATATTTTTTATCGACAGAAAGCACGCGCCTTATGTCAAAACGAAACCTTTTCATCATTCTCAGGAAATAGTCAAAGAAGATGAATCAGGAACGACTTTCAAAATTTGTGTTCAGTTAAACTTTGAATTGGAAAGAATGATTCTCGGAATGGGAGAGTTTATCAAAGTTCTAGGACCTCGAAAATTGAAACAGAGAATTGCTAAAAGTTTGAAACTGGCGAGTGAAAATTACTCTTCTGATGAACTGAAAAATTGATTAATAACCGTGCAAATCCAAGCCTTCCGTCCTTTGCAAAGTCACTTTTTTGCCCATCTTTTTTTGAATTACTCGGAAATGTTGCAATTCGTCATCCGTTAAAATATTGATGGCTGTTCCTTTTTCGCCGGCACGACCTGTTCTACCAATTCTGTGAATATAATCCAAAGGCGAACGTGGTAATTCGTAATTAATGACGCAAGGCAAATCATCGATGTGAATTCCTCGACCAATCAAATCGGTTGCAACTAGAATCTGAGCACCATTCATCTTGAATTCTTCCAAATTATTTTTCCTTGCACCTTGTGATTTCTGGCTATGGATGGCAACAGCTTTGATTTTATTTTTCTTTAGTTTTTCAACCAAATTATCTGCTGACCTTGTTGAAGAAACGAAAATCAAAGCTTTCTCGACCTTCTTTTCTTTGATTAAATATCTTAAAAATGGACCTTTGTTTTCAGGTGCAACGTGATAGGCTAATTGTTCGATATTATCAATTTCAACCTCTTCTTTTTTGATTTCGATTAAGGTTGGATTGAAGGATAATCTTTGTTTCATTTCAGAAACTTTATCATTCAAGGTTGCAGAAAATAAAGTGGTTTGTTTCACAACAGGCATCATTGCAAACAGCTTATTCATTTCCTCGCCAAAGCCTAATTGGAACATTTTGTCTGCTTCATCGATAACTAAATGTTTGATTCCGGATATGCTCAAGGCATTATGCTCAATCAAATCCAAAAGACGACCAGGCGTTGCAATAAGAACTTCTACACCAAACATTCCTTTCATCTGGGGATTGATAGAAACACCGCCGTAAACACCCATTGTACGAACTTCACGTTTCAGATTATCTGTAAAAGCGCGGAAAACTTCATCAATTTGAACGGCTAATTCTCGCGTAGGAACCAATATTAAAACCTGAACATTTCTGTCTTTTTTAACTTCGGTTTTTTGTAGTTTTTCTAAAATAGGCATTACGAAACAAGCTGTTTTTCCCGAACCTGTTTGTGCTATTCCCATCAAGTCTTTACCTTGCAATATCACAGGAACTGCTTGTTCTTGGATTGGAAAAGGTTTCAGATAGCCCAATTTTTTAACAGACCGAATAATATTGCTTGATAATCCTAACGCTTCGAATGACATAAAAACTAATTTGCGGCAAAGATAAGTTATTGAATCTGGTTTCTATTTATTTGTTGGGAATCAAAAGATAAAATGGCTTGCTTCTTGTAATAATTTTCAAAATTTAAATTATGAAATCAAGATTGTTAAGAATGGCTTTGACTTGGCTGGCTCCAGTTGTAATTGGATATGTTGTCAAAAAAATAGAAGAGAAAGTGTCTAATAAGAATCAGCCAAAAGAGATTCCGACTAACTAAAAAAAAACTCCATCAATTTACTGATGGATTTTTTTATTTTTCATAGTCATAATCATATAAAATTGATTTGTTTATTTGTTTTTGGCTTAAGTTTTGAATTTAATTCACAAATATTATACTATGAAAAAATATATTAACTTTATTCCGCTGTTCTTATTAGCGGGAATGTTGACAAGTTGCGAAGCTGTCGAAACTATTTTCAAAGCCGGTATGTGGTGGGGAATTATTTTAGTTGTAGGTGTCATCGGCTTAGTAATGTGGTTGTTATCTAGGGGTAAAAACTAAAAAAAGCGGGAAATATTTCCCGCTTTATATTTTTTGTGCAGTCTTAAAGATTCTCTAAAGTCGCACTAAGGTCGTTATAACCACCACCGTTGTAGACATTATCAAAGCCTTGAGATTTGTAAAACTCAGTTGCTTTTCCTGATCTGTTTCCTGATCTGCAGAAGAAAATTACGTTGCCATCCAAAGCTCTGATTTCATCGATATGCGCTTCTATATCCCCTAAAGGAATATTATTAGCTTCTGCGATATTTCCATCCATTTCCAATTCCAAAGGTTCACGAACATCAATCAGGTGATAATTTCCAGCTTTCAATACGTCTTCTATTGCCATAATATTTTATTTTTTACGTTTTAATACTAACAAAAATACAAATTTTAGATATTAGTTTTAATATAAAATTGAGTTCTTTTTTATGTTGCAAAATCAATTTTATGATTGATGATTTTAAAATATTAATTTTGCAATTTCCAAATGAACAACAAAGAGAGATACAGCAATCTGATAAAATCCAAAGCTTTAGCTTTCGGGTTTCAGTCTTGTGGTATTTCCAAAGCTGATTTTTTGGAAGAAGAAGCACCGCATTTGGAACAATGGTTGAAGAACAATTTCCACGGCGAGATGAAATATATGGAGAATTATTTCGATAAACGTTTAGATCCAAGATTATTGGTAGAAGGTTCCAAATCTGTTATTTCTCTGAGTTATAATTATTTTCCTGAAGAAATTCAAACTAATAAAGATTTTAAGCTGGCAAAATATGCTTACGGCGAAGATTATCACGATGTAATCAAAGACAAATTGAGGCTAATGATTGCAGAACTTCAGGAAGAAATAGGGGAGTTCTCTTTTCGTGTTTTTGTAGATTCTGCACCAGTTTTGGAAAAAGCCTGGGCAAAGAAATCTGGAATTGGTTGGGTTGGGAAAAACTCGAATCTTATTACCAAAAAAAATGGTTCTTTTTATTTTTTAGCAGAAATTATTTGTGATTTGGATTTAATTCAGGATTATGAGGTAACAGACCATTGTGGAAGCTGCACCAAATGTATCGATGCTTGCCCGACGCAAGCAATCGTTTCTGATAAAATTATCGATGGAAGCAAATGTATTTCTTACGCTACTATTGAGCTGAAAGACCAAATCCCGGATTTTTTCAAAGATAAAATGGAAGATTGGATGTTCGGTTGCGATATTTGTCAGGATGTTTGTCCTTGGAATAGATTTTCAGCTCCTACATTAGAGGAGAAATTCAGACCGAATTCTGAGATCAAAAACTTTACAAAACAAGAGTGGAAAGACATTACCCAAGAAGTTTTCTCCACGGTTTTCAGAAAATCGGCGGTAAAAAGAACCAAATTTGCAGGTCTTAAACGTAATCTTGATTTCTTGTCAGAATAAGATTATCGTTTTTTCTGTGATCTTTTAGGGGCAACTTTTACTCTGGTTTTTAATCTCTTGTTGGATTGGCGTTTTTTCGGCATATTTCTGTGTTATTTCTGTATTAAATTTGAAGAAAAATTTTCATAAAACCAAGATTTATTAAAAAAAATTAACATTTTGATTTTGTGTCATAAATTTTGTTAACTTTATAGTTCGACGCTCTGGCAAAAACCATACAATGAAAAAAATGTTATTTCTAATTCTTAAAATAATCGGCTTCTTGATTGGAGTCGTTTTTTTATACATTATATTGAGTTTGTTACTTCCGATGATTCCCGTGAAAGCTGAGGAAACAAGCGATCCAAAAATAGTTGAAGCTTATATTTTGACTAATGGCGTTCATACCGATTTGGTAGTGCCTGTGAAAACTAAATATATGGACTGGAGCCAGAAATTACCTATCGAAAATACCAAAGGCAAAGATCCTGATCAGAATTTTATAGCATTCGGTTGGGGTGACAAAGGTTTTTATCTTGACACTCCAACTTGGGCTGATCTCAAATTTTCTACTGCTTTTAAAGCCGCTTTCTGGCTCAGCGATTCTGCGATGCATTGTACTTATTACAAAAAAATGACTGTTGCAGATGATTGCAAAAAGATAATGCTGACAGAAAAGCAATATCAGGATTTAATCAAATTCATAGATGATAAGTTTGATAAAGATTCAGAAGGAAAATATATTCTGATAAAAACCGATGCAGTTTATGGAAATAATGATGCTTTTTACGACGCAAAAGGCAGTTACAATTTTACATACACTTGCAACACTTGGGCAAATGATGGACTAAAAGCTGCCGGTCAAAAAGCTGCATTCTGGTCACCAACGGATTTTGGGATTTTTAGGCATTACAAATAAAAATGAAATCATTTTTTTGTCTCTTTTTTTCTGTCTTGATTTTAGCTTGTCAAAAAGAAAACTTGAAAAAGCCAATTTCTGGTTCAAAAGATTCTTTAGTAATTTCTAAACCTAAAATTGACAGTTCAAAAACAAATCAAAAAGCCAAAGAAGCTTTACAATTCTGCAAAGCCAAAAACTTTAACACAGATTTTTGCATCCTGATAGATATGAGTCTGCATTCCGGGTTGAAACGTTTTTTTATTTATGATTTCAAAAAAGATGAAATTACCAATGAATATTTAGTTGGTCACGGTTGCGGAAATTCTTCTTGGAGCGCAGATTACACAAAAGAAAATCCAAGTTTCAGCAATGAAGATAATAGCCATCTTTCATCATTAGGAAAATATAAAATCGGCGCAAGAGGCTACAGTAATTGGGGCGTCAATATCAAATATTTGATGCACGGCTTAGAAGAAACAAATAACAACGCTTTGAAAAGAATCATCGTGTTCCATTCCTGGGAAATGATGAGCGATGATGAAGTTTATCCGAAAGGTTCACCTGAAGGTTGGGGTTGTCCGACAGTTTCCAACAAAGCTTTCAAAGAAATTGATCCAGTGCTGAAAAATTCTAAGAAGCCTGTTTTGATGTGGATTTACAAATAAGAAAAATGAAACATCCAAAGAAAATATATTATGTTCCCGGTTCGATAAGTGCCATTATTATTCCGATTCTGTTTTGGTATTATGGAAATCAAAAGTATGAAGAAATAAATATAGGCGTTATTGATATTGGTTTGCCCACAAAAATTGACAGCTCTCGAGAATGGAGTTATGAATATTCTTTCGAACCTTTAAGAAATTGGAACTATAAAAAAATCATTGTAAAACCCAATACAGCAAGGGAGAATTCTGATTTATATGTTTCTGAATTAATAAGTCTTCAGAAAAGAAATCAAAAGAAAACAGGAATTGAATTTGTTTTAAATGAAGAGAATTCTTATGATGATTTGGTTTCCATTATGACAGATTTCAATCTATCAAAACAAGAGATGTGGACTTTAGATTTGAATAAAACAGGACATTTGTTCGCAATTATTGATTACAAAGATCCAAACAAAATTGAAAGAGGTTATGATATGATTTATGGAAATGATAATATGTATTACAGTTATAAAGAAAGTGATTATTATGAAGGTTTTCAAAAAATTTCCTATCAAGTCTCGCAACTTCCAAAAGAAGCTATCTATCTCATTTTCGGATTTTTGATATTATTAAATATTTCAATGTTAAGTATCAAAGAATCTCTCCAAAATCATTAAATTTGCCAACCAAAAGTTGAGAATAAAAACCATCAACTGACAACAAACAACCGACAACTAAAATGACTTCACAAGAAATAAGACAGCAATTTTTAGATTTTTTCAAAAGCAAAGAACATTTGATTGTTCCCTCTGCGCCAATTGTCCTGAAAGACGATCCAACACTGATGTTTTCCAACTCTGGAATGACACAGTTCAAGGATTATTTTTTAGGCTATAAAGAACCGAAATCATCAAGAATTGCCGATACGCAAAAATGTCTAAGAGTTTCCGGAAAGCATAATGATTTGGACGATGTTGGTCGTGATACTTACCATCATACGATGTTTGAAATGTTGGGGAATTGGTCTTTTGGGGATTATTTCAAAAAAGAAGCAATTACCTGGGCTTGGGAATTGTTGACGGAAGTTTACAAAATTCCGAAAGAAAACCTTTACGTAACCATTTTTGAAGGTGATGAAAAAGAAAATCTGGAGCGTGATACAGAAGCTTACAATTTGTGGAAACAATTCATTTCCGAAGATAGAATTATCAATGGAAATAAAAAAGATAATTTCTGGGAAATGGGTGCTAGCGGACCTTGTGGACCTTGCTCGGAGATTCACGTTGATTTGAGAAGTGAAGAAGAAAAAGCGAAAGTTTCAGGATTGGAATTAGTGAATAACGATCATCCTCAAGTTGTTGAGATCTGGAATCTTGTATTTATGCAATTCAACAGAAAAGCAGATGGTTCTCTGGAAAACCTTCCTGCAAAACATATCGATACGGGAATGGGATTTGAGCGTCTTTGTATGGCGCTTCAACAAAAAGAATCCAATTATGATACTGATGTTTTCACACCTTTGATTGCTAAGGTTGAGGAACTTTCGGGTAAAAAATATACAGGAATTCTGACGGACGAAAAGGACATCGCCATTCGTGTAGTTGTAGATCATATCCGTGCGGTTTCATTTGCGATTGCTGACGGACAATTGCCTTCCAACGGTGGCGCAGGATATGTCATCAGAAGAATTTTAAGAAGAGGAATTTCTTATGCTTACAGATTTTTGGATAGAAAAGAACCTTTCCTTTTCGAATTGGTTTCTGTACTTCAAAATCAAATGGGCGCATTTTTTCCGGAACTTGAGAAGCAAAGAAATCTGGTTACAGAAGTGATTAAAAGTGAAGAAGAATCTTTCTTAAGAACCATTGAAACAGGATTAATCAGAGTTGATAAATTAATTCAGCAGACAATTTCTGAAGGTAAAAAAGTCTTGCCGACAGGAGAAGTTTTTGAATTATATGATACGTATGGATTTCCAGATGATTTGACAAGAATTATCGCAGAAGAAAAAGGATTAACCATCGATGAAGCAGGATTTGAACAGGCTTTAAATCAACAAAAGCAGCGTTCCAAAAAAGATTCGGCAGCGAAAGTTTATGATTGGGTTATTCTTGAGGAAAAACCTGAAAATTTCGTTGGTTATGATCAATTGGAATCTGAAACTTATATCACACGTTACAGAAAAGTAGAAAATAAAGACGGCGAATTTTATCAGGTTGTATTGAGTGAATCGCCTTTCTATCCGGAAGGTGGAGGACAAGTTGGCGATAAAGGAACGCTTGAAAATGCAACCGAAAGCTTTGAAGTTTTGGAAACTAAAAAAGAAAACGGATTGATTATCTCTTTAATCAATGCTCTTCCAAAAGATGCTGGCGCAGTTTTCTATGCTAAAGTAAATGTTGCTGACAGAAAGAATTCTCAAGCCAATCATTCGGTGACGCATTTGTTGCACGAAGCTTTGAGAGAAGTTCTTGGAACACACGTTGAGCAAAAAGGTTCGTATGTTGGTCCGGATTATTTGAGATTCGATTTTTCTCATTTTTCTAAAATGACTGACGAAGAATTGGCTTTGGTGGAATCAAAAGTGAATGCTAAAATCAAGGACAATTTGGTATTGCAGGAATTCAGAAATATTCCGATTCAGGAAGCTTTGGATAGAGGTGCAATGGCTTTGTTTGGAGAGAAATATGGTGACAATGTCAGAATGATTCAATTTGGAAGTTCGATGGAGCTTTGTGGAGGGACGCATGTGAAATCTACGAGTGAAATTGGTCATTTCAAAATTGTTTCTGAAAGTTCTGCTGCGGCTGGAATCAGAAGGATTGAGGCTATTTCCGGTGAGAAATCAGAAGAATATTTCAAGAATTTGGAAACTCAGTTTACAGAGATTTCTCAATTGTTAAAATCGAAAGATTTGGCAAAATCAATTGAGAAATTGCTGGAGGAAAATTCTGCTTTGAAGTCTGAAATCGAATCTTTCAAAAAGGAAAAAGCAAAGGGCGAAATCCAAAACTGGAAAAATGATTTTGAAGATAAAAACGGAAAGAAATTATTAGTTAAGAAAACTTCTCTGGACGCTGGTTCTATAAAAGATATCGTGTTCCAATTGAAAAAAGAAATTCCAAATTCTGTAACGATTATCATTTCTGATGCTGGAGAGAAACCAATGATTACAGTTGGTGTTTCTGCGGATTTGGAAGCTAATTACCACGCCGGAAATATCATAAAGGAATTAGCCAAAGAAATCCAAGGCGGTGGCGGCGGTAATCCAGGTTTTGCTACTGCTGGTGGAAAAAATCTTGACGGAATCGAGAATGCCTATCAGAAAGCTTTAGAAATTTTGAATTAATAAAATTTTATATATTTAGGGAAAATTATAATCAATGAAAATTTTCCTTAAACAAGAGATAATTATTATTTCTCTATCATTATTTTGCTTGGTTTCTTGCAAAAAATCGACTGAATCCAAAATCTCGGAATTCATATCTGTTTACAAAAAGACCTTCACATCTATTGCGGAGTCTAATCCTTATATAGTTTCTACTTCCGCTGAAAAAACGGCTGCTGATGAGATTACAATTAGATTCTACACCAAAAGTTCGGGTGAAGATGACAATGATATCGGAATTGATATGGTAAGAAAATCTCTGCCAGAAGTTATCGGCGCAGCTATATCTCAGGAAAAAGATGGTAAGGATTTGATTAATAATGGCGTCAAATTTAATATCAAAATTTTGGATGAGAATGGACAAAAGGTATTTTACAGTGAAGTTTATGATAAAAATTCAATTGAAAAAACGGTAAGTTCAAATCCAATTCAAACTAATGGCGGAATCAATCAAGTGCTGGATGTTTTCAATAAAAGTCTTCCCATAACCGATCCAACCACTGGAATTAAAATTGTAAATATCAGCGCAGGAACAGACAATGATATCATCTATACTGCCGTAATTCCAGAAGCTATGATAGAAGTATTCAAGTTGGATGGAACCAAGGAAATGCTTAAAGACGATTTACTGCGAAATAGTCAAATCAAAGAACTTTTGTTAAAATCAAAGGCATACGGAATTTCTAAACTGAAATATATTTATAAGGACGAAAAGGATAATGCCATCGTAGAAGTTGTGATTAATACATCAGATATAAAATTTTAATTTATGAGTAATAATGGTAACTCTTCTGTCTGGAGTACAATAATTAGCGTTTGTATTACACTTTTTCTTGTCATTAAAATAGCAGTAAAATGCTCAGGCTCCAACTCAAATTCTTCGTCCTATCAGACTTCTCAACATATGGATAATTTGAATAAAGTGTTAGATAATAGTAGAGTAAAGGCTGCTGATATGCACAAAATAGCTTGGAAAAACTTTTTTTATATGCCATATAGCAAAATGGATAGTACATCATCTATGATTGAGGATTTGTATGGCATCAAAAAATTAACAGAGGATTCTCTGGTCAGAATTGATCTTAAGACTAAAATTAAAATCCCTAAAGAAAGTTTTTATCTTAATAATTATGATGACAGCTTACGTTTCGCAGTCAAATTTTCTAACGGAACCAATTTTCTTATGCACGATGTAGAAAGCAAAGACAATATAGAAGATGTTTTTAAATTGCTCAAAGGCACTGATTTGTATGATTTGAAATCCGATAAAAAAAATGGAAGTCCTTTGACTATTTTTGAATATAAATTACGTAAAAATCCCAAAAATTATAATGGAATTGTTGCGGTCTCTAATAGTGAAGGATTTATGAATTTTATAGAATTCGAAAGTCCTAAAAAATCTTCTGGTGATTTGAAAATAGAAATGACAGATTTTCTGATGAATAATTTGGTTGAGAATAAATAAATTGACCACATAATACTAAAATAAAACTCCCAAATTCGGGAGTTTTTTATTTATAAATTATTGATTAAAGTTCTTAGGCGAATAGAAATACAGAAACTTCTTTTTTGCCATTTCGAAATCACTCCATTTGTCGCAATCGATTTGATAAGCGACTACGCCGGAAGTTGGGAGATTTACGATCTCGTCGGTGAGGGAATTGGCGAAATTTGATATTCCGTTGTTGTGGGAAAATAACGCCACAGAATTGATAGAATCATCTAAACTGTAAATCAAATTTTCAAAATTGGCCTCACGAGGATTATATAGAGTTTTCTCTGTTGAATAAGGTTTTCCAAAAACCTCCGAAAATAATTCGCAGGTATGCAACGCCCGTTTTGCAGGACTGGAAATGAAAGTATCTATTTCTACAGATTTGTCTTTGAGCAAACGAGCCATTTTTGGAGCGTTTGTTTTTCCAAGCTCAGTCAAGGGACGGTCAAAATCATCCATATCTTCCGGCCAATCGCTCTTGGAATGCCTAACAAGTAAAAGTGTTTTCATTCAAAAAGGGTTTAATCAAATAAAATTAGTAAAAAAAATGATGGTAAAATGATTTGCGGAAATTATTTATATGCTATTTGTCAGGTGTGCTCATAGAAAAGGGCGCATCAGAATCCTGAATTCCTCTTTCTGTATTGGGTTTTGAACCCATGTCAAATTTTAATTTTGCACCTTTCAACAGCTCAAAATGATCAATCCAGTTTTTAGAATAATTTTTACTATTGAATTTTAATTGATTAATATAGATGTTGCTTTCCGAATTTTTAGGCGCTTCAATTTGAATGGTCTTATTATTTTCCAAATTGATTTTAATTGATTTGAAAAGTGGTGCACCCAGAACATATTGTGTACTCGCTGGCGTAACGGGATAGAATCCTAAAGCCGAAAAAACATACCAGGCGGAAGTCTGCCCATTGTCTTCATCTCCGCAATAGCCATCTGGCGTTGGCTTATATAATTTGTCCATCGCCTGTCTTACCCAATATTGTGTTTTCCAAGGCTGACCAGCATAATTATACAAATAAAGCATATGTTGGATAGGTTGATTTCCGTGCGCGTATTGTCCCATTCCTACGATCTGCATCTCGCGCATCTCATGGATGACTTCTTTATAATAATTAGTATTCAATGTCGGTGGCATCACAAACACTGAATCCAGCATTTTAGCAAATTGTTGCTTTCCTCCTATTAATTCCTTCAATCCATTGATGTCCTGAAAAACGCTCCAAGTGTAATGCCAGCTATTGCCTTCCGTAAAAGCATTTCCCCATTCGAAAGGGTCAAAATTTTCCTGGAATTCACCATTTTTCTTTTTACCTCTCATCAGATTATGTTTCGGATCGAAAAGCTGTTTGTAATTCATTGCTCTTGATTTGAAGGGCTTCAGTTCTTCTTCCGATTTATTCAAAGCTTTCCCGAATTCGTAGATCGCATAATCATCATAAGCATATTCTAATGTTCTGGCTGCGCTTTCATTAATCCCAATATCAGTTGGAACATAACCAATAGAATTGTAATCAGTTACACCTTTTCTGCCGACTGCGCTCAGTGGACCTTCGTTATTAGCGCCGTGTTTCAGGGCTTGCCAAAGAACTTCAGCATCATAACCTCTAAGACCTTTGAGATAAGCATCAGAAACAACCGAAGCAGAATTGTTACCAATCATAATATCCGTAAATCCCGGGCTGCTCCATTCCGGTAAAAAACCGCCTTCCTGATAAGCTGAAATCAGACCTTTTTGCATTTCAACATTCATAGACGGATAAACCAAGTTTAGAAGAGGATAGAGTGCCCGGAAAGTGTCCCAAAAGCCAGTTCCACCGAACAAATATCCGGGCATTATTTTCCCGTTGTAAGGACTGTAATGTTGGATGTTTCCGTTTTTGTCTTTCTCATAAAGTTTCTGAGGAAATAGGACGCTCCTGTAAAGGCAACTGTAGAATGTTCTTGCCTGATCGATTGTTGCACCTTTGATTTGGATTTTATTCAAAGTCTGATTCCAGATTTCTTTGGCTTCGGATTTTACCTGGCCAAAAGATTTACCTTTAGATTCTTCCAGATTAATTTCTGCTTGTTCCTGACTGATAAACGATGATGCGACTCGGATTGTGATTTGCTCTCCTTTTTTCAGTTGGGGAAATTTAACCAAACTTCCTACGTGATCGGCTTTGATTTCAAGAATCGATTTTTGGATTTCTGTTCCGCTCCAGACATTTTGGGAAACAAAATCTCTGTCAAACTGAATAACAAAGTAATTTTTGAAATTCTCCATTTTTCCTCTCGCATATCTTGTAGAATACCCAATAATTTTTCTTTCAGACGGAATAATTCTTACGTAAGAACCTCGGTCAAAAGCATCCAAAAGAATTTGAGCCTGATTGGTTTCCGGAAAAGTGAAACGCATCATTGCTGAACGTTCTGTAGGTGCAATTTCCGTCCAGACATCGTAATCTGCAAGATAAACTTTGTAATAATAAGGATTGGCAATTTCTGTTTTGTGAGAAAACCAACTTGCTCTTTTTTCTTGGTCAATTTCGGGATTTCCAACGATTGGTAAAATGGAGAATTGTCCATAATCATTCATCCAAGGTGAAGGTTGATGCGTCTGTTTAAAACCCTGGATTTTATTCGAGTTGTAAGTATATTGCCAGCCATTTCCATTTTTTCCGGTTTGCGGCGTCCAATAATTCATTCCCCAAGGTAATCCGATAATTGGATAAGTATTGCCATTTGATAATTCGTAGGAAGATTGAGTTCCCATCAATGGATTAACGTAATCTACAGGATTTGTAATCCAGTCATTGATTTCCTGAGATTTGAATCCTAAAGAAAGAAAACTGCAGAAAAGGAATAGCTTGAGTTTGGACATTCGAGATTTATTTATCTCAAAAATAATAAATAATTGTTGTGGATTTTAAAATAAAAAAGCAACATTAGAATTGTTGCCATTGTTGTTAATACTCAAAAATATCTTAAGATTTGATATTGTCAACCGATAACACAAAAGGGATTGTAGTTTTTTTTGAGGGTTTTTCGTTGGCGAAATTTTTGACTTCTAAGCCTTTGAATTGCGTATAACAAGAGTTTTTGTCATTGAGTAAAACAATGAAATCAAATTCTTGTTTTGAGGTTAATTTCTAACGAATCAATATCTATTACGATTTTGATGTTTCCTGATTTTGTGTTCTTGCCGCTAACGTAAGTGTCTGGTTTTGTGTCTGGAACAAGATTCCATTCGGTTACCAATTCTTTGTTTTCAACTATTTTAACCTGTTTCGTATTTGATTTTACAATGGGCAGTTTATTTTGAGAAAAACCTAAAGTAAAACTAAAAAACGAAATCAGGATAAAATGAGTTCTCATGGTTATTAGTTGTAATAGTTTTTAAAGAATTTGAAATTGAGCCAAGGCTTAAAATCGCACAAATATAATCAAAGTCACCAAATGGTGATAATAAAAATTGTTAATATTGCAAAGATTTTAAAATCGATGATGGAAAAGAATACGAAACCGCGAGTAAAAAGTAAAGAAAAAAGTAAACAACAGTTTATGGATGCTGTTGGAACTATTTTAAAAACAAAAGGTTACAAATATCTTAAGGTTAATGAAATTGCTACCACAGCAGGGCTTGACAAGAAACTGATTTATAATTATTTCGGTGGAACGGAACAGCTTTTAGATGAGTATATCAAAACGCAAGACTTTTGGAGCAATGTAAAAGAAGAAGATTCAGCCGTGGAAATTACCGACGGCGGAAAAGAATTTGCAAAACAAATGATGTCTGAACAATTCGATTTTGTTTCTGCTAATAAAGAGTTGCAAAAGATTCTGCTTTGGCGTTTGTCTGAAGAACGAACTTCACTTAGAAAATTGACAGAAGGGCAGGAGGAAAATGGCGAAATTTTGTTCAAACATATAACAGATCCATTTTTTGAAGATAAAAGTGAAGATTTTCGTGCTGTAATGGCGATCTTGGTCTCGGGTGCTTATTACTTAAATTTATACTCAGAAATGAATGGCAGCATTTTTTGCGGGATAGACTTGAAAACTGAAGAGGGACGTGCGAAAATTAAAAAAGCTTTTAGTTTTCTGATTGATGAAACTTATGAGTCATTGTAATTTGACCATTAAGTTAGTTTTCCATTTTCTTAATAACTTTCAACAGATCAACACCTTTTCCCAAAACACCTTTAAAAAGATCACCTTTTTCTTTCAATCTATCCAATGAATTATAAATATTAAAATCAGTTGGTTTTAGTCCATTTTTTACTTCTGCCCATTCCAAAGGCATCGAAACGGTTGCTCCTTTTTTTGGCCTCAAGCTGTAAACACTTGCCAAAGTCTGTCCACGACGGTTTTGCAGATAATCCAAATAGATTTTATTCTTATCGCGTTTCTGTAGACTTCTTTCCAGTGTTGTTAAATCTGGTAATTTCTGCTGAACCATTTGCATCAGAAGATGTCCAAAATCCTTGACTTGCTCGTAGGAATATTTTGCATTCATTGGGATGTAAACGTGGATTCCAGAACTTCCTGAAGTTTTGGGATAACCTTCAATTCCTGCTAAATCCAAAACTTCTTTAACTGCCTGAGCCGTTTCTATTACATCTTCGAACGTATTTTTTTCGGATGGGTCTAGGTCAAGAACCAAGTAATCCGGATTGTCTGCTTTTTGGATTTTACTTGTCCAAATGTTAAGTTCTATACAACCAAGATTGTTGAGGTAGGCTAAGGTTTCTTTATCATTACAGATGATGTAATTGATATATTTATCTGAACTTTCTGAGAAAACTTTTTGTGTTTCTATCCAATCGGGTGTTTCTTCAGAAGCATCTTTCTGGAAAAAACTCATTCCATCGATTCCATTGGGATAACGGTTCATAGATTGTGGCCGATTTTTAAGATGAGGCAAAATATACTTAGAAATACTTTGATAATAATCAATCACATCACCTTTTGTAACGTCATCATCTGGAAAATAGATTTTATTTTGATTCGTCAGCTTCAATTCCTGTTTTCCGATTTTCTTTATCAAATCCTCTTTTCCTGTTCTTTTTTTAGGTTCGGCTTTTTTCATAATTTCTTTTTTTGATTGATTTTCAGAATTGAATTCAACATCTTTTGGTTCAATATCATCACGAAGTCTCAGAAAAATCGGATGACGGTAAACATGGTCTTTTGTCAGTTCTGTAAATTTAATTTCGGCAATTAATTTGGGTTTTATCCAAGTCGCTTTGGTATTGGTTTTTGGTGTGATTTTGAAAACAGATTTCGAAGTGATGAGCGGTTGCATTTTATCATACATTTCAGAAAGTGACTTATCTTTAAAACCACCTCCGGTATGACCACAAAACACCATTTCACCGTTCAGATATTTTCCTAAAATCAAAGCGCCAAATTTTTTCCGTGAGCCTTTTGGGTCGGTAAATCCACAAATAATAGCTTCATCACTTTTATGGATTTTGATTTTCAGCCATTCAGAACTTCTTAGGTTTTCCTTGTAAAGACTTTCAGTTTTCTTGGCAACAATTCCTTCCAATCCCAAATCTTTTGCGGCTTGGAAAAATTCTTTTCCGTTTTCCAAAATATGGTCACTGTATTTGATGATTTCATTTTCCACCAAAGCGTCTTTCAACAACTCTTTACGTTGCAAATACGATAGATTTTCGGTCGAGTGTCCGTTCAGCCATAGCAAATCAAAAACCTGAAAAGTCAATGCTAGATTAGGATTGTCGCCAATCTGTTGAAGCCATTGGAAATTTGGCTTTCCTTTGTCATCATAAGCCACGATTTCCCCGTCAAGAACCATATTGTGTTCCTGCAACTTGAGCGAATTGGTTACTTTTTTAAATTTCTGAGAAAAATCGATCCCGTTTCTGGAGTACAATCGGATTTCGTCTTTGCTCAGATCTGCAATCGCGCGATAACCGTCCCATTTGATTTCGAATGCCCAGTCTTTATCATCAAAGGCTTTGTCTGAGACTTTGCAAAGCATTGGCTTAATGAATTCCGAAAGTTTTTTTGCACCGGAAAGAGCAGGCGCATAATTCTTAAAGGATTTTATTCCTTCGGATGCGTTATTTTTTTTTTACCGTCTTTCTCAGCAAGATA
>Ga0302347_1001883_pt1 | contig 23310 bp, 16 predicted proteins | sample PhyWR1_FD_202178 | JGI IMG/M metagenome (GOLD analysis project Ga0302347, IMG submission 202178) | Leaf surface microbial communities from wheat plants in UC Gill Tract Community Farm, Albany, California, United States - DLSL W.R1 (v2)... | ecosystem: Host-associated > Plants > Phyllosphere >...
TGTGCTCGTACAGCGGCTGACCTTTAGAAGCAGCTGCCGCTTTGGCGTTAGCCAGAGATACGGCCAGGATAGCGTTCGCACCGAAGTTGGATTTGTTTTCAGTACCGTCCAGGTCGATCATGATTTTGTCGATGCCGGCCTGATCTTTAGCATCTTTGCCAAGGATAGCCTGAGCGATCGGGCCGTTAACCGCGCCAACAGCTTTGGTTACGCCTTTACCCATGAAACGGGATTTGTCGCCATCGCGCAGTTCCAGCGCTTCGCGGGAACCAGTAGAAGCACCTGACGGAGCAGCTGCCATACCTACGAAACCACCTTCCAGGTGTACTTCGGCTTCAACAGTCGGGTTACCACGGGAGTCGATGATTTCACGACCGATGACTTTAACGATTTTGGACATTAGATTTTCCTCAGTACAAGTTAAACTAAAACTCCAGACAAACAACGCCCCACGTGGGGCGTTGCCGTTCTAACTTTATTACTTTACCTGACGCTTCTGGTACTCGCTGGCGGCTTTCACGAAGCCTGCAAACAGCGGATGCCCATCACGCGGCGTAGAAGTAAATTCCGGGTGGAACTGACCTGCGACAAACCATGGGTGATTTGGCACCTCAATGATTTCAACTAACTGCTCGTCGCCGGAACGGCCTGCGATGCGCAGACCCGCAGCTTCAATCGGTTTCAACAGCATATTGTTAACTTCGTAACGATGGCGATGGCGTTCGGTAATGGTCGACGCGCCGTACAGCTTGCGAACCAGGCTGTCATCAGAGAGCTGGCAAGCCTGTGCGCCAACGCGCATTGTACCGCCCAGGTCGCTCTTTTCAGAACGCACTTCAACGTTACCGTTTTCATCACGCCACTCGGTGATCAGTGCCACAACCGGATACTTACAGTCTGGCACAAATTCCGTTGAGTTGGCGTTATCCATGCCTACCACGTTACGGGCAAATTCAATCAGCGCCACCTGCATGCCTAAGCAAATGCCCAGGTAAGGGATGTTGTTCTCACGCGCATACCCGGCGGTCGCGATCATCCCTTCTACGCCACGGTAACCAAAGCCACCGGGGATAAGAATGGCATCAAGCCCTTTCAGGATTTCTACTCCACGCGTTTCAACATCCTGCGAGTCAATCAGCTTGATGTTAACGGTCACGCGGTTTTTCAGGCCACCGTGCTTCAGGGCTTCAATAACAGATTTATAGGCATCCGGCAGTTCAATATACTTACCGACCATGCCAATCGTTACTTCACCTGCCGGATTGGACTCTTCATAGAGCACCTGTTCCCATTCTGACAAGTTTGCTTCCGGACAGTTCAGGCTGAATCGTTTACAAATATAATCGTCCAGACCCTGTGATTTCAACAGGCCCGGGATTTTATAAATTGAATCAACATCTTTCAGAGAAATAACCGCTTTTTCCGCAACGTTACAGAACAAAGCAATTTTCGCACGTTCGTTGGCCGGAACGGCACGATCGGAACGGCAGATCAGGATATCCGGCTGGATACCGATAGAGAGCAGTTCTTTCACCGAGTGCTGAGTCGGTTTAGTTTTGACTTCACCGGCAGCGGCCATATATGGCACCAGCGTCAGGTGCATAAACAGCGCGTGTTCACGGCCAATATCAACCGCCAGCTGGCGAATGGCTTCGAGGAATGGCAGGGATTCGATATCCCCGACGGTACCACCGATTTCGACCAGCACCACATCATGCCCTTCGCCGCCTTCCAGCACGCGTTCTTTGATAGCATTAGTGATATGCGGGATAACCTGAACGGTTGCGCCCAGATAGTCGCCACGGCGTTCTTTACGCAGAACGTCGGAGTAAATACGGCCGGTAGTAAAGTTGTTGCGGCGGCTCATCTTGGTACGAATGAAACGCTCGTAGTGACCCAAATCCAGGTCGGTTTCAGCGCCGTCTTCAGTAACGAACACTTCGCCATGCTGGATTGGACTCATGGTGCCCGGATCGACGTTGATATACGGATCCAGCTTCATCATGGTCACGTTAAGGCCACGGGCTTCAAGAATGGCTGCGAGGGAGGCGGCGGCAATGCCTTTACCCAGAGAGGAAACAACCCCGCCGGTCACAAAAATATAGTTCGTTGTCATGCTGAACCTGAGAAGTTAGGTTTAAAAGACGATGGAATAACCAGGACGGGAAAGTAGTATACCCGAACATGACGAGCGCCACAAACTTTCATTCTTCCCCCTCTTCAGCCATGCCCAACGATGTAAGGAGTGAGAAAATAGACATTTTCAAAGAAATGTTTTTGACGCAAATCAAGCGCTTGTTATTTAAAAAATCACACATATCGCGCTTGACTGCGAAAACCGTTAGAGATCATGTTCCTGGCGTTTTACTTCCTGCCAGACTTCTTCCATGGTCTGGAGATCGACGCCGGTCATTTCGAGGCCACGCGCGGTAATAATGCGCTCAACTTCGCGAAAACGGCGTTCAAATTTCAGGTTAGCTTTTTGCAGGGCAACCTCGGCTTTCACACCGAGATGGCGGGAAAGATTGACCGTTGCAAACAGCAAATCGCCCATTTCTTCTTCTACCCTGGCCTGATCGATCACGGCCTGGTGTGCTTCTTCCATCACTTCGTCAATCTCTTCGTGGACTTTATCCACAACCGGACCCAGCGAGGTCCAGTCAAAGCCCACGCCTGAACAGCGCTTCTGAATTTTTTGCGCCCGCATCAGCGCCGGCAAGCTGTGTGGAATATCGTCCAGCGCCGAATGCTGTGCTTTCTGCGCCCGCTCAGTACGTTTGATCTGTTCCCAGCGCGCCAGTACATCGGTACTGCTTCCCGCCGTCGCTTGCGCGAAAATATGCGGATGACGACGTTCAAGTTTGTCGCTAATGGCTGCACAAATATCATTAAAATCAAAGCGTCCTTCTTCCTGCGCCATTTGCGCATAAAACACGACCTGAAAGAGCAGGTCGCCCAGTTCACCGCGCAGATCGTCAAAATCCTCACGCGAAATGGCATCCAGCACTTCGTAAGTTTCTTCCAGCGTGTACGGTGCAATGGTGGCAAAGGTCTGCTCTTTATCCCACGGACAGCCGGTTTCCGGGTCGCGCAGGCGCTGCATAATGCCGAGCAGGCGGTCAATTTGAGTCATTGTCATATCCTGGAAATAGAGGCCCGATAAATACAGCGGGATCGGGCAAAATGAGGCCGGAGCAGAGTCCGGCCTGTCGTATAGTGTCAATTTCCGTGCAGCCGCCGCGCATCTATCACATCCGGCACCTGGTTGAGTTTACTGAGCACCCGCCCGAGCACCTGCAGATTGTAGATTTCGATGGTCATATCAATATTGGCCAGCTGCTGTCTGGTGTCGCTGCGGCTGGCGACGCCCAGTACATTTACTTTTTCGTTTGCCAGAATGGTGGTGATGTCGCGCAGCAGGCCGCTGCGATCGTTGGCGGTAACCCGAACCACCAGTGAATAGCCAGCAGAGTAGGTTTCACCCCATACTGCATCAACAATACGCTCTGGCGCATGGTTACGCAGTTCTTCCAGCTGATCGCAGTCGGCCCGGTGGACGGAAATACCGCGCCCCTGAGTAATAAAGCCAACAATTTCATCGCCCGGGATCGGCTGGCAGCAGCGAGCAATATGGTGCATTAAATTACCCACACCCTCGACCACGACCCGGCCACTGTCTTTGCTGCTGCGGCTCGGTGGCGTATAGGTTTTTTGCTGAAGCTGCTTCAGCGCTGCCGCATCCTGCTCCGCCGCACTTGGCTTATTAAACTGCGCCTGTAAGAAGTTCACCATCTGATTGAGACGGATATCGCCGCCGCCAATGGCCGCCAGCAGCTCGTCAATCTCGTTAAAGTTGTAGCGCGACAGTAAGGTTTTCTCAGCCTCTTTCAGGCTGATACCCAGATGCGTCAGCTCATCATCAAGGATCTGGCGTCCGGCGAGAATGTTTTTATCCCGATCCTGCTTACGGAACCAGTTATGAACCTTAGCCCGCCCACGGCTGGTCGTAATGTAGCCCAGATTTGGGTTTAACCAGTCGCGACTTGGGTTCGGCTGTTTCTGGGTGATGATTTCAATCTGATCGCCCATTTGCAACTGGTAGGTGAAAGGCACAATGCGACCGCTGATTTTTGCCCCGATGCAGCGGTGTCCTACATCGCTGTGGATGTGGTAGGCAAAATCCAGCGGCGTAGAGCCTGCCGGCAGGTCAACAACATCACCTTTTGGCGTAAAGACGTAGACGCGATCGTCAAACACCTGGCTGCGAACTTCATCAAGCAGTTCGCCAGAGTCGGCCATCTCCTCCTGCCAGGCAATTAGCTTACGCAGCCAGGCGATACGGTCTTCATGCCCGGAGCGTGCGCCGCCTGCCACGGTGCCTTCTTTGTATTTCCAGTGCGCGGCAACGCCCAGCTCCGCGTCTTCATGCATTTGTTTGGTACGGATCTGGATCTCAACGGTTTTCCCGCCCGGGCCTAATACCACGGTATGGATAGACTGATAGCCGTTAGGTTTCGGGTTCGCCACGTAGTCGTCGAATTCATCGGGCAGATGACGATAGTGCGTATGGACAATACCCAGCGCCGCATAACAGTCCTGTAAACGTTCGGCCACGATACGCACCGCCCGCACGTCAAACAGCTCGTCGAAAGTAAGGTGCTTTTTCTGCATTTTGCGGAAGATGCTGTAGATGTGCTTGGGCCGTCCGTACACTTCGGCTTTAACGCCTTCGGTTTTGATCTCGGCGCGCAGGTGCCCCACAAACTCGTCGATATACTGCTCACGGTCGAGACGGCGCTCGTGCAGCAGCTTCGCGATGCGTTTGTACTCTTCCGGGTGCAGATAGCGGAAGCAGTAGTCTTCCAGCTCCCATTTCAGCTGGCCGATCCCCAGACGGTTAGCCAGCGGCGCGTAAATATTGGTGCACTCTTTGGCGGCCAGCACGCGCTCGTCTTCCGGCGCGTCTTTGACATCACGCAGGTGCGCGACCCGCTCCGCCAGCTTGATAACAACGCAGCGGAAATCATCGACCATTGCCAGCAGCATCCGGCGAACATTGTCGACCTGTTCAGAGGAGACGGAGTCGTTATGCGTGGCCTTCAGCTGGCGAATAGCCGCCATATCGCGCACGCCGTGGATCAGGACGACTACCGACTTACCGGCGGCTTCCTGCAACGTCTCTTCGCTGACCACGTTGTTATCTACCAGCGGAAACAGCAGTGCCGCGCGCAGGGTATCGATGTCCATGCTCAACATAGAGAGGATCTCGACCATCTCCACGCCGCGCCAGAGAATGAGATGTGCGTCGGCATGCCCCTGCGTTTGTTGATGACAGTAGGCCCAGGTTTCGGCTAAGCGTTCACACGACTGCTGGCTGGAAATTCCCAGACTGGCGATCCATTTTTTCGGGTCAAACTCACCCTCTTTATTCATATGTGAACTTCTTACCGCAACCATCGTCCTCTCCTTTCAGGGACCGGGCCTGCCGAATTCGACAAGCCAACGCTATTTATTGATGCTCAAACAGCACCATTGATTCCAGATGTCCAGTGTGCGGGAACATGTCCAGCATTGCCAGCCGCTGAATCTGGTAACCGGCCTTAAGCATCGCCTCACTGTCACGCGCCAGCGTCGCCGGATTACAGGACACGTACACTACGCGGCGCGGCGCTAATTTTATAATATGCTGCATAACGCCCGGCGCACCGGCGCGGGCTGGATCGAGCAGTATTTTATCAAAACCCTGCTGCGCCCACGGCTGTTTCATAACATCTTCTTCAAGATTTTCATGAAAAAACGTCACATTATGCAAGTTGTTTTGTGCCGCATTCTGCTGTCCTTTCTCCACCAGGGCCGCTACGCCTTCCACACCGACCACACTTGCCGCACGTCTGGCGAGCGGTAAGGTAAAGTTGCCCATACCGCAGAACAGATCCAGCACGCGATCGTCAGGCTGGATATCCAGCCACTCAAGCGCGGTTGCCACCATCAGCTGATTCACCCGATCGTTGACCTGAATAAAGTCGCGGGGACTGAACGTTAAGCGTAGTCCGTCTGACTGATACCACGGCGCTTTAATTGTTACGGGTTCAAGTATCTCGCTTTGCGGCGCAAGGTACAGCGCAAGGTCCTCAGAATGCGAAAAGCGTTCCAGTTTTTCGATATCATCGTCAGAAAGTGCTGCCGTATGGCGCAATACCATCAGCGGCCCGTTGTCGGCAAGTACCAGTTCCACATGCCCGAGCTGGCGTACTGATTTCAGGCCGGAGAGGCATTGCCGAATTTTCGGCAGTAACGCGTCAAGACGGGGCGTCAAAACGGGGCATTGCCCGATATCAACGATATCGCTGGCGTGTGCCTGACGAAATCCCATTTGCAGGTGCTGGGTTTTGGGTTGGTAATTGAGGCTCAGGCGCGCACGACGCCGGTATCCCCAGGGTTCTCCGCCAATAACGTTATCGACGTCGCGTTTCATTAGCCTGGCAAGGGCAGCTCGCTTGCTGCTCTGCTGGAGGGCAATGCTTACATGCTGCTGCTGGCAGCCGCCGCATACGCCAAAATGGGGGCAGCGCGGCGTGACCCGCTGGTTGCTGTCGCTGAGACGACGTTTTACCTGGGCAAGAGAATACTGTTTTTTATCCTCGGTAATGACGACTTCCGCGCGCTCATTTGGCAATAATCCCGGAATAAATAGCAGCTTACCGTTATGGCGTGCTACGCCCTGACCAAAGGGATCGAGATCATTTACCGTCACTGTTATGATCTGACGCGTCGTCACACGTCGTTTTGCAGAGTAGAATTGTGCCATCGTAGAGATTTTTCTCAATCAAACATAATGACGTTAATTGTCCCATAACGGAACTCCATGACCAACTACAGCCTGCGCGCTCGCATGATGATTTTGATCCTGGCCCCTACCGTCCTGATCGGTTTGCTGCTCAGTGTCTTCTTTGTTGTACATCGCTATAACGACTTACAGAGTCAGCTGGAAGATGCCGGTGCCAGCATTATTGAGCCTCTGGCGGTTTCCAGCGAGTACGGCATGAACCTGCAAAATCATGAATCTATTGGTCAACTGATTAGCCTGTTACACCGCCGCCATTCTGACATTGTGCGGGCAATTTCCGTTTATGATGAAAATAACAAACTGTTTGTCACCTCAAATTATCATCTGGATCCTGACAGACTGCGCCTGCGTAAAGGCGAGCCTATACCGCGCACCCTGAGCGTAATGCGCCACGGCGACATCATGATCCTGCGTACGCCGATCCTCACGGAGAGTTATTCGCCTGACGAATCGGCTATTTCAGATGCGAAGACATCGAACAATATGCTGGGTTATGTCGCACTGGAGCTGGATCTGAAGTCGGTACGTCTTCAACAGTATAAAGAGATTTTTATCTCCAGCATGATGATGCTGTTTTGCATCGGTATCGCCCTGGTATTTGGCTGGCGATTAATGCGTGATGTGACCAGTCCGATACGCAATATGGTGAATACGGTAGACCGCATCCGGCGTGGGCAACTGGACAGCCGCGTTGAGGGCTTTATGCTGGGCGAGCTGGATATGCTGAAAAATGGCATTAACTCAATGGCGATGTCGCTGGCGGCTTATCACGAAGAGATGCAGCATAATGTCGATCAGGCGACGTCCGATCTGCGCGAGACGCTCGAGCAGATGGAGATCCAGAATGTTGAGCTGGGTCTTGCCAAGAAACGCGCTCAGGAAGCAGCACGCATCAAGTCTGAGTTTCTTGCCAATATGTCGCACGAGCTGCGTACCCCGCTCAACGGCGTAATTGGTTTTACCCGCCTGACGCTTAAAACCGAGCTGAATTCAACCCAGCGCGATCATCTCAATACTATTGAGCGTTCAGCGAATAACCTGCTGACCATTATCAATGATGTCCTCGACTTCTCTAAACTGGAGGCGGGTAAATTGCTGCTGGAAAGTATTCCCTTTCCGCTGCGCAATCTGCTGGATGACGTTATTACCCTGCTGGCTCATTCCGCGCACGATAAAGGCCTGGAACTGACGCTGACGATTAAAAACGATGTTCCGGATAACGTTATTGGCGATCCGCTGCGTTTACAGCAGGTCATTACTAATCTGCTGGGCAATGCGATTAAATTTACCGAGCACGGCAATATTGATGTGGTTGTTGATAAACGTGCGCTCAGTAACACTAACGTCCAGTTGGAGATCCAGATCCGCGATACCGGCATCGGTATTCCGGAAGCCGATCAGTCGCGGCTGTTTCAGGCATTTCGCCAGGCCGATGCCAGCATCTCCCGTCGCCACGGCGGGACCGGGCTGGGGCTGGCGATCACTCAACGGCTGGTGAATGAGATGGGCGGCGACATTTCTTTCCACAGTCAGCCAAATCGCGGATCGACCTTCTGGTTCCACGTCAGTCTGGATCTCAATCCTAACGTGATTTCCGAAGCGCCGTTAACGCATTGCCTGGTCGGTAAACGTCTGGCCTATATCGAAGCCAACGTCACTGCGGCCCAATCCACAATGGACCTGCTCTCGACCACCCCGCTGGAGGTGATCTACAGTCCAACCCTCGCCAGCCTGCCGGAAGATCATTACGATATCCTGCTGGCCGGAATGCCGGTTTCCGTACGTGAGCTAAGTATGCATCATGACAAACTGGCCCACGCGCGCAGTATGACTGATTATCTGATTCTGGCTCTGCCCTGCCATGCGCAGGTTAATGCCGAAGCGCTAAAACAGGACGGTGCCGCGGCCTGCCTGCTGAAACCTCTCACCCAGATCCGTCTGTTACCCGCCCTGCTGGGATACGGTCGTTTTAAACATGCGCCTGCGCCGGTCGGCGAAAATCCAAAATTGCCGATGTCGGTGATGGCCGTGGATGATAATCCCGCTAACCTCAAACTGATCGGCGCCCTGCTGGACGATGTGGTCACCCACGTGGAGCTTTGCGACAGCGGACAGCACGCGGTAAATCTGGCGAAAGGTATGCCCTTCGATGTGATCCTGATGGATATTCAGATGCCGGAAATGGACGGTATTCGCGCCTGTGAGCTGATTCGGCAGCTGCCTCACCAGCAGCAAACGCCGATTATTGCAGTGACGGCACACGCTATGGCTGGTCAGCGAAAAAAATTGCTGAGTGCCGGAATGAACGACTATCTGGCGAAGCCCATTGAAGAAGATCGATTGTATCAATTGTTGCTGCGCTATCAGCCCGGGTTAACCGTTGCAGTGACCACGCCCGTAGAAGGCCGGATACCGGTGAATCAGAATGCCACGCTGGACTGGCAGCTGGCACTACGTCAGGCTGCGGGTAAAACCGATCTCGCTCGTGAAATGCTGGAAATGCTGGTGCAGTTTCTTCAGGAGGTTCGCCAGCACGTGAATCGCCAGCTGGCAGGAGAAGAGATGCAGCTAATGGATATTATCCATAAACTGCACGGAAGCTGCGGCTATAGCGGAGTACCGTGCCTGAAAAATTTATGTCAATTAATTGAACAGCAGTTACGTAGCGGTATACCCGCAGCGGAACTGGAACCTGAACTGCTGGAGCTGCTGGATGAAATGGATAACGTCAGCCGGGAAGCTAAAAAAATTCTGGCTAAAGACCAGGCAGAAAAAGGGCAGCGGCGTTGATCGGCCCGTGACGTTATGCAGTGCGCTGTCCGGCTTTGAAGACGGCGGCGATATTACGCGCGCTCATACGCACATTGTCGTTGGCGCTCGTTAGCGCGTCTTCAAGGGTACAAATGTTATAAATCACGCTGAATACCGCATCAAGCCCGTGTTGGTGTACCACGCCGACATCGGCGGTGAGACTGCCGGCAATACCGATAACCGGTTTATGATAACGTTTGGCTATACGGGCGACGCCAACCGGCACTTTACCGTGGATAGTCTGGCTGTCGATGCGGCCTTCACCGGTGATCACCAGATCGGCATCGGCTACCTGCTCATCCAGCTTCAGCGCCTCGGTGACAATTTCAATACCCTGACGCAGGCGGGCATTGCAAAACGCATATAGCGCAACGCCCATTCCCCCGGCTGCGCCGCCCCCTTTCAGATCAAGAACGTCGATATGTAAATCGCGGGCAATGAGTTGCGCATAGTGCTCCAGCGCGCTGTCGAGCCGGGCGATCATCTCTTCGTTCGCCCCTTTTTGTGGGCCAAATATGGCTGACGCGCCGTTTTCACCCGTTAGCGTATTGGTGACATCGCAGGCAACCTCGATACGACATTCAGCCAGACGGGCATCCAGTTCGCTGATATCAATCTGCACCAGCGTTTCCAGCCCGCCGCCGCCGGGAGCGATAGGGTTACCATGTTTATCGAGGAGTTTCGCGCCCAGCGCCTGGACCATTCCTGCTCCGCCATCATTGGTGGCGCTGCCGCCAATACCGATAATAAAGTGTCTGGCACCGTTATCCAGCGCGTGACGGATCAGTTCACCAGTACCCCAGGTCGTGGTTTTAAGTGGATTACGTTTTGCACAGGGAACCCGTTCAAGGCCGCTTGCCGCCGCCATCTCAATAAACGCGCACTGTTCGTCACCGGAAATACCATAAAAACTGTTCACCGGCTCACCAAGCGGACCGGTGACGTCAACCTCTATTCTTCGGCCGCCCGTCGCCGCGACCATGGCTTCAACGGTGCCTTCACCCCCATCCGCCATGGGTAATTTAACGTACTGTGCATCAGGATAGATTTCACGAAAACCCTGTTCTATCGCGGTGGCAACCTGCAAAGCGCTCAGGCTTTCTTTGTAAGAATCCGGTGCGATAACTATTTTCATAAAAAATCCTTTTACATAAAGTCTGTATTACGCCGCGGCCAGCAAAAGGGCCAATCGCCGGGATTGGCCCTGGTTCGGTTAACGTACCATGCACGGCCGTTTATTGTTAAACGTCCAGTTCGGGATCAGATACTGCATTCCCATTGCATCGTCGCGCGCGCCCAGACCATGCTTCTGATACAGTTCGTTGGCTTTCATCACCTGATCCATGTCCAGTTCAACGCCCAGCCCCGGCGTCGATGGCACCTGAACCATCCCACCTTTGATTTCAAACGGTTGTCTGGTCAGGCGCTGATTCCCTTCCTGCCAAATCCAGTGGGTATCAATTGCCGTGATTTTGCCCGGTGCCGCCGCCGCAACATGGGTGAACATCGCCAGTGAGATATCAAAATGGTTATTCGAGTGTGAACCCCAGGTCAGGCCGAATTCGTGACACATTTGTGCGACGCGCACCGAGCCCTGCATGGTCCAGAAGTGCGGATCGGCCAGCGGGATATCAACGGATTGCAGAGAGAGCGTGTGCCCCATCTGACGCCAGTCGGTAGCGATCATATTGGTGGCGGTTGGCAGCCCGGTAGCGCGGCGGAATTCAGCCATTACTTCACGTCCGGAGAAGCCCTGCTCTGCGCCACACGGATCTTCTGCGTAGGCCAGCGAGCCTTTGAGGTATTTACCGATTTTAATCGCTTCATCCAGCGACCATGCGCCGTTCGGATCGAGGGTTACGCGGGCCTCAGGGAAACGTTTTGCCAGCGCAACGATTGATTCTGCTTCTTCTTCACCCGCCAGCACGCCGCCTTTGAGTTTAAAATCGTTAAAGCCGTATTTCTCATATGCCGCTTCGGCCAGACGTACCACCGCATCCGGGGTCATCGCTTCGTCATGACGCAGACGATACCAGTCACACGACTCATCTGGCTGACTCTGATAAGGCAGCGGCGTGGCTTTACGATTACCGACAAAGAACAGATAACCGAGCATTTCTACTTCGCTACGCTGTTGGCCATCGCCCAGCAGTGATGCCACGTTCACACCCAGGTGCTGACCCAGCAAGTCGAGCAGCGCGGCTTCAATGCCGGTCACCACGTGGATGGTGGTACGCAGGTCAAACGTCTGCAATCCGCGGCCGCCTGAATCACGGTCGGCAAAGTTATTGCGCACTGCAGTTAAGATATTTTTGTACTCGCCCAGCGTTTTACCGACCACCAGTTGAGCCGCCTCTTCCAGCGTCTGGCGGATTTTTTCGCCGCCGGGAATTTCGCCCACCCCAGTATGACCTGAGTTGTCTTTGATAATAACGATATTACGGGTAAAGAACGGTGCGTGCGCGCCGCTCAGGTTCATTAACATACTGTCGTGACCGGCTACCGGGATCACCTGCATCGTAGTCACAACAGGCGTAGAAGTCTGCGTTGTCATTATTTCATCCTTTTTTAATCAGTGACGGCCGAAAACAGGACGTTTACGGTCAAATGTCCAGCCGGGGATCAGATATTGCATCGGGCCTGCATCATTACGTGCGCCCCCTGGCAGCGTTTTATACGCCTCATGCGCTTTTTGTATCCGATCCCAGTCAAGCTCTACGCCAAGTCCTGGCGCATCCGGTACGGCAATTTTGCCGTCTTTTATTTCCAGCGGATTTTTAGTCAGGCGGCAATCGCCCTCCTGCCAAATCCAGTGAGTATCAATTGCGGTAGGGGTACCCGGCGCGGCTGCACCGACGTGAGTAAACATCGCCAGCGAAATATCAAAGTGGTTATTGGAGTGGCAACCCCAGGTTAAGCCCCAGTCATCGCACAGTTGTGCCACGCGCACCGCGCCTGAGAGCGTCCAGAAATGAGGGTCGGCCAGCGGAATATCCACCGCGTTAAGCATTACCGCGTGCCCCATTTCACGCCAGTTGGTGGCGATCATGTTAGTGGCAACCGGCAGGCCAGTGGCGCGCCGGAATTCGGCCATCACTTCGCGCCCTGAGAAGCCCTGCTCTGCACCGCACGGATCTTCCGCGTAGGTCAGCACATCATTTAGCCCTTTGCACAATGTGATGGCCTCATCCAGCAGCCACGCGCCGTTGGGATCAACCGTGATCCGCGCCTGCGGAAAGCGTTTTTTCAGCGCGCGAACTGTTTCAATTTCCTGCTCGCCCGGCAAAACACCGCCTTTGAGCTTAAAGTCTTTGAAACCATAGCGATCCTGTGATGCCTCCGCCAGGCGCACCACCGCATCGTGGGTCAATGCCTCCTGGTGACGCAGGTGATACCAGTCGTGGCTTCCCGGCGTGGTTTCCAGATAAGGCAGGTCGGTTTTGGTACGGTCGCCAACGTAGAACAGATAACCGAGAACCGTAACCGCATCCCGCTGTTTTCCCGGTCCAAGCAGCTCACACACCGGTACATTGAGCGTTTTACCCAGCAGATCCAGCAGTGCAGCTTCAAGGGCCGCCACCGCGTTGACCCGCAGTTCAAAGGTCCATGCGCCTTTACCGAAGGTATCAAAATCAGCAGCCTGATTCCCTTTATGAACGCGTTGCACGACCTGATTCAGACGTGCAACCTCCTGACCGACAACCATCGGAATGGCATCGGTCAGCGTTTTCAGGATAACCTCACCGCCAGGGGCCTCCCCAACGCCGGTATGACCGGCATTGTCCGTGAGCACCACGATATTACGGGTAAAGTAAGCATTATGCGCACCGCCAATATTCAGCAGCATGCTGTCATGACCGGCCACCGGAATGACCTTCATATCAGTGACTATTGGGCTTGATTGCGTTGTCATTATTACTTTCCTGTCACAGGTTTCAGTTCAACACGTTTAATATCACCGACCAGTACCAGATAGCTCAGTATTGCCACTAAAGCGTGAATACCGACATAAATCAGCGCGCCATTAAAGGAGCCGGTGGTGCCAACGATATAGCCGATGGCGATAGGCGTAACGATACCGGAGATATTGCCGAACATATTGAACAGCCCGCCGGAGAGACCGCTGATTTCTTTCGGTGCGGTATCGGCCATCACGGCCCAACCCAGCGCACCAATACCTTTACCGAAGAATGCCATCGCCATGAAGCCGATAATCATCCACTCCGCCTCAACGTAGTTACAGAACACCATCACCATCGACAGCAGCATCCCGAGGACAATCGGCGTTTTACGGGCGATATTAAGCGACCCGGTGCGGCGCATCAGCCAGTCGGAAATAACGCCGCCCAGTACTCCCCCAATAAAACCGCAGATAGCCGGAACCGACGCGACAAAGCCCGCTTTCAGGATGGACATGCCGCGTGCCTGCACCAGATAGACCGGAAACCAGGTGATAAAGAAGTAGGTTAAGGCATTGATACAGTACTGACCGAGATAGATACCGAGCATCATGCGTGAGCCGACCAGTTGTTTGATCTGGGCCATCTTGACGCTCATCGGCACTTTTTGCTTACTGCCCTTTTGGTCCATATTGATCAGGCCGCCGCCTTCAGCAATATACTCCAGCTCTTTTTTATTCACGCCGGGGTGTTCGTTCGGCTCATGAATCACTTTTAACCAGATAAAGCTGAGGATGATACCGAGCCCGCCCATAAAGAAGAAAACGTGCGACCAGCCGACTTCATGGGTTAACCAGCCCATGATGGGCGCAAAAATAACGGTGGCAAAATATTGCGCGGAGTTAAAAATGGCGACCGCGGTTCCCCTTTCTTGCGCCGGGAACCATGCCGCGACAATACGACTGTTTCCGGGAAACGACGGTGCCTCAGCCAGGCCGACCAGAAAGCGCAGCGCAAATAGCGCCATGATGACGCCGAAGCCGCTGAAGATATCAACGAAGCCTTGCAGCAGCGTAAAGAAAGACCAAATCAAAATTGACCAGAAATAGACCCGTTTTGAACCGAAGCGGTCGAGCAGCCAGCCGCCAGGGATCTGACCGATCACGTAGGCCCACGAAAAAGCAGAGAAGACGTATCCCATACCGATCGGATCAAGCCCGATCTCTTTCGCCATCTCAGAGCCGGCGATAGAGAGTGTGGCGCGGTCACCGTAGTTAAAGGAGGTGACGATAAACAGCATCACCACTATCCAGTAGCGAGCGTTAGTCCGCTTTTCAGCGCCGCCCACCGTATTGCTTAATGAACTCATTGTTGCACTCCTGAATCATAGCCTGTCGCTACGTTCATTCTGAACAGCACAGTCGTAGGGTAATCAGAATGACGTGTTTATGTTTTCGCAGTTTTTATGCCCGGCTTACTGCGTCTTTTTTGTCATGCCAAAAAAGTATATGAAGACGGCATCCGCCTCTCACCGTGCAAGAGCACAGCATTCATCAGGGTTCAAAAAGGGATTTGTGGCTTTAGCACAAACCAGTGGGCGTTACTTCACGGAAATGAAAATCGGCAGGATAAAGCAGAGATAAGACAGAGCGGGCTTTCAGGAGTGTGAAACAGCTCTCTTGACGTCATGGTAACGCGCTTATTTTGCAAGAGGCTATGGGTAACGGTGGCCGGATACAAACGCTCTCCCTCTAACAGGAGAGCGACACCTTATTTAAGCAACGTCCCCCATCGTTCCACCCAGGGACTGGATACCGTTTCCGGCTCCGGATCTTCACTGGCATCGATCATCAGCACTTCGCCAACACGCTGCGCGCCCTGTTCCTGAAGCAGCAGATCAAACTTTTGTCCACCGCCGCAGAAATGGGTATAGGCACTATCACCCAGTGCAATAACGCCGTAATGAAGGTCAGGCTGATGACCGAGTTTATCGTGAATATCCTGATACAGCGGCATAATGCTGTCCGGCAGATCGCCCTGTCCGGTGGTGGATGTCACGACCAGCGCATATCCTTGTTGACAGGACTGCCAGTCAGCCAACTGCGGATCTTCAAATACGCGTGCGCTGTGCCCCTGCTCGTTGAGGATGGTTTCAGCTTCTTCTGCCACCAGCAGCGCGTTGCCGTACATGGTGCCGACAAAAATTCCGATCGTTGCCATTGTTAACTCCCTGATTATGCGTCAGGTCTATCCTGGTCGGGATCGGCCATAAACTCAACCCTTTCATTCTCGGGGAGAAGCGTACGCCAGCCAAAATGGGTCAGGGCATCCATCCACACCAGATCCAGCCCGGCACGCAGGATCAGCGGTTCGCCGGTGAAAGGATGCGTGAGCGTAAGCTGGCTGGCGTGAAGCATCAGGCGCTGGCAGCCAAAATGCTCTGCCGCACTGCGGTTCTGGCGCAAATCACCATGCTTACTATCACCAATGATCGGATGCCGCAAATGGGAAAGATGGCGGCGTAACTGATGTTTGCGTCCGGTTTCTGGCTCCAGTTCAACCAGCGAATAGCGCGTGGTCGGGTAGCGGCCCGTGGCGATGGGGAGCTCAGTAGTCGCAAGGCCCCGATAGCGGGTAACCGCCGGTTGCGGATCCCGGTTTTCGCGGGCAAACTTATCAGCTATCTTATCCAGCTCTTCAATCAGCGGATAATCCAGTACAGCGTCTTCCGTCAGCCAGCCGCGCACAATGGCGTGGTAGCGTTTCTGGATCTGGTGCTGCTCGAACTGCTGAGACAACCGCCGTCCAGCCTCGCTGGAAAGGCCCATCAGCAGCACGCCGGAAGTGGGTCGATCCAGACGATGGGCGGTGAAAACATGCTGGCCTATCTGATCGCGGACGGTCTGCATAACGACCACTTTTTCATCGCGATCCAGCCAGCTACGATGCACCAGCCAGCCGGAAGGCTTATTCACCGCAACCAGCCACTGGTCCTGATAGATGATCTCCAGCATCAGGCATTCTCATCTGTAAAAAAAGCGTCGAGTTGCTGAAGCTGGTTGACGATTTTATCACGCAGGGGATGGCCGGCATCCAGCGCCACTTCAAAATACGGCGCCACCGCAAAACGCTGTGGCAGAGGCTGACCGCTTTCCACCAGCGCACCAAGACGCGGGATCAGCACCCACTGTAGCCACTCAAGCGGCTCCAGCGTGTCCATGAAAAAAGGCTGCGTACTGGTGAAAACACTGTCGTCCGGCGCCGTCATCTGCCAGCGATCGTGATGACGTAGTAGCGCTTCAATGCTATTCAGCTGTTCACGCACGCTATCGTGGAGTGTCATGGAAACCTCAATTGAAAAAAGTGATCGACCTGAAATCTGCCGCGCAGAATAACACTAGTTATCGCGAAACAAAAAAAGGGGCACTGTTAAACAGTGCCCCCGGTTCGTTTCGCAGCCATCCAGCTACTTTTTATGATGCTCCCTGCTCATCCATGACAACTATTCCTGTCGGTCTCCTGACCTGTTCATCCTTAAACGACGCGTCCTGCTCACACCACCCCGATGCGATAGCACTTGTCCATAAGCGAGTCCCTGGCCTTCCTGACCCGCCGAGCATCCTGTTCGGCTCACATTCTCCTTCCTGGAGGTGTCCTTGCTATGCGTCCAGCATATTTCCCTGATTCATCCTGAAACACCGTCCCGGTGTATTCCTGCGAAGCGTCATCATCCTGATGTTCACTTCTTTGTCACTCCCTGTCGACGGACATAGAATCGTCTATTCCTTACGGTCTTACAACTAGTCTTAAGCAAATGTCTTAAGAAAAGTTTTACTTAGGCATTGCAATAATAATGCTATCTCTATGATTAGTATTGTATTAATCAGACTAAAACGTTATTCAGAATGAAGATCTTCTCTGCAATCTCTCACAGGCTGTGTGAGAGATCTCTTACAAGATCGCCAGGCAAATGGATTACAGCGCTGGCTCCAGAAGGCCCAGAAAATCAGCCAGGGAGGGCGAAAGAACGCGGCGCTTGTCCGTGCCGAGGGTTTCCTGTACCACCTCACCACGCAGATTACAGACGGAGATGACCTCCAGTTCGCTATCGAGTGTGCCGATGAAAAGCGTCGGCGAGAGCTTAAGGCGTTTCTGTGTTACCAGATGCCCGATAAGATTCTCCTGAACACGGCGAAAATCTTCTGCGCTCCACGTCTGTAATAGCGTGAGACGATCTTTACCGTGAAGCACCTGCATATCGCCTGCATACTGGGTAGTGTAAAAAGTATGCACGGCGGGTTGTACCACAATATCCAGCGCCCGCTCAACCGCATTGATGTTTTTTTCACCGTCAAAAGGCTGAGGTTGCCAAAGTACCGCATAGTCTGTGGATGAGACAATGCACGGCGACGGTACGCCGAGAAGCTCCTCGCTTTGCGGCCAGCTCGCATGTTCATTTCGCCATGCATCACAATAACGTTGGGTAAACGCGTCTAGCGCCTGTGCGGTTTGTGGGTCCACTGATTTCTCTCTTTATGTCGGCCAGGATACACTTGCTGCATAGTGTACCTGCTTTATAACGGTGAAACATGTCTTCCTATGAAAACCATCAGGCGCTTTGCGGCCTGACTCTTGGTAAAACAACGCGTTACCAGGATATTTACGACGCCACGCTATTACAGGGCGTGCCGAGAAGTCTGAACCGCGATCCGCTGGGCCTGCATGCAGACGCCCTGCCGTTTCACGGTGCGGATATCTGGACGCTCTATGAACTCTCATGGCTCAATGCAAAGGGGCTCCCGCAGGTTGCCGTCGGTCAGGTGGAACTTGATTACGCCAGCGTCAACCTCGTGGAATCGAAAAGCTTTAAGCTCTATCTGAACAGCTTTAATCAGACCCGCTTCGCCAGCTGGCAGGACGTACAGGCGACGCTGGTACGCGATTTAAGTGCCTGTGCACAGGGAAATGTTCACGTAACGCTGTATCGGCTTGATGAACTTGAAGGCCAGCCCATTGCCCGCTTTGACGGCGTGTGTATTGACCATCAGGATATTGAGATTGATAACTACCAGTTTAACGCCGATTACTTATCTGCTGCCGCCAGCGGTCCTGTTGTCGAGGAGTCGCTGGTCAGCCATCTGCTGAAATCCAACTGCCTGATCACCCATCAGCCGGACTGGGGCTCGGTGCAGATTCAGTATCGGGGGCCGGCCATCGATCGACAGAAACTGCTGCGTTACCTGGTCTCGTTCCGCCATCACAACGAATTTCACGAGCAGTGTGTAGAGCGTATTTTTAATGATATTCAGCGCTTTTGCCAGCCGGAAACCCTGAGTGTGTATGCCCGCTACACGCGCCGCGGTGGCCTGGATATTAACCCGTGGCGCACCAATACCGCATTTATCCCGGCTAACGGCAGACTGGTACGCCAGTAGACGATTATTTTGTTCATATCTGCGATCTGGCCCCGATCGCAGGTTGTGAAAACCGGGTGACGGGCGCTATTGTAATCACAGGGAGCGGCGATTTTCGCCCCATAAGGAGTTCACTTGATTACACATGTAAGCCCGCTTGGCTCAATGGATATGTTGTCGCAGCTGGAAGTTGACATGCTTAAACGCACGGCCAGCAGCGACCTTTATCAACTGTTTCGTAACTGTTCACTTGCCGTACTTAACTCCGGAAGCCTCACCGATAACAGTAAGGAATTGCTGTCGCGCTTTGAGAATTTCGATATCAACGTTCTGCGTCGCGAACGCGGCGTCAAACTTGAGTTAATCAATCCGCCGGAAGAGGCCTTTGTTGACGGGCAAATCATTCGATCGCTTCAGGCCAACCTGTTTGCCGTCCTGCGCGATATTCTTTTTGTACACGGTCAGATCCAGAATACCGTTCGCCATCCCGATCTCGACCTTGAAAGTTCACCCCACATTACTAACCTGGTCTTTTCTATTTTGCGTAACGCCCGGGCGCTACATGTAGGAGAAGCGCCGAGTATGGTGGTTTGCTGGGGAGGTCACTCGATCAACGAAAAAGAGTATCTGTACGCTCGCCGGGTGGGTACGCAACTTGGCCTGCGCGAGCTGAATATCTGCACCGGCTGTGGACCCGGTGCCATGGAAGCGCCGATGAAAGGCGCAGCGGTAGGCCATGCCCAACAGCGCTATAAAGAGGGACGGTTTATCGGTATGACCGAGCCGTCAATTATTGCCGCTGAACCACCTAACCCGCTGGTTAATGAACTGATTATCATGCCCGATATCGAAAAACGCCTTGAGGCGTTCGTCCGTATTGCGCACGGTATTATCATCTTCCCCGGCGGTGTGGGAACGGCGGAAGAGCTGCTTTACCTGCTGGGTATCCTGATGAATCCGGCTAACAAAGATCAGGTTCTGCCGCTGATCCTCACCGGCCCAAAAGAAAGTGCTGATTACTTTCGCGTGCTGGATGAATTTATCGTCAGTACCCTGGGGGAAACGGCACGTCGGCATTATCAAGTCATCATCGACGATGCGCCTGAAGTCGCGCGGCAGATGAAAAAAGCCATGCCGCTGGTCAAAGAGTGCCGTCGGGAAACCGGCGATGCCTACAGCTTTAACTGGTCAATCCGCATTGCACCGGATCTTCAACTGCCGTTTGTGCCGTCACATGAGAATATGGCGAATCTTAAACTGTACCCGGATCAGCCGGTTAACGTGCTGGCAGCGGATCTACGCCGCGCCTTCTCCGGTATTGTTGCAGGCAACGTTAAAGAAGTGGGCATTCGCGCCATTGAGAAGTACGGCCCCTATAAAATCCACGGTGACAGCGAGATGATGCATCGTATGGGTGACCTGCTCAAAGGCTTTGTAGCCCAGCATCGTATGAAACTTCCCGGCTCGGCCTACATTCCCTGCTACGAAATCTGCAAGTAATGCCAGGGGCGACCACAGGTCGCCCTTATCTCTCGCGATATTATCCTGTCTGTACCTCTTCCCGCGCCAGCCTACGGCGGTGAATCATTTGATTTAGTTATGTTAAAGCCTACAAAAACTCCAAAAAACGCACTATTTACAGCGTAAATCGCGTTACTTTCTCATACCTCTTTAATAAAACTCACTGTTGATGCTAGCCTTTGCGCCCATAAACTCTATACGGACAAAAAATGACAGATTAATGGTCTAATTAACCCTACATAGAAAGTAGATTATTGTAATTGGGATCCGGATCACTGATGTAGTGATAACATAAATGTATCTTTCGCCGCGCAAATAGTTACGGTTAAAAATTATAAAAAATCGCCGACCTGACGAATTTCATACTACACACATTCACTTTTGCATTGAATTGACCCAAAAAATTGTACTTTTAGCTTCCTCAGGAGAAATAGATGGAAACTACTCAGACCAGCACCATTATCTCTGCAAAGCCGCAGAGTTCGTGGCGTAAAACAGACACCATGTGGATGCTTGGCCTTTATGGCACAGCGATTGGCGCAGGCGTTTTGTTCCTGCCAATCAACGCCGGCGTTGGTGGCATGATCCCGCTCATCATCATGGCAATCCTTGCCTTCCCGATGACCTTCTTTGCCCACCGTGGCCTTACCCGCTTCGTGCTGTCCGGTAAAAACCCGGGAGAAGACATCACTGAAGTGGTTGAAGAACACTTTGGTATCGGCGCCGGTAAACTGATTACTCTGCTTTATTTTTTCGCTATCTACCCCATTCTGCTGGTCTATAGCGTAGCCATTACCAATACCGTCGAAAGCTTCCTGACGCACCAGTTGATGATCACGCCGCCGCCGCGCGCGCTGTTATCGCTGATCCTGATTGTCGGTATGATGACCATCGTACGTTTCGGCGAGCAGATGATCGTTAAGGCGATGAGCATCCTGGTTTTCCCGTTCGTCTTTGCCCTGATGCTGCTGGCCCTGTACCTGATCCCGCAGTGGAGCGGTGCGGCATTCCAGACGCTGTCATTTGATACCGTTTCGCCGAGCGGCCACGGTTTGTGGATGACGCTGTGGCTGGCCATTCCGGTCATGGTTTTCTCCTTTAACCACTCGCCAATCATCTCCTCTTTTGCGGTCGCAAAACGTGAAGAATACGGCGTGGATGCAGAGAAAAAATGCTCCCGCATTCTGGCATTTGCTCACATCATGATGGTCCTGACGGTGATGTTCTTCGTCTTCAGCTGCGTACTGAGCCTGACGCCGGCTAATCTGGCAGAAGCGAAAGATCAGAACATTTCAATCCTGTCTTATCTGGCAAACCACTTTAACGCACCGCTGATTGCCTGGATGGCACCGATTATTGCGATGATCGCCATCACTAAATCCTTCCTCGGCCACTATCTGGGCGCAAGCGAAGGCTTTAACGGCATGGTTATCAAAATGCTGCGCAGCAAAGGTAAAACCATTGAACACAAAAAGCTGAACCGCATTACTGCGCTGTTCATGCTGGTGACAACATGGATTGTTGCAACCCTGAACCCAAGCATTCTCGGTATGATCGAGACGCTGGGTGGCCCGATTATTGCCATGATCCTGTTCCTGATGCCGATGTACGCGATTCAGAAAGTCCCGGCAATGCGTAAATACAGCGGCCATGTCAGCAACGTTTTCGTTGTGCTGATGGGTCTCATCGCCATGTCTGCCATTTTCTACTCTCTGTTCAGCTAACCTCCCCTGCGCCATCTGTGGATGGCGCGCTTATTACCTCAAGGGATGCATTATGATCAGCGTTTTTGATATTTTCAAAATCGGTATTGGCCCTTCCAGCTCACACACCGTCGGCCCAATGAAAGCGGGCAAACAATTTACCGATGACCTGATAGCTCAGGGCCTGCTGTTCGATGTGACTCGCGTTGTGGTGGATGTGTATGGTTCACTCTCCCTGACCGGAAAAGGCCACCATACTGATATCGCCATTATTATGGGCCTGGCTGGAAATCTGCCGGACAGCGTCGATATCGACGCCATCCCGGCGTTTATCCAGGATGTAAACACGCACGGTCGCCTGCTGCTGGCAAATGGTCAGCATGAAGTGGAATTTCCGGTCGATCGCTGCATGAATTTCCACGCGGACAATCTGTCTTTGCATGAGAACGGCATGCGTATTACTGCACTAAGCGGCGAAAACGTCGTTTACAGCCAGACTTATTACTCCATTGGCGGCGGTTTTATCGTTGATGAAGCGCACTTCGGTCTCTCAGAAGATGCGCCGGTCACGGTACCTTATCCCTACAAATCCGCAGCCGATCTACAGCGGCACTGTAACGAAAGCGGCCTTTCCCTTTCCGGCCTGATGATGCAGAACGAACTTGCCCTGCACAGCAAACAGGAGCTGGAGCAACATTTCACCAATGTCTGGGCGGTGATGCGCGGTGGAATTGAGCACGGTATCGTGACGGAAGGGGTTCTGCCGGGCAAACTGCGGGTTCCCCGTCGTGCTGCCGCACTGCGCAGAATGCTGGTAAGCCAGGATAAAACGACCAGCGATCCGATGGCCGTAGTGGACTGGATCAACATGTTTGCGTTGGCCGTAAACGAAGAGAATGCCGCCGGTGGCCGGGTAGTTACCGCCCCGACTAACGGCGCGTGCGGTATTGTTCCGGCGGTACTGGCGTACTACGACAAGTTCATCCGCGAAGTGAACGCAAACTCACTCGCGCGCTACCTGCTGGTCACCAGCGCGATTGGCTCACTGTACAAAATGAACGCCTCCATTTCCGGTGCGGAAGTGGGCTGTCAGGGTGAAGTCGGCGTGGCTTGCT
>Ga0302347_1001885_pt1 | contig 23289 bp, 24 predicted proteins | sample PhyWR1_FD_202178 | JGI IMG/M metagenome (GOLD analysis project Ga0302347, IMG submission 202178) | Leaf surface microbial communities from wheat plants in UC Gill Tract Community Farm, Albany, California, United States - DLSL W.R1 (v2)... | ecosystem: Host-associated > Plants > Phyllosphere >...
GCATTTGGATAAAACTGGGTTGGATGCGCCGTGAATACAATTTTGATCGCAAAATCATCCATCTTTTTCCTGATAGCAGAAAGATGATGTTCCTGATTGGCGCGGTCGTAGAGATTCATGACGGTTCCTGAATCATTTTCGGAGTGCAATTGCTGGAAAGCGGCATCTTCTATACTGTCAAACAGGACTACCTGCCTTTCTATATATTGAATAATTTTGAAAAGCAGTTCCAGTTTCTGATCTTCTGTTTGCAGTTCTGTATGTTTCTGAAAAAATTCTTCAACAATTTCTTCAGGAGACTTTCCGACGTTGTAGCCGTCTTTGCTTTCTTCGTATAAAAAAGGAAGCAACATCCCGATATTGGTCATCTTGTCATAGGGCAAACTCATAAAAAGTGAGTTGTAGATCTGAAACTTATTTTCTACAATCTGCCTGAATTTTTCAATTTTCTGATCGTTTAGCATTTAACAAAAATAAAAGATAAATTGTAAAATCAATGTATGCAAGTGTTATTTTTATCTTAATATCCTGATAATTTCTGATCAATTTGCTATTGCGCCCGAAAGATTTCTATGCATTTTCCAAGACTGCTAAAACTTCGTTCCCATACTTTTCAACTTTGGCTTTTCCAAGACCTTCAATGTTGTCAAAATCTTCGAAAGTATTGGGTTTGTGTTTTGCGATGGATACCAGATGTGCATTGTGAAAAATAACATAAGGCGGCAGCTGGGAATCTCGAGCTTTCTCGGTGCGCCATTCTTTTAATTTGTTGTAAATAATCAATTCCTCCTCCGAGAGCGCTTCCTGCGGAGTGCTATTATTCTTATTTGAGTTTGGCTTTAATTGTTTTTCCTCATAATTGACTAAAACAGACCAGTAATTGATGTCTCCCGATACCATTTGCGTGTGGAGATCTATAATATCAAAACGTTCCAGATAATCATTCAGAATGGCTTCGTCCATATTCTGAAACTGATCTGAGACTCGTATTTTTAAAACTTTTACTTTCATAAAACTTTATTACGATGATAAACCCCTCAGACAGTCAAGACATCGGGGTTATCTCACCATTATTATTTTGAGCCAAGTAGAACCAATTCCTCAACGCGGATTTCTGCCACTACCCTTTTCACACCTTCTTTGTCCTCATATGGGCGGTAGGTTATCTTGCCTTCAATTGCAATCTCTTTGCCTTTGGTGACATACTTTTCCATTATTTCTGCTGCTTTACCAAAAGCAACAAGGTTGTGCCACTGCGTTTCTTCTACTTTTTCACCACTGGCATTGGTGTAATAATCGTGTGTTGCAAGTGTCACGTTGGCTTTCTTGGTACCGTTGTCAAAACTGTAAAGCTCTACTTCTTTTCCGGTGTGACCTATCAGCGTCACTTTGTTTCTTAAAGACATAATTGTATAATTTTTGATTAATTTTTCAAAGTCAGGACGTGTCGTCTTTCTCCTGATTTTCTGATGCAAATTTTCATCAAACTATAAACCCGATTCGGTAGAAAAACATTTATATCCGTTTGTAATCGTTTGTAAACGGAAACCTTTTTATAATTTTGGATGAAAGCAAATTTGAAAATGACCACAATTGATTTCAGAATACTTTTTGTTGTGATACTTCATAACCTGATTAATTATGAGAAGTAACATCCGAAAACTGTTGTCAGAAATGATGAAGATGAGCTTATAAAAAAACCTCGTTGATTCCGAAATTAAAACTTATTAAGCTAATAAAATTAAAATTCAGAAAAATGAAATTAGTAGTCATCCTTCTGTCCTTCGGCACATTATCTTTTGGTCAAACTTCTAACGATAAAAAAGAAGGTGAAAAAATCGAAGGTTATTTCCTTGGAAAAGGCAGGAAAATCACCGCAACTTCGGTCCGAACGAGCGAAAGAATCGGAAACCCAATTGAAAACGGAACGCCAGCCGAATATGAAATCCAATTTTCAGACAGCAAACTGAAACCTATCAAAGCAGGCTGCTGCGAATTAATTCTAGTGAACGAAGGTGATCTTAACAATGATGGAACCGATGAGATTTCCATTTATCAGGCGCCAATGAATGGCTGTACTTTTACAATATCAACGTATTCCTACAACAATGGAAACTGGAAACAAATTGTAAAGCCTTTTCTGATCCCGACAGGTTGCAATCAACTAAATAATGACGAACTACAAAGCAGAATTTTTCTTCAACATAAAAAAATATACTACTACGAAACTGTATCCGATAACGACAGTGGAAAACTGAGTTTGAAGAAAGTGCCAGTTCAATAAATTATTAATTTAAAAACAAAATCTATGAGCAAATACGTTTCATTTTCAACTCTTATTTTATTACTACTGACAAATATGAGTTGTGATCAATCAAAAAAGAAAGAGGAAATTTCTAAAATCAACGACACAATCACATCTAAAAAAAACTTGCCTGAAAAGTCCGTTTCCACAACTGACATCAAAAACAAACCCACCGATTTTGTCCCCAAAAGTTATGTAGTTTTTGAGAAAATTTTTGGTGATCTGAATAAAGATGGATCAGAAGATTGTGTCCTTATTATCAAAGGTACCGATAAAACTAAGTTTGTAACTGATGAAAGCCGGGGCGAACTGGACAGAAACCGACGCGGCATCATTGTACTTTTTAATAAAAATGGAAACTACCAATTGGCGACCAAAAACTACAATTGTTTCTCATCAGAAAATGAAGAAGGCGGCGTTTACTACGCTCCGGAATTGGGTTTTGAAATTACAAAAGGGAATCTCTACATCAGTTACGCACACGGCAGATATGGCTACTGGGCTTACACGTTCCGCTACCAGAATTTGGATTTGGAACTTATAGGATATGACGACAGTGACAACCGAGGACCGGTCATCAACTCCGAAACCAGCATTAATTATCTGACGAGGACTAAAATCGTAAAGGTGAACACCAATGATAATGCAGACAGTGGCGAGGAAATTTTCGAGAAAACCGTCTCAAAAATTAACCGCACAAAATTGATAAGACTTTCGGAAATTGAAGATTTTGATGAGCTGAGAATGTCCGAAGATTAAGTTTTTTGTACTTTAGATTAATTTTTCATAAAAACACACAAATGGAAACCCTAAACTGTCCGGAATGCGGTGATAAAATCATTGGCAGATCCGACAAAAAATTCTGCTCCGACGCCTGCCGAAACGCTTACAACAACAAGCAGAACAAAACTGCTACCAACCATATGCGGAATGTGAACAACAGGCTGCGGAAAAATTACAGAATCCTCACAGAAAATAATTTTGAAGGAAAAACAAAAGTCAATCGTCTTAAGTTACAGAATGCCGGTTTTGATTTTGCTTACATCACGCAGATCGTAACTTACAAAAACGGCTCCCAATACTTATTTGTCTACGATCAGGGCTACAAAATCCTGGATAGCGAATGGGTGTTAATTGTAAAAAAGATTGACTAAATTATGATCATTGCTTGTCTTATTATTCTCTTGGCTGTAGCCATATATCTCTATTATCTGCCTGTTTTTGGCGGCGAAATGTCTGGAAAAAGACTTATAAGAATGAAGCAATCGCCTCACTACAAAAACGGTAAATTTCAGAATCTCAGTTTTACGCCGTCTATTGCAGAAGGTTTTACGATGCGCGGTGTGCTTTGGGATTTCATTACCGACAGGACGGAGAATAAAAGTCCCAAATCTCCCATCGCAACAAAGAAAACCAATCTGAAGGAAAGAGCCAAAAATGAAAATTTTCTCGTCTGGATGGGACATTCCTCTTATTATTTTCAAGTCGATGGCCAGCGCTTTTTGGTAGATCCTGTGTTCAGCGGGAATGCATCGCCCGTTCCCGGGACTACCAGGGCTTTTGCCGGAACAGATATTTATCAGGCCGACGACTTTCCGGAGATCGATTATTTAATCATTTCTCACGATCATTACGATCATCTGAATTATAAAACGGTGAAGAGCCTTCAACCTAAAATCAAAAAAGTCATTTGTGGTTTGGGCGTTGGTTCCCATTTTGAAAGATGGGGTTTTGAGGAAGATCGGATTATTGAACTGGACTGGTATGAAGATGTAGACCTGGCTGCCGGATTCAGGATTTCGTCTACACCGGCGCGGCATTTTTCCGGACGGCGGTTTCATCGGAACAATACACTCTGGTCATCTTATGTTCTGGAAACTCCAAGTAAAAAATTATTTATCGGCGGCGATAGCGGATATGATTTTCATTTTAAAGAAATCGGTAATCAATTTGGTCCTTTTGACTGGGCTTTTCTGGAAAACGGACAGTATAATGAGAAGTGGCACAACATCCACACGCTTCCCGAAGAATTTACAGCTGAAGTAGAAGCACTGAAGGCAAAAAACGTCTTGCCTGTTCACTCCTCGAAGTTCCTGCTGGCGCAACATGCGTGGAATGAGCCATTGCAGAAAATTCACGACTACAGCATCGGCAAAACGTTCCGGATTGCAACACCGATGATTGGCGAAAAAATGAATTTAGATGATGATAATCAAACTTTTAGCGAATGGTGGAAATCTTAAAATTTTGTTAAAATAAGTCTTATCTTTGCGGAAACTTATAACCGCAAATGAGAAAGTTATATTCATTATTTTTTGTATTCTTTTTTTCTTTTTTTTATTGTCAAAACTTAGATCTGTTTTATTATCTAACCCAAGATTTTGATGTACATTCGAGTTTTGGTGTTACTAATACTACTTTTAGCGTTGCAATTGATAGTCAAGAGAATATGTATATGGTTGGGGCATATCAGGAGAATCTGGGCGTAGACATGAGTAAGCCTACAGTTTTTCAATTGGTCAGTCCATATGACGGATTTGTTGGTGAGTGTTATTTAGTAAAAATCAGCAAAGACAACAAATATCTTTGGCATAAAACTATTTCTACGGGATACAGTACTAATGCTGTTATGTATTCAATTGTTATTGACAAAAATGACGATGTAATTGTAGCAGGAGGAGCTGTGGGAAATAATATTAATTTAAATCCAGATTCAACATCATCTCCGCTTTATAATACTGATAATTTTTTACAGAATGCTATTTTTCTAAATAAATATTCCAAAAATGGAGATTTTATATTTGGAAATTTTTATAAAGGAGGAACTGGAGTTCCCAGACTTGCTATTGACAAAAATAATAATATCTTTTTAACAGGTCAATATACAAATTATTTTGCTGGACACAATACTGATTTTGATTTGTCTAATAATACGTTTTTTCTAAATGGTACACACGGTTCTGATTTCATATTGAAAAATGATAAAAATGGGAATATTATTAATGCTAAATTTTTAAGTGGCGCAGGAATAGGATCAATTAAATTTGACAATAATGATGATCTCGTTATTTTGGGAAATTCGAGTAAAATAAATTTCAATAATGAAAAGACATATACAAATTTTTACAATGATACCACCGAAGGAAATTATCTTTTAAAAGTTGACAATAATATATCTCCAAAATGGTTTCAAGCTATAGGCGGTAAATATAATTATTCATATTTACACGATTCTCAGCCTTTTGACATTGAAGACGACAATTCAATAGTTGTTTCGACAACAAAATCCTATAATCCTATAGTATTTCCAAATAAGACTATACAAATCACTGATCCTTTGGCTAGCGCTGTAATTTATAAGCTAGATAATAATGGACATTATCAATGGCATTCATTTCTTACTAGCTACGATGATTTTGATTATATTAGTCCTATAAGTGTTTTTATTACTTCTGATCACACTATTAATTGGACAAATAAATTCAATTCCAAATATAAATTCAATAATCCTGACGGAAGTATTGAAGAATTAACTAATGGATACAGATATGCTGGCTCATTTTCAGAGTATACGTCAATATTAAAAATAAATTCAATTGGTAAATTAATATACAATAAAGGAAAGATTACAAGTCATCAAATTGCAAAAGCAGACCGAAAAAATGATAAAATGTATTTTGCTGGTCAAGGTTACACCATGGATCCTAATCCTGACATGACTGTAAATGGAGCAATACCAAATATTCCAGAGACAAAATTTGGAGTACATCTACAAAAACTAGACAAATGTTATTCTGCAACACCAGATGGAGATCATCATTTTTACACTTGTAATTCTGAGAAAAAAAAAATAAAAGATCTGTATCCTAAGACAAGTTATTCCAGTTGGTATGATTCTCCAACATCTACAACACCGCTTTCTCCAGAAATAGTTTTAGAAACTAAAAAATATTATGCATCAACTCAGGATATATCCTGTTCTTTCAATCCAACAAGGTTAGAAGTCGATGTTCATGTATTTCAAAATCCTCCCAAGTTAATTGTATCGAATTTTACATTTTGTAATTTATCTGGTAAAAGATTATTAGATTTAAAAATAAACAATAACCAAGATGTAGAATTTTTTGATGACAAGATGCATTCTATTTATTTAGGAACTTTATTAGAAGCTAATAAAAAATATTATGTTCGCCAATACAAATCATACTCTTATTTTGCAACTTGCTGGAGCGATTTCACAGAATTTTACGTTTATGATATTTCTACAGCTCCAATAGCAGTTGCTTCTCAAGCATTCTGTAAAGTCAATAATCCAAAAATATCAGACATTATTGTTACCGCCACCAATCCAAAATGGTATGACACAAGCGGAAATGTTATATCAAATCTTTCTACTCCATTAGCAGATAATACAAAATATTATGTTACTCAAAGCTCAAGCGGTTGCGAGAGTGCTAAGAAAGAAATTTTAGTGACATTATCAGATCCAAACCCTCCGACCGGAAATGCCATTCAGGATTTCTGTTCTGCTTCCAATCCGACTTTGAAAAGTATCGCTGTAACAGGTACAGATATCAATTGGTATAACAGTCTTGGCAATCTCATTCCCGAAACAACACCTTTGCAAAATGGGCAAACTTATTATGCTTCTCAGACAGTCAACGGTTGCGAAAGCACACAAAAGTTGGCTGTGAAAGCTAATGTTGTTACCAATTATCTTTCTGCAAATGACTTTTCTGATGCTATTTGTAATGACACAACAAACAATTTTAAAATAATTACTCTGGACGATTTGAACAGTTATAAGAACAAACTAATTAACAATCCGCAGGATTATACTTTTGAATTTAGAAATTCCGCAGGGCAATTGGTATCCGGAAATACAGATTTGAATATTGGAACTAATATTTTTGATGTTAAAATTATTTCGGCTCTCGGTTGTTATCAGTTTGTAAAGTTGAGTCTGACACTTAATCCAAAACCAAAAATTAACCTTCCGACAGAAGTAGAATTCTGTGATGAAACATTGGGAATTAGATTAGATGCAGGTGCAAGTCCGGATCCACTTAATCCATATACTTACACTTGGAGTTCTGGTGAAACTTCACAAATCATAAAAGCTAATCAGGAGCAAACTTACACAGCCACTGTAACTAATAAATTTGGATGTAAAAACTCAGCAATTGTCATCGTAAAAAAAGCAAAACTTGCCGAGATTCAAAACATTCTGATAACAAATAATACTGCAACAATCATAATGTCTTTTGCCGGAGATTATCTTTATTCTCTGGATCAAATTGCGTGGCAGCCTGCCAGCACTTTTGAGAACCTGAACAATGGAAACTACACAGTTTTTGTGAAAACGAATCTGGGCTGTGATCTGGGCTCGAAGTCGTTTACCATTTTTTCTTTGAGCAATATTTTCACACCTAATAATGATGGTCTAAATGACACCTGGAAAATCTCCGGAATCGAAAATTACCCCAATTCCGAGGTAAAAATTGTTGATAAAAACGGAAGAATGGTCGTCAACACAACTACAAGAGGAGAATCCTATGAATGGAACGGCGAATCCAACGGCCGCAAATTGCCTACTGACAGCTATTGGTATCAAATTAAACTGAGCGACGGCAGAATCCTTGAAGGTTATGTTGTCATCAGAAACAGATAAATAATATAAATAATGAAAGAATTAACTGAACTCGAGTCCATATTACTTAAAGGTTTGATCTTAAAATATCCTCAATTTAAATCTCACCTGCCGCACCTACGGGTTTCTGACAGGAAAATGACCGCGACAGGACTGGATGTTGTCTTGGAATATCTGGATTTTCATAATGAGTTAGATGATACGAATGCACTCTTCAGCAATGGTGAAAACATCCAGATCAAAGCTTTGAAAGAAGGTTTGAGCTACGTTATAGACATCACGATGGGACAAATAACGGCCATAGAATTCTCAACATATAACGAAAAATGGGACGGCAAAATCACAGATTTTAAAGTTGTAGAAAAAGACTCAATCTAAATTTAAAAGAGTTTTTAACAAAAAAAAGGATGAGCAAACACTCATCCTTTTAATTTTATCTAATCCAAGATTATTTTGTTGTCACAACGGTGCTTTTCAGCCAGTTGCTGTGGAATTTGCAATCCTTATATTTATTATCTACGGAGATAAAAATAGAAGGTATTTTTGCATTCACCCATTTCTCAACAATCTCGTTTTTCTTTTTGTTCAGCGCCATTTCCTTGATTCTTTCGTAATCTGTAGAAAGTTCCAGTTGGTGCGCATCTATCACCTCGTTTACCTGTATCATACTGATCATCTTTCTTTTCTGCTGATCTTCCTGCTGGAAAGGTTCTGTGATATCCCCTTTTTTAAGACCTGCAATCTGGTAAGAAATTGTCGGATCCAGACCTAGTTTTTCAAGTTTATCAGAACCATCCTGATTGTTGGTCATAATTCCTGCAGAGAACTTGTTGCTTTTGTCGTCAGAAAACTTGTAAGCTGCATCTTTGAAGGTCATCTTTTTGTCCATAATCAAAGTTCTTATGCTGTCCATTTCCTTTCTTGCAGACGCTATTTCAGCATCGTTGGGCGTACTTTTGATAAGAATGTGTCTTGCATCGTACTTCTTACCGTTTCTTTTGATGAGTGTGATCAGGTGGTAGCCATATTCTGACTCGATCGGGTCAGACATTTCACCTTCCTGCAGATTGAGTGCTGCGGCCTCAAAAGGCTTTACCATCTGGCCTACATTGATATTTTTATAAAGTCCGCCCAATGCAGCAGAACCTTCGTCCTCAGAGTAAATCCTTGCCTGGCTTTCAAAACTCTCGCCTTTCTTGATATCGTCCTTAATTTTATTAAGTTTAGCGATAATCTCCTGTTTGTGAGATTCGGAAATCTTCGGAAACATACTGATTTTAGAAAGAGAAACTTCGTCTTTTACATTTGGAAGCTGAAATTTGAACTGATTATAAAAATCGGTCACTTCATTCGGCGTCACATCTGCTTTTTCAGTAATTCTCCCGTATTTAGCCTGGCCGTAGTAGTTGTCAGCATCAATTTTCTCAATTGCCGTCTTCATCTCATAAGAGGTACGGAATTTATAGGCTGCAAGCATCGCCTTCTCGTCCGGAAACTGGGAAAGGATTTGAGTATATTTAGTTCCCGCCATTTCTTTTATAGCTGCAGATCTGTTTTCTACCAGGGTATCTTTTTTAGCTTCGTAGATCAATAGTTTATTATTGAGAATGCTCTCCATAAAATCACATTTGTCTCCTACATTTGCGCCCTGCTGTTTAGCATAGTTCGCCTGATCTTCTATGTCAGACTCCAGTACGATCTCATCACCAATTACGGCTGCAATCCCATCTATGAGCTGACCTTTCTTTATCTGAGCAGAAAAATTTGTACTCCAGAAGCACAGCATTACCGACAGTAAAAAAAGACATTTCGTGTATTTTAACATTATTTATATTTATTAAGGTGCAAAATTAAGATTATCAACCAATTCTGCTTCATTTTTTGTTATAATTATTTCTTAAAATTTTTATTCAGTTCTGCCATAAAAGCTGGCTGAATTTCAACTTTGGTCTTGGCACGCTGCTCGGCAATTGTTTTTTGAAGAACTTTCTCTGTCACAGCGTCTGTCATATCTTCCTGAGCCTCGGCCTGAGTCATCTGCTGTTCCGGCAAAACGGCGTCTATTGCTACCACCACATCTCTTTCAGAAATCTTTGTGGTAAATGTTCCTTTTTTGAATGGTACATTGTTTTTCTTGAAAATATCAGAAGATTCCTGAATCTTTCCTTCCTCAAAATGCACCAAAACCTGGTTTTTGTCATTCACCTGATTTTTATATTTGATTTTCAGAGCTTCCCACTTTTTAGGATCTTTGATTTCTTTTTCGATATCTTTCACCAGTTTTGGGTCAGAGATCACTGCTGCACGGGATTCTGCGCGTTTTTCCCAGACAAATTTTGACTTATTTTCATTGTAATAATCGGTGTACAATTTGGGATTATTTTTAACTTCCTCTTTCAGATATTCAGAAAAGATATATTCTGAATAGAGATTCTTTTTAAGCTCATCTACCTCCGGTTTTACAGCGGGAAGATTGGAGAAATTCTTGGCATAAACGCCCATAATGTACTGCTTAGCCTGGTAATCTACAAGCTGCGACCACTGATTGGTTGGGATCTGTTCCAGATTTTTGTATTGCGCATCAATTGCTTTTTTAAAATCTTCATAAGTCACTTTGTTGTTCCCGTAAGAGAATAAAACTGCCTTTGGATTTTTTGGATTGAGGTAACTTTGGTAGGACTTCTTGATTTCAGAAAATTCCGGTGTTTCCACAAATTTATCCTGAGTCTTCAGCCAGTCGATCATTTTGGAAGTAGCTTCTTCGCCATAGCTGGTTGCCATCATTTCTTTTTGGAAAAAGCTTCTGTTGGTATCTGTAAGCGTGTAAGGCTCGAGGTTATAAATATTAAAAATGAAATATTTGTCCCCGAATAATATCGGCTGCTTGGTATAAAACTCCTTTGGCTGACCTTTCAGAGCACTGTAGACTTCGTCAGGAAGAATAGGCGATCCCATCACTGCGCCGCCGGAATTCTTCTCCTCCTCTGTGGCGCCAAACCTTTTCACAACAGCCTGAAACTTGGTTCCAGAGGCAAGATCCTGATAGATTTTTGTTTTTGTAGTTTCATAGTTGGCATCATTAGGAATCGTCAAAACTCCGAAAATCAAATAGCCCAAACTAGGTCTCGTTTGCGTTACTTTTGCGAAACCAACAACATTTGGTTTGTCTATAAAAGAAGTGTAGGAATTAGCAGGCGTATTTTTGATCTGCTGATAAAGATCGTAGTCCAGCATTCCGGGCTTCACGTAGAATGCTTTTGCGGCTTCTGGCGAAGCATTTTTTGCCAGGAAATCTTCCATCTTCACTTTTCCGGATTTCACCTCATTGTAAAGGGTTTTGTAATCCGTTTTGTCGTCCGCTTTTTTCTCCTTAATGAAAAGTAAAACCTGAGTCTCTGTCTTGCTCGAGTTTACAAAGTCCTGCAGCAAAGGATCTATAATCGGTTTTGGATAGAATTTCTGCTCTCTCAGCTCCGTCATTTTCTGGTTCACAGAATTGACGAAGAACGTAAGGGTATCTGCCTTCTTTTCTCTTGCCAACTGCTGCAGCAAAAGAAATTCTACGGTAGAATTCACCGCTTTGTCCGGCCCACTGTTTTCCAGACCATATTTATTTTCTCTGATGTAATCTTTGACAGAGATACTGTCCTTCCCTACAATCAGATATTGCGAATGAGCCATTTGAGATGCGAATGCCAGAACAACCGGAAAAAAGATCTTCTTCATTTGATATATTTTTATTAACACCCTTTTGAGTGGTAAATTTTGATAAGGTTAAATATTAAATTGCAGATTCAAAAGCCGTCAGCTCCTTGAACTGGTGGATTCTCTCGCCCAATTCCTGCTTGGTCACGTTGGCGATTCTCTCGGTCCCGAACTGTTCTACCGTGAAAGATGCCATTGCACTTCCCACAATGATAGCGGTTTTCATACTTTCAAAACTGAAATCGCCTTTGATGGCAAGGTAAGATGCAAAACCGCCTGCAAAAGTATCGCCTGCTCCGGTCGGGTCAAAAACTTCTTCCAATGGCAACGCAGGTATGGCAAAGATTTTCCCGTCGTGGAACAGCAATGCGCCGTGCTCTCCTTTTTTAATAATCACATATTTTGGTCCCAAAGCGTGGATTTTCTTAGCTGCTTTTACCAAAGAATATTCTCCGGAAAGTTGTCTTGCTTCCTCGTCATTGATGGTGATGACATCGGTTTTTGCAATCACTTTCATCAGGTTGTCCCAGGCGATATCCATCCAGAAATTCATAGTGTCCAGAATCACAAGTTTTGGATGGGTTTTCATTTTTTCCAGTACGGAAAGCTGAACTACGGGATCCAGATTTCCTAACAGCAACACTTCTGCCTCGGAGGAATGCTCAGGAACTTTTGGGTCAAAATCTGCCAAAACGTTAAGTTCTGTCACCAAAGTATCTCTGGTATTGAGATCGTTGTGATATTTCCCGCTCCAGAAGAAGGTTTTCCCGTCTTTCACCATTTCTACACCGTCTACATTTATGTTTTTTGACGTCATCATATCCAGATATTCCTGTGGGAAATCTCCGCCGATCACGGAAACAAGACTTACGTCTGCATCCAAAGCTGAAGCTGCAAGTCCGATGTAAGTGGCTGCACCACCAAGAATTTTATCTGTTTTACCAAAAGGTGTTTCGATGGCATCGAAGGCTACAGTTCCTACTGCTAGTAATTTCATAATTTAAGTTTTTACTAATGTTTCCTGAACTAAAAAGTGCGCAGGGTTTTATTAATGATAATGTATATTTTAATTTCTTAAGGCTTCAACCCGGTAAAGAGGAACAGCCGTTCTGATTTATTTTTTTATTTGCTGATCATTTTTTTTCCATTCAAAGCTGTCAATCAGATGCAGAAGGTCTTTTTTGATATAATCTACAGCCGGCGCCAGAGAATCCGGTCGTGGGCGGGAATTGAAATATAGATTCCCTGTCACAAAATGCCTTGTACTGTCTGTCACAAAAAACTGGATGTTGGAAGCCGTCTGCCCTTTCAGCTCATAAAAATTGCCGTAAACGTTCTTTTCCGGATAGGCGAAAAACTTTGTTTCTATCGCACTTGCTTTGATGGTATGCTCGTAAACCATTTTTTCTACCTCTTTCACGTGCAGCTGAAAATCATTTTTGATCGGGAAATAGGTGATAAAAACGTTGGCTTTCATCCCCGGATAAGACAGATTGTACCAGCAGGCCTGCTTGGCATCTTTTACTTTAGCAAAATCTGAGTAGTCAAAAGAATAGTTGCACGGTGTAGAAAAGTTCAGATATTTTGGTGTCGGATATTCCAGACGGAGATCTCCTTTCGGTTTGGGAACCGGCTCTTTGGCGCAGGAGAAAATCGTAAAACCAACAAAAACTCTGATCAGATTTTTAAACATTCCGCAAAAATAACAATTAGAATTGATACAGAGAATTTTGTATCCTTAATTTTTGTTAAGAATAATTGATTTACAGAGAAATAATGAGATAATAGTTAGGAATATTATTAATTCTCTCGCTGATTTCGGAGATTTTACGGATTTATTTTAAAAGCGTTTCTGTCATTCCGCAGGAATCTCCACAGTCTAGATCCCTTCGAAATGACAAAAACGTGTTTTATAGTGTATTTTGGCTTCTATGCAGAAATCTGCAGCCCGACTTGAACGGAGCTCATTTTTTGTAGCTGGAAAAGCGATGGCAAAAAATAGCGGGAGTGGAAGGCGGAAATAGCTGCCATAAAAATAAAAACTAACTAATCGATGAATGTCAAAAGCTGCCAAAATAATATTAATTTGTTTTAAAAAGCGTTAAAATTGATGGGAAATCTGACAGAATTAAAATATTTGTAACCTTTTCCGGTTTTTGATCGTATAATATATTGCAACCGAAATGAGGTTTTTATATGAGACAATTAAAAATTACAAAACAGGTTACCAACAGGGAAACCGCATCATTAGACAAATATCTTCAGGAAATTGGTAAAGTGGAATTGATCACAGCCGACGAAGAGGTAGATTTGGCTCAGAGAATCCGCGCCGGCGACAGAGCTGCGCTGGAGAAACTGATCAAGGCTAACTTACGTTTCGTGGTTTCCGTTTCCAAACAGTATCAGAATCAGGGACTTTCTCTTCCCGATCTGATCAACGAAGGAAATCTTGGTCTTATGAAAGCGGCGAAAAGATATGACGAGACCAGAGGTTTCAAATTTATCTCTTATGCTGTTTGGTGGATTCGTCAGTCAATTTTACAGGCTTTGGCCGAGCAGTCGAGAATTGTAAGATTACCATTGAATAAAATTGGTTCTATCAACAAGATCAACAAAGCTTACGCCCACCTGGAGCAGGAAAACGAAAGACCACCTTCTCCGGAAGAATTGGCGGAAGTTCTGGATATGAGCGAGGAAGACATCAAGGAATCTATGAAAAACAGTGGCCGTCACCTATCGATGGATGCGCCGCTTGTGGAAGGTGAAGATTCTAATCTATACGATGTTTTGCGTTCGGGAGAATCTCCAAGTCCTGATAAAGATCTGATGTTGGAATCTCTGCAAATCGAAATTGAAAGAGCACTTCAAACTCTGACACCGAGAGAAGCTGATTTGGTAAGATTATACTTTGGACTGAACGGAAAACATCCAATGACGCTGGAAGAAATTGGCGAAACTTTTGACCTTACGAGAGAAAGAGTCCGTCAGATCAAAGAAAAAGCGATCAAAAGACTGAAACACAACTCAAGAAGTAAGATCTTGAAATCTTACCTTGGTAAATAAAAATTCCTTTTCGTAGTGAAATTTAAGCAAGACTTTTTGGTCTTGCTTTTTTTGTATTTTTGAATATGATTGAAATTAAAAAATTCAAATTTGCATCTAACCTAGAATATGTTCATTTAATCTTAGATGAGCAAAAAATTCCGCATTTTATAGATGTTGAAAATCTAAATTTATTTTCGGAAGACATAAAAAAAGAAAATATATTACAAATCATCAATAGTCTAAACTTAGATGAAAATGAGGTTGAAGTGGATGAGAATTTTCAGAAAGATTTTGAAGATTGGCATAACAACAGCTTAAATCCCGGACATTTCACTGGAGGCCAGATACCATTTTTTCTATGGAATGTTAAGAATTATCCATTCCTGTTATTTACAATATGTTTTGTTCCTATTATTTCTATCGTTATAATGATGTTCATGCAAGAAGGTGATAATGTTGATTTTTACGGCAACCTTATATTCATTTTTTATTTGATTATTGCTATTTCAATGCTTGTCCAGTGGATAAAATATAAGAAACGAACAAAGATAGAACGTTAAATAATGAACATCTCAATCATCGGTGGCGGAATTGGCGGTTTGACTTTGGGAAATGTTCTGAAGCAACACCACATCGATTTCAAAATCTATGAAAGTGCACAAGAAATAAAACCCGTTGGCGCAGGAATCGCAATGGCTGGGAATGCAATGCAGATCTTCGATAAACTCGGTTTGAAAGAGAAAATTGAAAATGCTGGCGTCAAAATGCACGCCTTAATTATCACTGATAAAAAACTCAGAACCATCTCAAAAACTGACGTCCTGAAACTTGAACGCAAATACAAGGTCTGCAACATCGCCGTTCACAGAGCGGAACTTCAGAAGGTATTGAGTGAAAACATTTCGGATCATATCATTCTCAATAAACGTCTTTCAAAAATTGAGAAAAAAGAAAATTACCATCTGACTTTTGAAGATCAGACCGAAATCGAGAGCGAAATAGTCTTCGGGGCGGACGGCGTGAAATCTTTGGTCAGAAATCAAATTCTTAAATCCGGACAAATCCGGGAAGCGAAACAAAAATGCTGGCGCGGAATCCTGACCACCGACATTCCGGAAAAATACAGCCACAACGCTTATGAAATGTGGGGACAAGGCCAACGCTTTGGCTTTGTCAAAATCAATAAAAACACTTTGTATTGGTATGCTTTGGTGAATGCAAAAGCTTATTCTGAAGATATTGATCTGCTGGAAAAGTTCAGTGACTTCCACCCTGATGTTCTGGACATGATTTCAAAAACAGCCAAATCCAACATTATTTTTAATGAGATTATTGATCTAAAACCAATGAAAAAATGGACCGTGGACAATCTCTGTCTGATTGGCGATGCGGCGCACGCGACAACGCCAAATATGGGACAAGGCGGCTGTCAGGCTGTCGAAGATGCTTATATTATCGGGAAATTGCTAGAAACTGAAAAAGACTGGAATAAAATATTTCAGCAATTCGAGAAGATTCGAAGGTCAAAAGTAGATCACATTGTAAACACAAGCTGGACACTTGGAAAAATCGCGCAGTGGGAACATTTCACCGGACTTCGGAATTTTGTTTTCAGGCATATGCCGGAAAGCATCAATCAGAAACAAATGGAAAAAATTATCAGGCTAGAAATGTAAACCTTAATTTCAAAATCAAAAAGTTTTAGTCCTCTTTTTTCAAATTTTCAATCAGATTTTCCAGTTCCTTAATCTTATCTTTTAAATTTTTGATGTCGTTTTTGTTGTTGGAAACTTTAGTTTTGAGCATCACATTTCTTGCGCGGTCGCTGTGATCATCCTCATCATCGTCCTCATTGATCTCCTCTACATCTTCCTGGATTTCGTCGATATCTTCCTGAATTTCCTCTACATCTTCCTGGATTTCCTCAATATCTTCCTGAATTTCGTCGATATCCTCCTGGATTTCGTTGACATCTTCCTTCAAATCCTCGATATGCTCCGTACTTTTGTTGACCGACATTTGAATAAATATCGCCAGATAAATCGCTTCGAGAGACACTACAGTTGTGAGAACCAGCAACATATGCTCAAACTCCACAATTTTGAAAATCGGTAGGGCGAAACAGACTATAAAAAAGACCGTGTGAAAAATTAGTGACGGGATAGAACCTACCCACCAGATAATTCCGTTGGCAATCTTCTCCAGGACAGATAATCTTTCTTCGTTTTCTTCAGTGATTTTCATTGATAAATTTTGATAAAAGTAAGGATTTAAATACCGACCGGCAAAATGGCATCAGTCAAGAACATCAGCCAAAGCACTGTCCAGCCTTTCATAGGCAAATTTAAATCCTTCATTAATGATTTTGTCCGGGGAAATCCTGCTGCCTTCCAAAGCTAAAACGGACATTTCGCCCAAAGCTGTTTTGATGACAAATTTCGGGATATTCGGCAGCCAAATGGTTTTTCCGAGATGATCGGCAATTGTTTTGGTAAGTATCTTATTTGTTACAAAATCCGGTGCAGATGCATTGTAAGCGCCATCAATTGTGACACATTCGACAGCTTTAACAAAGATATTCACCAGATCATCGATGTGAATCCAGGGGAAATATTGCTCTCCTGTTCCCAGCACTGCGCCTACATTCAGTTCGATCGGTTTTTTAAGCACTTCCAGAGCGCCACCTTTTTCGGAAAGAACTGTTGAAGTCCGCACGCAGACTACTCTACTGCCGAGATTCCTGAACTGCAAAGCCTTTTCTTCCCAGTCTTTACAAACTTTGCCAAGAAAATCATCCGCTGCGGGATCTTTTTCTGTAAAAATAGTCTGTGAAGTAGTCTGCCCGTAGATGCCGGCAGCAGATGAAGAAATGACAGCTTCGGGATGGATGTTTTGCTTCTGCATTTGTTCGTAGATGAACTGTGCAGAATTGATGCGGCTGTTATATATTTCTTTTTTGTAAGATTCCGTCCACCGTTTGCTGATTGTTGCACCCGCAAGATGTATGAAGATATAAGTATTGTCTAATGCGCCCTCTTCCAGAACACCTTTTTCGTAATTCCACAGATAGCTCTTGAAATCTGATTCCTGATCTTTGGAACGCACCAGTATTTCTACTTTGTAACCTCTTTCGTGTAATTTTTTGGACAGTTTTTTACCTACAAGTCCTGTTGCGCCGGTGATAAGAATCTTTTTCATTAGTGATTTTGGTATCTCAGATCAAAAACGAGTCCAAGTCACGGGCGATTTCTGATAATATGGAATAGGTGAGAAATAACATTAAAATTAGAGAAGTTTGATCCTGTCTTCTGCTATTTCTATCAACTTGTCTTTATAAAGGCTTCCTATTGCTTTTTTAAAATTTTTCTTGCTCATCTGCACTTCATCTTTGATTTCCTCCGGTGAAGATTTGTCGGAAAGGTAAAGCAATCCGAAGCTGTCATTCAGTTTGTCCAGTATTTTCTGTTTGAATTCGTCGACATTTTCAAAACCCTGTGGCTGCAAAGTCACATCTATTTTACCGTCTTCACGGATGGTTTTGATGTAGCCGGATTCTTCGGAAAGCGGATACAGTTTTTTGAAAACATCAGAGACATAGATGAGTCCGATGTATTGTTTATTGATGACCACATTCCATCCCAATTCAGATTCATTCATCATCAGGAGATCTACTTTGTCACCTTGTTTCAGCGGCAGATCTTCGTATTGCGGGTTGCGCTTGAATTTGGTAGTTCCGGTAGTAAGACCCGTGGCATCATCGGTGTATACGTATACGATGTAGCGCTTGCCTTCTACCATTTTGGATTTTTGCTGTTTATACGGAACGAAGAGGTCTTTTATAATTCCCCAGTCCATAAACGCACCGCTTGGCAGACTTTCTACACAGTTCATCACTGCAAACTCTCCTACTTCTGCATTGGCTTTTTCTGTAGTAGCTTTTAGAGAGCCGTCATCCTGATAGACGAAAACTTCTACATCGCCGCCTACTTCCCAGCTGTCATCGGCAAATATTTTTTGGATAAAAGCTTTTTCGCCGTCTTCATCATTTAGGATATAACCTGAAGATATTTTTTCTGCGATTCTGAGAGTTTGGGTTTTACCGGCTTGCATAGAATAGAATTTGACGCAAAAATAGCTAATCTTTTTTTAATGTGGTCTATTGCGGAATATACTATCACCAAATATTAATTTCAATAAAACTAAAAGGATGATGGCTAACTTTTTAAAGATGATATAATATATTTTGTTCATAATGGTTTGTATTTAAAAAATTGGAATCTTTCCCCAACATATACCGAAAACTTTTGTGAAAAGGTTGACAACAGTCAAGTAATCAGCCCCAAATATTAAAAATCTGAGGCTTTATAAATAGTGGAAGAATGAATGTCATCTTTTAAAGACTACCAGCTTGTACCATCTTTTACAGGCGGATCCGGATCAACTTCAGGTTTTAGCTTTGCTTTTACAGCGTCCGCTTTTACGGAGTCTTTGATTATTCTGTTGGAAACGGTAGTTGTCTGTGCAGCATCACCGTTGAAGTCTGCAGTATCGTCATCCTGTCTGCAAGAAGTAAAACTAAGCGATATTACCGCAATGGCAGCGATTGTAAATAATTTTTTCATAATAGAATTATAGTGTGTTATTGTTAACGTTGTAATGTTTCTTATTTATGGTACGAAAGTATACAGTTCATGCGGGTTATCAAAATTATAGTGGTCATTATCGGGAAATTTTGACGTCCTAATTTGTAAATTACTCCATACTTATATTAATGATTTTCAGTGAACTAACCCTATATTAAACAAATACCTTTCCATAATTTTTTTTTACTAAATATTTCATAATCATATTTGAGAATTACGTACTTTTGCGCAACAGATGAGAAGGATAAATAATACCGTGAGAAATTTTTTATTGATCATATTGGCATTTTCTTTTAGTCTTGTCTGCGCCAAAGATAAGACGCCAAAATCATATGAAGATTACCGCAGGAAGTATGAAAACCTTGCCGAGGATGACACCCGCGCGTTCACCAATCTCAATCTTTACATCAAAAAGGCCAAACAGGAAAAAAAGTATGCAGAACTGTTCCAGGGTTATCGCGATGCTGTGTTTTTCTCAAAATCCCGGGACAAAAAACTCCAGTATGCCGACAGTTGCCTGGATGCAGCGTACAAATCTGCCAGCGACGACAGGATCTCTACGGCTTACGTGCTGAAAGGCAGCGTCTATTATGCTAAGCTTAAAAAGTACAAACCTGCACTGGACGAGTATCTGATGGCTTACAAATATGCCAAAAACACCAATGATCTTTACCTCAAGTACAAAATATCCTATCACCTTGGTGTCGTCAAAAACTATCTGGGCTACCACGAAGAGGCTCTGGAATTGTTTAAGGAATGTGTAGCGCATTTCGAAGAACAGGCTAATAACAAAAACCTGCACGAGTTCAAGATTTTCAATAATCAGAAGGGTTATCTGAACAGTATTCACCAAATGGTGGTTTGCTACAGGAATATGCAGGACTTCAAAAAAGCAGATTCACTGGTAGATATCGGTTTGCTGAAAACTTTCAACAACAAGGATTTCCTCCTGGAGAGAAGTTATTTTCTGAAATGCAAAGGCCTGTCAGAATTCAACAACAACAAGTATACGTCAGCCATTACCTATCTGGATCAGTCTTTAGGCTTGATTAAAGATGATTTTGCGTGGATGTCCGTTGATTATTTCTACATCGGGAAAAGCTATCTGAAACTGGATCAGGAAGATCTCGCTATCGCAAACTTTAAAAAAATAGACTCGATTTTCAACAAACATGACTTCATATTGCCGGAACTGCGGGAGAATTACGAATTCCTGATCAATCATTATAAAAACAAAAAAGAGCCGGAAAAACAACTGTACTATACCACACAGCTACTGAAAGCGGACAGCATTATTTCGCGTGATTTCGCCTATCTGTCTATGAAAATTCACCGGGAATATGACACCAACACGTTGATTGAGGAAAAAGGAAGGCTGGAAACTGCTAATGCCTGGGGCGGATTTCTGATAGCAGGTCTGGCTATTACAGCGGGCATTCTGGTTTTGATCCTCGTTAAAAGACACCGCAAAGAGAGAAGCACTCTGGAGAAATACGTCCTGCTGGAGGAAAAAGTCAGAAACGACAACTATGTGCGCTCGGCAGTCAGCAACACTCCCAATCCTGAGCTTTCTGATGACAAAAAAACACAGATTACCGAGACTATAAAGCAGGATCTGCTTAGGAAACTTCGCGTTTTTGAAGATAAAAATCACTTCACACAAAAAGGACTTACCATCCAGAAACTGGCTGTACAGTTTGAAACCAACTCCAGTTATCTGTCTCAGGTGATCAACGAGCAAAAAGGCATGAACTTCAACAAATATCTTGGAGACCTGCGAATCAGATATATTACGAGGCTTCTTTTTGACAAAAATATTTACCTGAATTACACGATAGAAACTCTCGCTAAAGAATGCGGCATCGCTTCACGGCAAAACTTCTCCGATCTTTTCTTTGAAATCAATGGCATCAGGCCTACGGATTTTATCAGAAACAGGAAAAAAGAGATAGACAATATCAGTCTGGGATCTGTAAAACTTTAGGATTCTTAGTTTAGAAAATCTTCAATCTTCAGGGTTTGCTGCTCTCCATTCTGTAGATTTTTGACCGTCACCGTTTGATCCGCAATCTCCTGCTCTCCCAGAAATACCAGATTTTCGATCCCTTTTTTCTCTGCATAAGTAAACTGTTTTTTCAGTTTGGCAGCATCCGGATACAGTTCTGCAGAGATTTTGTTGGCTCTCAATTTTGAGATTAATTTCAGCGCTTCTACAGATTCCGCTTCACCATAATTGGCAAAAAGATATTTGACTTTTACGTCAGAATCCTGTGGAAACACCGCTAATTCCTCCATTACAAGATAAATCCTGTCCAGACCAAAGGAAATACCTATTCCGGGAACATCTTTTACACCAAACACTTCGGTGAGGTTATCATAACGTCCGCCGCCGCCGATGGAACCCATTGCGACGTCTTTTGCTTTCACTTCGAAAATGGCACCCGTGTAGTAATCCAGACCTCTGGCCAGCGTAATATCAAAAACCAGATCCTTTGAATCAATTCCAAGTTCTAAAGCATTTTTGATTACAAACTCCAGTTCATCCACGCCTTTTGAGCCTGTCTCGTTACCTTGGAATTTTTCTTTGAGATTTGATAAATTTTCCAGCGCATCATTGGTCTGATTAAACAGAAAATCCAGTTTTGAGATTGCTTCTTCAGAGATGCCTTTTTCCAGCATTTCTTTGGTAACGCCTTCTTTTCCAATCTTGTCCAGCTTGTCGAGAGCAACAGTAAAATCTATCAGCTGATCTGCAATACCAGCATATTCTGCAATTCCGGAAAGTATTTTTCTGTTATTAATATGAATAGAAACGGCTAAACTGAGCTCATTAAATGATTTGAAATACAACTGCAGCAACTCCACTTCCTGCCACAGGCTGGTGCTCCCAACGACATCGGCATCACACTGGTAAAACTCTCTGAATCTCCCTTTCTGCGGGCGATCTGCTCTCCAAACCGGCTGGATCTGATAACGTTTGTAAGGAAATGCCAGCTGCCCCTGATTCATCGCCACAAATCTTGCGAATGGAACGGTAAGATCATAACGGAGAGCTTTTTCGGAGATCTGCGAAATCAGTTTCTGAGAATTTTTGCTTCCCCAGTCTTCATCATTTGTTTTCGAAGCATAATCTCCGGAGTTTAAAATCTTAAAAATCAATCGATCACCTTCCTCGCCATATTTTCCCGTCAAAGTAGAAAGATTTTCAAAACTTGGCGTTTCCAGTGGCTGAAATCCGAACAGTTCAAAATTATTCTGTAAAATCTGGATGATATATTTTCTTCTGGAAACTTCTTTTGCTGTAAAATCTCTGGTTCCTTTTGCTAAGCTCGGCTTCATTTTATAATAGATAAATGATGATTGATAATTGATAATCGACTGCAAAAATAAGGATTATAGAATAAGGATCGGAAATTTTGAAAGGCAAAGTTTTGAAGCATCGTCATTTGAAAACTAAATCGTATTTTAGAAGCTTAAACGAAATACTATGAAAGCCCTCAAAATTCTGGTTTCTGGAATCGCTTTATCTGCAATGTTGATTTCCTGTAATTCTGCCGATAAGCTTCAGGCCAAGAACAAAGCGCTGATTGAGAATTATTTTAAACTGTTCAATAGCCACAACTGGAAAGCACTTTCCGAGCTTTATGTTGAAAATGCGGAATTCAAAGATCCGTCTTTCGGCAACGGAACCGTGAAACAGTCCAAAGCTGAATTTGTTAAAAAATACACCGAACTGAACCAAGTCTTTCCTGATTTAAAGGACAAAGTGATTCAGGTATATCCTTCCGGAGACCAACATATCATTGTAGAATTTGTTTCCACGGGAACAGCGCCGGATCAGTCCAAATTCGAACTGCCGATTTCTACCATTTTCACCATCGAGAATGGAAAAATCACCAAAGATTACACTTATTACGATAATTTCGAAGAAGCAAAATAAT
>Ga0302347_1001886_pt1 | contig 23281 bp, 22 predicted proteins | sample PhyWR1_FD_202178 | JGI IMG/M metagenome (GOLD analysis project Ga0302347, IMG submission 202178) | Leaf surface microbial communities from wheat plants in UC Gill Tract Community Farm, Albany, California, United States - DLSL W.R1 (v2)... | ecosystem: Host-associated > Plants > Phyllosphere >...
TATCGATTTTTATCGGCACGCGCTATACCCGCGCCAAGCGCCGCAATCGTTTTGTTTCGTTTATCTCCATGACCTCGATGATCGGCCTCGCCCTGGGCGTGCTGGCAATGATCGTGGTGTTGTCGGTGATGAACGGCTTCCAGCGTGAAATGAGTAACCGCATCCTCGGCATGGTGCCCCACGCGACCATCGTTGGCGTCAAGCCCATCGATGACTGGCGCCCGGTGGCCGAGGCCGCGATGAAAAACCCCGAAGTCACGGCGGCGGTGCCGTTTACCGAGCTGGACGGCATGCTGTCCTATAAAGGCTCGATGCAACCGATCCAGATCAGCGGCATCGATCCGGCGCAGGAAGGCAAGGTCTCGATTGTGACCCAACATATCGTGCAGGGCAGCCTGCAGGACCTTAAACCCGACGAGTATGGCGTGGTGTTGGGCGATATTGTCGCGCGGCGTTTCCGTCTGGGGGTGGGTGACAAGATCACCCTGATCGTGCCCGAGGCCAGTACTGCACCGGGGGGAATTACCCCGCGCCTGCAGCGCTTGAACGTGGTGGGCATCTTCAAGGTCGGGGCCGAGCTGGACGGCACTATGGGCCTGATCCACATGGCCGATGCCGCGGCAATTCAACACTGGGAACCGAACCAGGTGCAAAGCGTGCGCCTGGCGGTCAAGGACCTGTACGCGGCGCCGCAGGTGTCGCAGCAGGTGGCTGCCGGCCTGGGGGATGGTTACAAGGCTGACGACTGGACCCACACCCAGGGCAGTCTGTTCAGTGCCATGAAAATGGAAAAAACCATGATTGGCCTGTTGCTGCTGATGATCGTGGCGGTGGCTGCTTTCAACATCATCGCCACGCTGATCATGGTGGTGAACGACAAGGGCGCCGACATTGCCATTCTGCGCACCATTGGCGCGACGCCGCGCCAGATCATGGCCATCTTTATGGTGCAGGGCACGGTAATCGGCATCGTCGGCACCTTGATCGGCGGCGTGCTGGGGGTGATTGCGGCGCTCAATGTCAGTGAGCTGGTGGGCTGGATGGAGCGGGTGACCGGGCAGCACATCTTCAGTTCCGATGTGTACTTTGTCAGTAACCTGCCCTCGGAGCTGCAAGGCGGCGATGTGGCATTGATCTGTGGCGCCGGCTTTGTACTGAGCTTTCTGGCCACGCTGTATCCGGCGTATCGGGCGGCCAAAATCCAGCCGGCCCATGCGTTGCGCTATTCCTGATCAAATTTGCACTGTTCTGTGGGAGCGGGCTTGCTCGCGATGGCATCGACGCGGTGTGACTTAAGCACCGCGCCGCCTGCATCGCGGGCAAGCCCGCTCCCACAGTTGAATAAACCGGTCAGGCTGGCAACTCAATCACAAACCGCGTTACCCCCTCCTGCGACTCGCAGCGAATCTGCCCGCCATGGGCACGAATAATCGACTGGGTAATCGCCAACCCCAACCCCGCATGCTCACTGCTGCCTTCACGGCGGGCCGGGTCTGCCCGGTAAAACCGGTCAAACAGGCGTGGCAGCAGTTCTACAGGAATCCCTGGGCCCGTGTTCTCGATGCTGATGCGTGCGCTGCTCGGCAAAGCCTCAATCAGCACCCTGATCGCGCCACCCGCCGGCGTATAGCGCAATGCATTATCTAGCAGGTTGGAGAGGGCGCGGCGCAGCATGCTGCGGTCGCCTGGCATGTGCGCGTTGCCTTCGCCGGTCAGTTCGATGTGCGAGTCTTCAGCCAGCAGCGCATAAAACTCCAGCAGCGCCTCCACTTCGCGACCCAGCTCCAGCGGCTCGCGGCGCGGCGTCAGCAGGCCGTGATCGGCCTTGGCCAGATACAGCATGTCGTTGACCAGTTGCGCCATCCACTGCAGCTCTTCGAGGTTGCTGTGCAGGGCCTCGCGGTATTCTTCAATGTCCCGGGGGCGGGTCAGGGTGACCTGGGTATGGGTCAGCAAGTTGGACAGGGGCGTGCGCAGTTCATGCGCAATATCGGCGGAGAACGCCGACAATCGCTGAAATGAATCGTCCAGTCGCGCCAGCATGGCGTTAAAGGCTGCGGCCAGCTCTGCCAGCTCGGCAGGCATTTGTTTCTCGGGCAGGCGTGAGTTGAGCGAGTCGGCCGACACACTGGCCGCAATCGCGCTCATGCGCCGCAAGGGGCGCAGGCCGCTACGGGCAGCCCAGGCGCCGAGAATCGCCGTGGCCAGCGCCGAGAGGCCGACAGTCATCCAGATCAGCCGCTGCATGCGCTGCAAAAAGTGCTGGTGATGGGTGATGTCGAGCAGCAGTGTCAGTTGCGGTGCATCCGGGCTGTCGTTTTGTGGCACCAGCACACGGTAATCGGTGCCGTTGATCTGCAGGCTGCCCAGGCCCGGTTGTGTCTCAAGCTCCCGCGGCAGGCGCGGCGAGCTGTCAAACCACAGATGCCCGTCCGGGCCGCGTACCCGCACTGCCAGGTCCGGCTGATGGGCCAGGTCCTGCAGCAGGGCGGGCAGGCGCTGGGTGAAGCGCTCCAGGGTGTCAGCCCCGTGCAGCGTGCTGCGCAGTACGGCGAGGCGACTTTCCATCAGTTGCTGGTCCAGCTCGACAAAATGTACCTCACTGGCCCGCCCGAACAGCACCCCGGCAAACAGCGACACCACTGCGGTACAGCCGGCAAACAGCAGGGCCAGGCGACTGCTCAGGGACAGGCGGCGCATCAACTGCTGCGCTCCTCAAGCACATAACCCATGCCGCGCACGGTGTGGATCAGCTTTTGCTCATGACTGTCGTCGATTTTCAGGCGCAAGCGGCGAATTGCCACTTCGATGACGTTGGTGTCGCTGTCGAAGTTCATGTCCCACACCTGCGAGGCGATCAGGGACTTGGGCAGCACTTCGCCCTGACGGCGCAGCAGCAGTTCAAGCAGGGAGAATTCCTTCGCAGTAAGGTCAATGCGCTGGCCGTTGCGCTCGGCGCGGCGACGGATCAGGTCCAGGCGCAGGTCGGCCAGCTGCAGGTTGGTCTCCTGGGGGGTATTGCTGCCGCGGCGCAGCAGGCTGCGCACCCGCGCCAGCAACTCGGAAAAGGCGAACGGCTTGACCAGATAATCATCGGCGCCCAGTTCCAGGCCGTGGACGCGGTCATCGACTGCATCGCGTGCGGTCAAAAACAGCACCGGTATGCTCAGCCCTGCGCTGCGCACGGCCTGCAGGATTTGCCAGCCGTCGCGCCCGGGCAACATGACGTCGAGAATCAGCAGCGAATAATCGCCGGTCAATGCCAGGTGTTGCCCGGTAATACCATCGGCCGCCAGTTCGGTGGTGAACCCGGCTTCGCTCAGGCCCTGGCGCAGGTACTGCCCGGTTTTCACCTGGTCTTCGACAATCAGCAGTTTCATGATCGACTCATCGTAAAAATTAACCTCAGCCTTATACCTTGGTGCAGGTTATGCGGGGGCAAGCTGACAAAGTTGTAATCTTGCGGTCAGTTAAATGCCAGTGCCGCTATTTTAAAGTGCTGCCAAGCCTGACATTTTTGTTTCTGGGAGTAAGTATGACCGCACGTATCCGTTTGTCGCTCGCTGGCTGTTTATTGGCCTTGAGCCTGCCGGTCATGGCATCACCGGCGGCTCATTTCGATTTCGGCCAGCCTGCACCTGCCGCCAGCGCGACGCGTACGGTGCAGGTCGAGATGAGCGATATCGCCTTCAGCCCCAAGACACTGGACGTTAAAGCCGGTGAAACCGTGCGTTTCGTACTGGTCAACAAAGGCCAGTTACTGCACGAGTTCAACCTGGGCAATGCGGCGATGCATGCGGCGCACCAGAAAGAAATGCTCGACATGCAACAAAGCGGCATGCTCACCCCGACCAGCATGGGCCGCGGCGGCATGGATCACTCGGCGATGGGGCACGGTTCGATGGACATGCCGGGCATGAAGCACGATGACCCCAACAGCGTGCTGGTCGAGCCGGGCAAAACCGCCGAGCTGACCTGGACCTTCACCCGCGCCGACAACCTGGAATTTGCCTGCAATGTGCCCGGTCACTACCAGGCGGGCATGGTCGGCAAGGTCAAGGTTGCACCTTAAAACGCCCTGATCGTCAGTCAACGCTGAAAGCCTGGCTTAAACCCGATAGAATTGCCGGGTTTTTCTAGCCAGGTTTTTGTCATGCATCCCGCCGCCGAACATTCCCCGCTGGGCAAGTCCAGTGAATACATCAGCACCTACACCCCGTCCTTGCTGTTCCCGATCCCGCGCGCGGCGAAATGGGCCGAGCTGGGGCTGAGCGCCGAAACCCTGCCGTATGTCGGCGTGGATTTCTGGACCTGCTTCGAGCTGTCCTGGCTGCTGCCCTCGGGCAAGCCGGTGGTGGCCATCGCCGAGTTCTGCTTTGCCGCCGATTCGCCGAATATCGTCGAGTCCAAGTCGTTCAAGCTGTATCTGAACTCGCTGAACCAGACGGTATTTGCCGATACGCCAAGCCTTGAGGCCACGTTGCGTGCAGATTTGTCAGCCGCTTCCGGCAAGCCTGTCAGCGTGCGCGTACGCAGTCTGGATGACGTTCAGGCTGATGGTGTAGGCGTTTTGCCGGGTGTGTGCATTGATGGCCTGGACATCACGGTCAGTGATTACGCGCAGCCGCGTCCTGAATTGCTCAAGTGTGATGATTCGCAGGTGGTTGAAGAAAGCGTCTACAGCCATTTGCTCAAATCCAACTGCCCGGTCACCAGCCAGCCGGACTGGGGCACGGTGGTGGTCGAGTACCGTGGTGCGGCACTGGATCACGCCAGTTTGCTGGCCTATCTGGTGAGCTTTCGCCAGCATTCGGACTTTCACGAACAATGCGTGGAGCGGATCTTTCTCGACCTGCAGCGTTTGCTCAAGCCCGAGAAGTTGACCGTGTATGCGCGCTATGTGCGCCGTGGCGGGCTGGATATCAACCCGTACCGCAGCACCGAAGCGGTCGAGTTCCAGAATGTGCGGCTGGTGCGTCAGTAATACGATTCAGCCTTGTGGGAGCGGGCTTGCTCGCGATGGTGTCGACGCGGTTTGCCTGACAAACCGCGTCGCCTGAATCGCGAGCAAGCCCGCTCCCACAGCGTTCAGGGCATTGCTCAGCCGTTATTCAACGCCTTTGCCTGCTCCAGCACGGCCTCGACATGGCCCGGCACTTTTACGCCGCGCCACTCGTGACGCAACACGCCGTCCTTGTCGATCAGGAACGTGCTGCGGTCCACGCCCAGATACTCCTTGCCATACAGCTTTTTCAGCTTGATCACGTCAAACAGCTGGCACAGGGCCTCGTCCTTGTCGCTCAGCAACTCAAACGGGAAGCCCTGCTTGGCCTTGAAGTTCTCATGGGACTTGAGGCTGTCGCGGGACACACCAAACACTTCGGTATTGGCCGCCTGAAACTCCGCGTAATGGTCGCGAAAGCCCTGGCCCTCAGTGGTGCAGCCCGGTGTGCTGTCTTTGGGATAAAAATAGATCACCACCTGCTTGCCCTTGAGCTGCGACAGGCTGACGGTTTTTTCACTCGTTGCCGGGATCTGGAAATCGTCTACGGGTTGGTCAATTACAACGGCCATTGAGTCGGTTTCCTTACATCGGGTTCTGTGGGCGCCACGGTTCGATCAGAGCATCCAGGTTCAGCGCATCGGCGAAGTCCAGGAACTGATCACGCAGCCAGCTGATTTGTACGCCAGCCGGCAAGGTCACGGTAAAGGTGGCGTTAAGCATGGTGCCACCGGTTTGTGGGGCCTGATAGGTGTCGCACGTCAGGTTTTCCAGTTCAACGTTGTGGTCCATGAAGAACTGGCACAGCTCGTTGATGATGTCCGAGCGGTAGGCCGAGCTGACATAGGCCACATACGGCAGTGCCTGCGGGCGGGTTTCCAGGGCGGCACTGCGTACTACGTTGACGCTGAACGCGTGCTTTTTGGCCAGCGCAGGCAAGCCTGCTTCCAGGCGTGCCAGGGCGTCCCAGCTACCGGTAACTTCCAGGACCAGGGCGCTGCATTCGCCGTGGCGGGTCAGGCGCGAGGTCACGACAGCGCAGCGATTTTCATGGCTGGCGCGGCACAGCACGTTAGTCAGCTCCATTGGGTTGGCGCCAAGGGCACTGATGACAAGGAATTGTTCGCGAACTGTGGGGGTGGACATTCAACCTTCCTAAAACGATGAGCGGTCAGTACGGTCGATGGCAGGCAAGTTGAGTATCAGGTAACACTTGAGCGTCAGAAGCCCGTCAATACTGCGTTCCAGGCGGTTTGCAGGCTCTGCAAAACGTGCTCGGTGGCGTTTGGGCGGGGCTTTTGGCGCTTGCTGAGGGCCTGTGAAACAGACTTGCGCACACATCAGTACCAATCAAAGGCTGAAGGGTAGCGAAAAGCAACGCGAAGGGGAATGCTCATCGGGCGCGCTGTTGCTTGTGCAAGGGTCATGGCGCCAGTACCATTACGGCTCTCTTTTTCCGGCAGGAGCGGTTGCATGATTGCGGGCAGTATGGTGGCACTGGTCACACCTATGGATGCACAAGGTCGTCTTGATTGGGACGCTCTGAGCAAACTGGTGGACTTTCACCTGCAAGAGGGCACCAACGCCATTGTTGCCGTTGGCACTACAGGTGAATCGGCAACTCTGGATGTGAACGAACACATTGAAGTGATTCGTCATGTCGTCAAGCAGGTTGCAGGGCGCATTCCGGTGATTGCCGGCACGGGCGCCAACTCGACGCGTGAAGCGATCGAACTCACCACCAATGCAAAGGCCGCTGGCGCCGATGCATGTCTGCTGGTGACACCGTATTACAACAAGCCGACCCAGGAAGGCCTGTACCAGCACTTCAAGGCGATCGCCGAAGCGGTCGATATCCCGCAGATCCTGTACAACGTTCCGGGCCGTACCGCCTGCGACATGCTGCCGGCTACCGTGATTCGTCTTTCCACCGTGCCGAACATCATCGGCATCAAGGAAGCCACCGGCGACCTGACGCGCGTACCGGCCATTCTGGCAGGGGTGAGCAGCGACTTCCTGGTGTACTCCGGCGACGACGCCACCGCAGTCGAGCTGATCCTGCTCGGCGGCAAGGGCAATATCTCGGTAACCGCCAACGTTGCTCCGCGTGACATGAGCGACCTGTGCGCTGCTGCGATGCGTGGCGATGCCGACACTGCCCGCGCGCTGCACGAAAAGCTGATGCCGCTCAATAAAACCCTGTTTATCGAATCCAACCCCATCCCCGTGAAATGGGCGCTGCATGAGATGGGCATGATGTCGGACGGTATCCGTCTGCCACTCACCTGGCTCAGCGAGCCTTGCCACGAACCACTGCGTCAGGCAATGCGCCAGTCCGGTGTCTTGGTTTAATTGAGGAAGCACTACGCATGAAGCGATTGGCCGGACTTTCCGCACTAGCCGTGATTATTTCCAGCACCAGCGGCTGCGGTTGGCTGTGGGGTCAAGAGGGTTACTTCCGCGACCGTGGCAGCGACTACCTGGAGGCGCGTCAAACCGCTCCAATGCAGTTGCCGCCGGGTGTCCAGACTGACAAGCGCCTTGTGCCGCTGTTGCCGATCCCCAGCAATGTGCCCGACGACAACGTCAAGGGCGAGTTTGAAGTACCGCGTCCACAGCCGTTGGCTGTAGCCGCCAGTGCCAGCGATTTCAGCCTGCAGAAAAGTGGTGACAGCCGCTGGGTCATGGCGCAGCGTTCGCCGTCAGAAGTCTGGCCGGTAGCGATGCAGTTCTTCCAGGACAATGGCTTCCGCATCGACGAACAGCGCCCGCAAACCGGCGAGTTCACCACGAGCTGGCAGCGTGCTGACGAGCTTTCCGCTCCGATCGCCCGTCATGTGGGCAGCAGCGGCCTGGCCTCCGACAGCGAAACCCGCCTGCGGGTACGCATCGAGCCGGGTGTGCAGCGCAATACCAGCGAAATCTACGTGGTCAGTGCCAACCGCCCGGCCGGTAGCAGTGCCAACGTCGACTTTGGCAACCGCTCGGTCAACACCGGTCTGGATGCAGCCCTGGTTGATGAAATGCTGATCAGCATGAGCCGCAACGCCGAGAAGGGCGGTTCGGTTTCACTGCTGGCTGCGCGTGATTTCGACACCCCTGCACGTGTGAGCCTGAACGAAGACGGCAGTGGCAACCCGGTGCTGACCCTGACCGAAGACCTCGATCGTGCCTGGTCCAGCGTAGGTCGTGCACTTGAACAGGGCGAATGGCGCGTTGAAGACATCAACCGCACGTTGGGCCTGTACTACATCAACCTCGCCGAAAAAGCCGAGAAGAAGGACGAGAAACCTGGTTTCTTCTCCGGTCTCTTTGGCAGCAAGCCGGACAAGGAAGAAGTTGAAGCCCGTGCCCAGCGCTATCAGGTTCGCCTGAGCAAGGTGGGTGAAAGCGTGCAAGTGACCGTCGAAGAAAACATCAACACCGTTGCCTCGCCAGAAGTGGCGCGCAAGGTGCTGGGCGTTATCCAAGACAACCTGGGCTGATTGTATGCGTTTTGCCGTTCTCGGCAGTGGTAGCCAAGGGAATGGCACGCTGATAGCCAGCGACAGCACCTATGTACTGGTCGATTGCGGTTTCTCGTTACGAGAAACCGAGCGTCGCCTTGCCAGGCTGGGCGTCAGCGCCCACCAGCTGAGCGCGATTCTGGTCACCCACGAACATGCCGACCACGTGCATGGCGTGGGTTTGCTGTCGCGGCGCTACAATTTGCCGGTGTATATGAGTCGAGGTACCCAGCGCGGGATGCGCAAGCCTCTGGAGGCCGCCGGTTACGTGGCAGGTGGCCAGACGCTGCAAATCGGAGCCTTGAATATCAGTGTGACCCTGGTCGCCCATGATGCCCAGGAACCCACCCAGTACGTATTCAGTGACGGCAAGCGGCGGTTCGGCCTGCTGACCGACCTGGGTTCGTATTGTGCTGGCGTGCTGGACAGCTATCGCGACCTGGATGCGCTGATGATTGAAGCCAACCACTGTCGGGACCTGCTTGCCCGTGGTCACTACCCTGCTTTTCTCAAGCGTCGGGTAGGGGGCCAGGAAGGACATTTGAACAACCATCAGGCCGCAAGCCTGGTGGCCGAGTTGGGCTGGCAAGACCTGCAACATCTGGTACTGGCCCACCTCAGCAGCAAGAACAACCTGCCGCAGCTGGCCCGGCAATGTTTTGTCGACACCCTTGGGTGCGACCCGGACTGGCTGCAACTGGCCGATCAAGATTCAGGGCTCGACTGGCGCACAATCGCCTAGCCCACCTACTTAGCATGCGGAGCCCATCATGGAAAAACGTGAAGAACTCTATCGCGGTAAAGCGAAATCGGTTTACAAGACCGACGACGAAAACCGCTTGATCCTGCTGTTTCGCAACGACACTTCGGCGTTCGACGGCAAGCGTATCGAACAACTTGATCGCAAGGGCATGGTGAACAACAAGTTCAACGCCTTCATCATGCAGAAACTCGAAGAAGCCGGCGTGCCGACCCAATTCGACAAACTGCTGGGTGACAACGAGTGCCTGGTGAAGAAACTCGACATGATCCCGGTCGAGTGCGTTGTGCGTAACTACGCAGCGGGCAGCCTGGTCAAGCGTCTGGGTGTGGAAGAGGGCATGAAGCTCAACCCGTACACCTTCGAACTGTTCCTCAAGGACGACGCCAAGGGCGACCCGTTCATCAACGAATCCCACGTAGTGGCTTTCGGTTGGGGCACTGCCGAGCAACTGGTTCGCATGAAAGAACTGTCGCTCAAGGTCAACGACGTACTGAACAAACTGTTCGACGACGCCGGCTTGCTGCTGGTCGACTTCAAACTTGAGTTCGGCGTATTCCACGACGGTTCCATCGTCCTGGGTGACGAATTCAGCCCGGACGGCTGCCGTCTGTGGGACAAGGCTACCGGCAAGAAAATGGACAAGGACCGCTTCCGTCAGGGTCTGGGCGACGTTATCGAAGCCTACGAAGAAGTTGCAAACCGCCTCGGCGTCCCGCTTTAAGCAGTAAAGGCGCGCAAGCAACTGATACAGCGCGGTTTTTTTGAAAAAAGGCTTTGCCATAATCAAAAACCGCGCTATTATTCGCGCCGTTGGAGAGATGCCAGAGTGGCCGAATGGGACGGATTCGAAATCCGTTGTACTGGCGACAGTACCTAGGGTTCGAATCCCTATCTCTCCGCCATTATTGAACAAGACGAAGCCCCTGAAATGGTTAAACATTTCAGGGGCTTTTTCGTGGGCGTCGATAAATGCGCCGCCAATCTACCCTCAGGCCGACACCACCCGGTTGCGACCGCTTTCCTTGGCGCGGTAAAGGCGTTCGTCGGCCCGTTTAAGTACCTGTTGTGCGGTCATTGGCGCGTTCGCCTTGCTGGCCACCCCTATGGATATAGTCAGCTTGCCGACTTGCGGTATACGCGCCTCGGCGATGCTTTGGCGTATGCGCTCGGCAATGGCTCCGGCTGTTTCTTGTGTCGTGTCCGGTAGCAGCAGCGAAAATTCCTCACCACCGCTGCGACATGCCAGGTCGTTTGCCCGGGAGTTTTGCTTGAGGATTTCGGCAACCTGCTTGAGTGCCACGTCACCTGCGTCGTGCCCGAATGTGTCATTGACCTTTTTGAAGTGATCGATATCCAGTGCCAGTACCGAGTACGCTTGCTCAGTCTGCTCCAGTACATTGAGCAGCTCATCCATCGCCCGGCGATTGGCCAGGCCGGTCAGAGGGTCGCTTTGTGCCTCGTGGCTGAGCCGGCCAAGCTTTTGCTGCAGCAGCTGTACGCCCGCCAGCATGGCCTGGCGGATGGCCGAGGCATCGTGGTACCAGGCGTTGATACGTTGCAGTTGCTGTGGGGTTTGCGCTGCCGATAACTGTTGGGCGGCTGCGGACAGCTGGCGCAGCGGTCGGGCGATCAGGGTGGTGCCGGCAAGTACCAGGCCCAGCCCCAAAACACCTGCCGGCAGCATGCCCATAAGCATGTCGTGCATCAGTTGCCTTAAGGTCGCCAGGCTCAGCGCCCTGGGCCGTTGCACGACCACTGCCCAGTTCGAGTCCGGCACCTGAGCGTAACCGGCCAGCATGTCGACGTTCCGCGAGTTGGCCACTTCCATTGAGCCGCGTTCGCCGCGCAATGCGGCATCGATCGCCGGGCTCCAGCTCAGTACTTCGGAAATCCGCTTGGGGTCAGGATGGTAGAGCAGCCGGCGATTGCTGTCGGCAACAAATGCAAAAGTGCCTTCGTGATGAAAGTGGCTGCTGATGACGGTGTGCAAGGCGCTTTGCTCAAGCAGGAAAACCGAGCCCACCACCACGCCAAGAAACTCTGCGCCTTTGCCGAAAACCGGTTGTGAGATGAACACGACCAGATTGCCCTGCCTGGATATATGGGTCGAACTGACCAGCGGGCGGCGCTCCTTGAGGGCCTGCTGGATGCCGTCTGCGCCGAAACCGGAGTCGCCAATTTGCGAGGCAGGCGGGTTCGCTGCGAGGACGTTGCCGTTGGCGTCGATGATTTCAATGGCATTGAAGTACAGGTCCTGTGCCTTCAGGCGCAAGGCTTCTTCATGCAGTACCTGCGGATCGTCCCAGTGCTTGCCGAGAATTTTGGCGCTGTAGTTCAGATTGCTGTGCGCTGCCCGCAAAAACTCACCGATACTGGAGGCGACTTTTGCTGCATAGGCTGCATTGGACTCCAGGGTCGAATGGATCAGGGCGTCGCGCTGTACTCGATAAGCCACGACAAGACTGTTGCACAGCGTCGCCAGGACCGACATCAGAACAATGCAAAGGATCAGGCCGCGCAGGTTTACGGGCAATGGTCGTGATGGTTTGAAACGGTCGGTCATGGGCAGGTTCGATAAGCGTAATAAGCTGCAGTGGAGGATCGGATTCCAGAACCTGGCGGCGCGCAGGTCATTTGCAGAATAGGTACGGGTGAGCGCTCTGTCACACCCGTGAACAAGAAAAATGCTGACCTGCTATTCCCCTGCGGTCATGCACGAGGGCGGTTGCTGGCTCAAGGGCGGCGTTTGCCCGGGGTCAACAACTCGCGGATATCGCCTGTTTCGAGCACCGCCCTGGGTGCTCCGTGACGAACTACCTCAAGCATTGCCACACCAAGCTCCTCGGTGCTCAGCACATGTCTTGGCAGCAGTCGGCGTGCCAGCGACAGCAAGGGCCCGGTGAGCGTGTAAAAAATGTTGTAGGCAGGCGTTTTTGAGCGCACTCCGTGCAACGGCTGAATCACCCCGGGGCGGAACATATACGCGGCCTTGAAGGGCAGGGCCAGCAGATCTTGCTCGGTACGCCGCTTGACCCGCGCCCACATTGCCGACTGGCTGCCGGTGCCTGCGCCAGAGACGTAGGTGAAGGTCAGTTGCGGGTTGAGCGAGGACAAGGTGCGTGCCGCCGCCAGCGGGATATCGTGATTGATCCGCATGTAGCCGGCTTCGTCCAGCCCCATGGCGGACGCACCCAGGCAGAAAAAGCAGGCATCGTAGCCCGTCAGTTGGTCTTGCACCGGGGTGTAGTCGAGCAGGTTGCTCAGTACCAGCACGTCAAGTTTTGGATGGTTGATGGCCAGCGGTGTGCGGCCAACGGCCAGCACCTGGCTGACGTCATCAGCATTGAGTGCCTCGCGTAGTACGCCTTGGCCGACCATGCCGGTGGCACCAAAAATGATGATTTTCATGCAAATACTCCCCTGGGCCCGTTCAATGGGCAGGCAAGGGCGCCTGCAATGCCCGCCAGCGCGCCGGTGTGGTGCCTTCCCAGGAGCGGAAGGCGCGATAAAACGAATTGGTGTCTTCGTAGCCGAGCAGGCAGGCAATTTCGTCAATTTCGATCGATGGCTCCGCCAGCAAATGACGAACGATCTCCTGGCGTGTTTCCAGCATCAGTTGGCGAAAACTGGTGCCTTCTTCGGTAATCCGCCGTTGCAAAGTACGCTCGCTCATGCCGAGTTCCCGTGCCACGTCGAGCATGTCCGGGCGGCCGCTGGCGAGGATGCGCTTGAGGGCTCTCTTTACTTGCAAGGCCATGCTGGCAGGTGCCGTGGCCTCGGCCAGCGCTTCAACGAGCGCCGGGTTGAGCATCTCCAGCAGTTGCGGGTTATGGCCCGGGAAGGGTCGATCCAGGTCGGCAGTGTCGAGCACCAGGGCATTGCGCTCGGCACCAAAATGGACCGGGCAACCGAAAAAGTCGGCCAGTGCGCTGCTGCCATCATCAGGCCGGGCCAGCTCCACCCGCTGCGCAACGATGTGCACCCGCGAGCCCCGGCGCCCCAATTCGATAAATGTGGCAAACGCCGCGTCGACCAACAGCGCGGGCGGTTGTTGCGCGGCGTGCAGCCAGTCGAGGGAGATCGTGCAGTGGCGTCCCGCTTCGCTGACGCGCAGGCGTTCGGGGGTACACAGTTGCTTGAACCTGGCCAGGCGGTGCAGCCCGTCGCGGTAATCGCGGGCTATAAATGCGGCAAAGCTGGACGGCGGCAATATGGCGATATCCAGCCGCGTTACCAGCAGGATACCGGCGGCCGGGTCAGGGTTGAGCACGTGCACGGCCTCCCAAAGACGGAAGAATTCCTGTGTGCTGACCTGGCGCCGGTCACGCAGCTCACGAATACCCAGGGTAATGGGCAGCCGTGCCTGACGCAGAACCATTGCCGGCTCCAGGCCGATCAGGGTCAGGCCGTGCCAGAACGCATCGGGTACATTGAAACGCGAAGCGATGGGGCGGTTGGCGTCAGACATGGGGCTCCTTTGCCTGCTGTCCTGAGTGGGTTCAGTCCGATGCGGATACGCTGAGGTCGTGCCACCGTTGATCCGACGCGGCAAGCTCGGCTGCCGCCCGGGCTGCGTATTGCACTGCGTCGCTGCCGATCAGCAAGCGTAGTGGAGCATCCTCGGCCATTGCCAGTTCAAGCACAATTTGCGCCACTCGGTCCGGCCGGGTGGGCAGGATGCCGGGTGAGCCGAGCAGCTCGATCAGTGCACCGACTGTTTGCCGGTAGGGCGCACTGACCGGCGGGATGGTCATGGAAGCCCCGGCCCAGTCAGTCTGCATACCGCCCGGCTCCAGCACGGTGACCTTGATCCCCAATGGCGCCACTTCCTGTGCAAGCACCGTGGAAAACCCGCCCACCGCCCATTTTGCGCTTTGGTAAGCCGCTAGGCCCGGCATGCCGATACGGCCACCCAGCGACGAGACCTGGAAGATATGACCGCTGCCCTGGGCGCGTAAAAACGGCAACACCGCCTTGCTCACATACACCACGCCATAGAAGTTGGTGTCGATCTGGGCCTTGAAGGCCTCAAGGGTGACATCTTCGACAGCGGCTATATCACCATAACCCGCGTTGTTGACCACGACGTCCAGGCGGCCGAAATGCTCCACCGCTGCCGCGACCGCACTGACCACCCGGGCGTTGTCGGTGACGTCCAGCGCCAGCGGGTAGACCGCATCGCCATACGCGGCCACCAGGTCATCGAGCTGGCGCGGGTTGCGTGCCGTCGCAACCACCCGCTCGCCGGCGCGCAGTGCGGTCAGCGCAATGGCGCGGCCGAGGCCACGGGAACTGCCGGTGATAAACCATACTCTGGACATTCGAACACCTCGTTATGTGAGACCGCACAAACAATCTGTGAATCCATGATGGTCCAGACCGCGAGGCTGATCACTAGCAGCAGCACGCCAGACGACTTGCAAACGACGCCATTTGCTGCGCGAGCAAGCCAGCTCCCGCACAGAAGCTCCCGCCCGATGGCGGCATCGGATTTGCTTAAAGGATCTACGCTGAAACTCGATCCCGCAGCTCCCCAGTCCTTTGTGCGCCCAAGGAAACGTGATGAACGCCGATCTGATCCTGTTCAATGGTCAATTCAACACCGTCGACCGCGACAATCCGCAGGCCAGTGCCGTGGCCATCCGTGAAGGCCGTTTTGTCACGGTCGGCACCGATGCCCAGGCGATGGCCCTGCGCGGTACGGGCACGCAAGTCATCGATCTCAAGGGCCGCTGCGTCATTCCCGGGCTTAATGACTCGCACCTGCACCTGATCCGCGGTGGCCTGAACTACAACCTCGAATTGCGCTGGGAAGGCGTGCCGTCGCTGGCCGATGCGTTGCGCATGCTCAAGGCGCAGGCCGCACGCACGCCCACACCGCAGTGGGTGCGCGTGGTGGGTGGCTGGAACGAATTCCAGTTCGCCGAGAAACGCATGCCGACCCTGGACGAACTCAATCAGGCGGCCCCGGACACCCCGGTGTTTGTCCTGCACTTGTATGACCGCGCCTTGCTCAACCGGGCCGCGCTGCGAGTGGCCGGCTATACCCGTGACACGCCGAACCCGCCAGGTGGCGAGATCGTGCGTGATGCCAAGGGCAACCCCACCGGCATGCTGGTGGCGCGACCCAATGCGATGATCCTCTATTCGACCCTGGCCAAGGGGCCAGCGCTGGCGCTGGAGTATCAGGTCAATTCGACCCGCCAGTTTATGCGTGAACTCAATCGCCTCGGGCTCACCAGCGCGATTGATGCCGGTGGTGGCTTCCAGAACTACCCCGACGACTACCGGGTCATCGAGCAACTGGCCAAAGACCGACAACTGACCATGCGCATCGCTTACAACCTGTTCACGCAAAAGCCCAAGGAAGAACTCACTGACTTCAAGCACTGGACCTCCAGCGTCAAGCTGCACCAGGGCGATGACTTTTTGCGCCACAACGGTGCCGGGGAAATGCTGGTGTTCTCGGCGGCTGACTTCGAAGACTTCCTCGAACCGCGCCCTGACCTGCCGCAGACCATGGAAGACGAGCTGGAACCTGTGGTGCGCCATTTGGTGGAGCAGCGTTGGCCATTCCGCCTGCACGCCACCTACAACGAGTCCATCAGCCGCATGCTCGACGTGTTCGAGAAGGTCAATCGGGATATTCCGTTCAATGGCCTGCCATGGTTTTTCGATCATGCCGAGACCATTACCCCTCAGAACATCGAACGGGTCAGGGCGCTGGGCGGCGGTATCGCGATTCAGGATCGCATGGCGTTTCAGGGCGAGTATTTCGTCGAGCGCTACGGCGCCAAAGCCGCCGAAGCCACGCCACCGATCCAGCGCATGCTGGCCGAAGGCGTGCCGGTGGGTGCGGGCACCGATGCCACCCGGGTGTCCAGTTACAACCCGTGGACATCGCTGTACTGGATGGTCAGCGGTCGCACCGTGGGCGGGCTCGAGCTGCATGCCGAGGGCCTGCCGCGGCTGACCGCGCTGGAACTGTTTACCCATGGCAGTGCCTGGTTTTCCTCCGAGCAGGGCAAGAAGGGCCAGATCAAGGTCGGCCAGCTGGCGGACGTCGCGGCCCTTAGTGCGGACTTTTTCAGCGTCGATGAAGAAGCCATCAAGTGGATCGAGTCGGTGCTGACCGTAGTGGGCGGCGAGGTCGTGTATGCCGCCGACGACTTCGAAAAAATTGGCCCGGCCCGGCTTCCGGTCTTGCCCGACTGGTCGCCGGTGGTGCAAGTCCCTGGTCACTGGCGCCCGGGCGCACCGTCCCTGGCCCACCAGTGCAGCGGGCCGTGCGCGGTGCATGCCCACGGACATGAGAAGGCGCGTTTGTCGACTGCGCCAGTCAGCGATTTTGCCGGTTTCTGGGGCGCCTTCGGCTGCTCCTGTTTTGCGTTTTGATCCCGTTACGCCCATCTATCAAGGAGTTCCATATGAGCAACGTTCCATACAAACGCCTGAACAAAGATGATGCTGTGGTGCTGCTGGTTGATCACCAGACCGGTTTGATTTCGCTGGTGCAGGATTTCTCGCCGAACGAATTCAAGAACAACGTGCTGGCGCTCGCTGATGTGGCCAGGTTCTTCAAGTTGCCGACCATCCTCACCACCAGTTTTGAAACCGGCCCCAACGGCCCATTGGTGCCCGAACTCAAGGAGCTGTTCCCCGATGCGCCCTACATCCCGCGCCCCGGTCAGATCAATGCCTGGGACAACGAAGATTTCGTCAAGGCGGTCAAGGCGACCGGGCGCAAGCAACTGATCATTGCGGGCGTGGTGACGGATGTGTGCGTAACCTTTCCGACGCTGTCGGCGCTGGCGGAAGGGTTTGAAGTATTTGTGGTCACCGATGCTTCGGGCACCTTCAACGAAACCGTGCAACAGGCGGCGTGGGCGCGGATGACAGCGGCGGGTGCGCAGTTGGTCAACTGGTTCTCGGTGGCGTGCGAGCTGCAGGTTGACTGGCGCAACGATATGGAAGGCCTGGCCAACTTGCTGTCACCACGCATCCCCAACTACCGCAACTTGATGAACAGCTACTCGGCGTTTACCTCCAGATAACCCTCAACCTCCGTATCTGTTGACGAGTGGGACGAGGCTGCGTTCGGCGTGATGCGGCACCCCGAGGCAGCCTTCGTGAAACCCGAGCATGCGGTGTGTCAGATAAACCGCGCGCTCAGGTTTACGATTGCTTCGCAATCGAACGCAGCCTCGTTCCACTCGTCAGCTGCTACGGGGCGCTGGCTGCTCTTGCTCAATGCCGGTGCAACCAACTCAAAAACCCGCCCTTGCTGATCGGCGCCGGCGCGGTCATCAGCGCCATGCGGCTGCTTTGCTGGCGCACCGCCTGCAATTTGCTCAAGGCCTGGCCAACCTCGGCCCGCTGCACCATGCAGTCCCGGGTCAGGGCCTTGTCGATCTGATAAATGATGCTTGAGGTCAAGGCGGTAAAGGTCGCCAGGGACGGCGAGTCCGTGAGCACGCTTTCTTCGCCCATGATCTCCCCCGGCCCCATGCGCCCGGCTTCGACGGGGCCCTTGGGATCCGGCAGGGTGACGCTGATCACGCCGGTGCCGATCACCATCAGGCTGTCGGGTACCTCGTCATGGGCCAACACCACTTCACCAGCCGCGTATTGCCGGGCAACCATCGAGCGGGCGATCTGGTCGCGCTCCTGTTCACTCAACGAGCGGAAGATTTTTACCTCATCGAGCAACGTCCGGGCACGGCTCGCGGATTCGATGACCCTGTCGGGCTGGCGTGAAATGCCCACGGCCTCCAGGTGCCGGTGAGCCAGGTCGAACAACTGGTTGCGCACTTCGCTTTTTTTGCCCAGCTCGGCAATAAACCCGCTGGCCACGTATTCGGACATGCTCTCGCCGGTTTCCTTGAGCGCCGCCCGGGGCGCCGGGTCGTGCAACAGGCTGCTGCTGCCCTGCAGGGTGCGCTCCAGGGCGTCCAGCACCCGCCGCGGGCGAATATGGTTGGGCACCTGGATACTGATCGACACCCCGTGCAGGTTGCCGGGCCGGCTCAGGTTGACGATTTTTGCCTTGGCTGCCACCGAGTTGGGCACCACCGCCGTGCTGCCTGCGCTGGTCAGCAGGTGGGTGGCGCGCCAGTCGATGTCCAGCACCTTGCCTTCGACCCCGTCGATCACCACCCAGTCATCCACCTGATACGGTTTGGTGGTGTTGAGCACGATGCCGGAAAACACGTCGCTCAAGGTGCTCTGCAACGCCAGGCCGACCACGATGGCCACCACCCCGGAAGTCGCCAGCAGGCCCTTGACCGGTAGTTCCAGGACATAACCGGCCGCGGCGACGATGGCCGCCAGAAACACCAGCGCGCCAATGACATCCTGCAGCAGGCGGCCGCTGTGGCCGATGCGGCGCATCAGCGCCAGGCCGATAAGCTCGGTGAGCACCCGCGCCGCATACAGCCACCACACAATCCCCAGCGCGGTGGCCCCCAACTGGGCGACCCGATCATCGGTAAACAGCGGCGGCTGCAACGGGCTGACCCCGGCGTTGAAAATGATCACGCTGAATAACGCAAACAGCGCCAGGCGCACCGCGACCCGCGTAATGCGCTGCCTGAAGGGCGCCAGATGCCACAGCACGGCGTCGCTCACCAGCAGCAGGGCACTCCAGGACAACGGATGGTCGAGAAAAATGGACATGGGCAAATTCCGGTGAGCAAACAGGCGGGACTGAACACAGGTTAGCCGGATGTTGCGAAGGGGGCGCACGGATGCAAGGGGGGATTTATGCTTACAGGGTATAAGTGCTATCCGGTAAGCGCCGTTTATTAATCAGTCCCCAGTCGCTAAGTTACTTCTATATTGAATACGCGCTCGCCCCCGGTGGCCGTTTCCTGCAGAAGTTTAACTTTGAGAGGGAGATTTTTATGACGTTTACAGTACTTAAAGCCACGCTCATGGCTGCAATGGTCGGTATGTCAGCCGCCGAGGCGGGGGACTACAAGGCCAACCCGTTCACCCTGACCTACGCCGATGCAATCACTCGCAACGAACCGGGCAAGGTCAATATCCATCCTGTTACCTACAAGCTCAACGGCCTGGATATCGCCGCCAATGTGTACACGCCGGCCAACTACGATGCGGGCAAAAAATACCCGGCCATCGTCGTCGCGCACCCCAACGGCGGGGTCAAGGAACAGGTCGCGGGCCTGTATGCCCAGCGCCTGGCTGACAAGGGCTACATCACCATTACCGCCGACGCCGCCTACCAGGGTGCCAGCGGTGGCCAGCCGCGCAATGTCGACAAACCTGCCAACCGTGTTGAGGACATCCACGGCATGGCCGACTTTATTGCCAACTACCCCGGTGTCGACACCAAACGCATAGGCCTCCTGGGCATCTGCGGTGGCGGTGGTTATGCGCTGAAGGCCGGGCAGAGCGACAAGCGCTTCCAGTCGATTGCCACCGTAAGCATGTTCAACTCCGGGCTGGTGCGCCGTAATGGCTTTATGGATTCGCAACTGGACACCATCCAGGAACGCCTGCAGCAGGCCTCCGACGCCCGTGCCCAGGAAGCGGCAGGCGGCGAAGTGGTGTACACCGGGGATGTCAAACTCACCGACGAACAAATCGCCAAGCTGCCTTTTGACCTGTATCGCGAAGGTTTCGAGTACTACGGCAAGACCCACGCCCACCCCAACTCGACCTTCAAATACACCCTCAGCAGCCTGATGGACCTGATGAGCTTTGATGCCACCAACCAGCTTGAACTGCTCAACAAGCCGCTGTTGATGATTGCCGGCAGCAAGGCCGACACCCTGTACATGACCGAGCAGGCGTTCGCCAAGGCCACGGGCACCAAGGACAAGACGCTGTTCAAGATCGATGGCGCAACCCATATTCAGACTTACTGGGTGCCTGAGTATGTCGACGCAGCCATCAGCCAGCTGGCTGATTTCTACGCCAGAACACTCTGATACGAGGAGGTTTGCATGAACCGCACACTATGGACTCTGGCAATGTGTGTAGCGGCGCCCCTGGTGGGCGCCGCCGGCTCGGCAGCCGCTGACGACAAGGCCCGGGCGCAGCAGATCATTCGCAGCACCGCTCAGGTTTCGACACCTGGCCCCGAGGATTATTTCACCGGGCAGGTGCGGGTCGATCCGTTGTTTCCCGCCAGCGAAGAAATTAACGCCTCGGGTGCCTACGTTACCTTCGAGCCGGGCGCACGCTCGGCCTGGCACACCCATCCTGCCGGACAGCGGCTGGTGGTGGTGTCCGGGGTGGGCCTGACCCAGGAGTGGGGCAAGCCGGTGCAGCAGATTCACCCCGGCGACGTGGTGGTCTGCCCGCCGGGGATCAAGCACTGGCATGGCGCCGCCCCGGGCGGTGCCATGACCCATCTGGCCGTCACCGGCACCGTGGACGGCAAAAACGTGACCTGGATGGAGAAAGTGACGGATGAACAATACCAGGGCCGTTAAGTTTCAGAGCCCAGCCATGCTGGCTGCGGCCTTCGCCCTGAGCCTGGGGCTGACCATCGATTCAGTGCAGGCGGCCCCGCCCGTCGACGGCTCCCAAGCTGTCAGCGGGGTGGCCGGGCAGGGGCTGACGCCACGCCAGCGGGCCATCCCGCTGATCGCCGCCGCCATGGCCAGCAGCAATATGCCCGCGCTCGATAGCGCCTTGAACCAGGGTCTCGATGCCGGTCTGACGGTCAGCGAGGCCAAGGAAATTCTGGTGCAGTTGTATGCTTACACGGGCTTCCCGCGAAGCCTCAACGCCCTCGGTCAGTTGATGAAGGTGCTCGATGCCCGCCGTCAACGGGGCATTGAAGACGCCCCGGGGCGTGAACCCGAAGCTGCGATCCCTGCGGGTGAAGAGCTGCTGGCCCTGGGCAAGGCCAATCAAACGCGGATTTCCGGGGCGCCGGTGCAGGGCCCGCTGTTTGATTTTGCCCCGGTGATCAACCAGTACCTGCAGGCGCATTTGTTCGGCGATATTTTTGCCCGGGACAATCTGGACTGGCAAAGTCGCGAGCTGGCCACGGTCGGTGCCCTGGCCGCCACCCCCGGTGTGGAGCCGCAACTGCGTTCACACATGGGCGCCAGCCTGCGTGTTGGTCTCAGCGAGGCGCAATTGCGTGAGGTGATCCAGGTGCTCGCAGAAAGTGGCGATGGCGATGCCGCCCGGCGCGCCAGCGAGGCACTGGACGCCCAACTGGCTGCTCTTCAGTCGCGGTAGCGCAAGGCTTCACGCAACAGGGTGAAGGCCGGCGAGGACTGGCGTCGACTCGGGTAGTAGAGGTGGTAGCCGGAATACGGTTCGCACCAGTCCTCCAGCACGCGGATCAGATGGCCCTGCTCGATATGGGGCCGCACTGCGTCTTCAGGCATATAGGCCAGGCCCAGGCCCTGTAGTGCCGACTCCAGGCGCATGGCAATGTTGTTGAACACCAGTTGGCCTTCGATCCGCACTTTCAGGGCCTGGCCATTTTTCTCGAACTCCCACATAAACAGGCCGCCGTGGGTAGGCATGCGCAAGGTAATGCAGTTGTGGGCCACCAGATCGGCCGGGATCATCGGCTTGGGGTAGCGGCTGAAGTAAGCGGGGGAGCCGACAACCGCCATGCGCATATCAGGCCCGATGCGCATCGCGATCATGTCCTTGGCCACCTGTTCGCCCAGGCGCACGCCAGCATCGTAACCCTCGGCGACAATATCGGTCAGGCCGTAGTCGACGATGATTTCGATGCTCAAGTCCGGGTGGTCGGGCAGCAGCTGTGCCAGTACCGGTTGCAGGACCGCAATCGCGGCATGCTCACCCGCGGTGATGCGCAATTTACCTGCCGGCCGGTCGCGAAACTTGCTGAGCAGCGCCAGCTCGTTGTTGATCTCGTCGAAGCGTGGTGCAATTACCTGCAGCAGGTGCTCACCCGCTTGTGTGGGGGCAACGCTGCGGGTAGTGCGCGCCAGCAACCTGACCCCCAGGCGCTCCTCGAGCTGGCGCATGGCCCGGCTCAGGGCCGGTTGCGACATGCCCAGGCGAGCGGCGGCGCGGGTAAAGCTGCGCTCCTGGGCAACCACTGCGAAGATCGCCAGTTGGTCGTAGCTTTCAACCGTCATATCGCCATCCCTGTGCAGTGCCCGTCAAACAATGGCGGGGTAGTCGGCCATAGTGTCCGGCCACGGACTCAGCACCTCAAAGCCGTTGTCAGTCACGGCCACCATATGTTCCCACTGGGCTGATAGCGAGCCGTCCCTGGTGACCACGGTCCAGTGGTCGGGCAGGGTTTTGACATGGCGCTTGCCGGCATTGAGCATAGGTTCGATGGTGAAAATCATGCCGGTCTTGAGCTTCATGCCCTGGCCCGGATAGCCGTAGTGCAGCACTTGCGGCTCGTCGTGGTAGACCTTGCCGATACCGTGGCCGCAGTACTCGCGCACCACACTGAAGCCTTCCTTTTCAGCCAGGCTTTGGATAGCGTGGCCGATGTCGCCCAGAGTCGCGCCGGGGCGCACCATGCGGATCCCGGCGCACATGGCGTCGTAAGTGGTTTTCACCAGGTGCCGCGCCGCAGCACTTGGCTCGCCGACGAAGTACATGCGGCTGGTATCGCCGAACCAGCCATCCTTGACCACCGCGATGTCGATATTGACGATGTCGCCGTCCTGCAGCACCCGGTTTGACGGAATACCGTGGCACACCACTTCATTGACCGAAGCACACACGGTTTTGGGAAAGCCGTGGTAGCCCACGTTGCCGGGGATGGCCTTTTGCACGTTGACGATATAGTCATGGCAGATCTTGTCGAGCTGGTCGGTGGTGACCCCGGCCTTGACGTGCTCGCCGATCATGGCCAGCACTTCGGCGGCCAGCTTGCCCGCGACCTTGGACTGGGCGATCTGTGCCGGGGTGTTGATAACGACGCTGGCCTTCATGAATGTGCTCCGGTTGCGAGGGGGGTGTCTTGCAGTGCCACATTCAAGTCCAGGCCGCCAGCCTGCTCGGCCCGCACCAGCAGGCGGCAGATCT
>Ga0302347_1001887_pt1 | contig 23281 bp, 19 predicted proteins | sample PhyWR1_FD_202178 | JGI IMG/M metagenome (GOLD analysis project Ga0302347, IMG submission 202178) | Leaf surface microbial communities from wheat plants in UC Gill Tract Community Farm, Albany, California, United States - DLSL W.R1 (v2)... | ecosystem: Host-associated > Plants > Phyllosphere >...
GAGCCATGATCAAACTCTTCAATTTAAAAGTGTTTGATGCTCAAAGAATTCATACTGTTTGTTTATAAAACTAGTGTTCACTCTTCAAGACTTGATATTTTTTTGCGTCCGAAGACGCTGCACCCTAAGGTGCTTTAGATATCAATCTTGCGAGTGCCCACACAGATTGTCTGATAAATTGTTAAAGAGCAGTGAGTTGCTTGCTTTCGCTTGCTAACTCGAGGTGGCGTATATTACGCTTTCCTCTTTCAAAGTCAAGCGTTTATTTTCGCTTTCCTTCGACTGGCTCGGCGGTTAGTAACCGTTGTTCCGTGTCAGTGGATGCGCATTATAGGGATTTCTTGCGGCCTGACAACCCCTAATTTCAAATAATTTACTGAGTGGGTTATTTTGTAGCAATATGAGGAAAAATCAATCAACCTCACCGGAATTGGGGTAAAAATCACCCAAGATTGATGGGCAATGTCATACTAGTGAATGAAAATTTGGCAAAGGATGCATTTATGTCTTTATCTACACAGCAGCTCGCTGCCCAGAAAAACCTTTCTTATATTCTGGCAGAGAGACTCGCGCAGCGTATATTGAAGGGTGTCTACCCGGTTGGCAGCATTCTACCAGGTGAAATGGAGCTCAGTGCTTTGTTTAGTGTCAGCCGAACTGCGGTACGTGAAGCAGTGAAGACCTTAACAGCAAAAGGAATGCTATTACCTCGCCCACGAATCGGTACCCGGGTTATGCCTCGGGCACAGTGGAACTTTCTTGATAAAGAGTTACTCGCCTGGTGGATGACAAAGGATAATTTAGACTTTATTGTCGATGACTTCATTATTATGCGTCACAGCATTGAGCCACAAGCTTGTGCCTTAGCCGCCATTCATAGCGATGATATACAGCAGCAAAAACTTATCTCTATAATGAAGGAAATGGTTTCCCTACAGAACACCTTCGATAAGAACCAATGGATAGAGACAGATATGGCCTACCATGAGCTGGTCTATGAGATGAGCGGTAATGCCTTCATGACCTCTTTTGCGAATTTATTCCGCCCTGTCTACTACAACTACTTTACCGCCATCACCGATAACAAAGTGGTTAAGCTTGATTTGCATCAGGCGATTGTCGATGCCATCTGCCAGCGAGATAGCCAGGCTGCATTTGCTGCCTGCGTGGCACTATTAAATGAACCCATGTCTCATTAGTCATACAGGCTCATTTAACTACCAGGAAAATAATGACTCAAAGCACCCGCAGTATGGCCGGGTTACCGTGGATAGCGGCAATGGCCTTCTTTATGCAAGCACTGGATGCCACGATTCTCAACACTGCACTTCCAGATATTGCCCGCAGCCTTAACCGCTCACCGCTGGCAATGCAGTCAGCCATTATTAGTTACACCCTGACCGTCGCTATGCTGATACCGGTTAGCGGCTGGCTGGCTGACCGATTTGGTACCCGGCGTATCTTTATCATTGCCGTATCACTGTTTACTTTTGGCTCCCTGGCCTGTGCATTTTCAGGATCGTTAAACCAGCTGGTTATTTTTCGTATCATCCAGGGTATTGGCGGTGCCATGATGATGCCCGTCGCCCGTCTTGCTTTATTGCGTGCCTATCCACGAAGTGAACTGCTTCCCATACTTAACTTTGTCACCATCCCAGGACTGATTGGTCCGGTCGTCGGGCCTTTGTTAGGGGGAGTTCTGGTGACATGGGCTAGCTGGCACTGGATTTTCTTAATTAACATTCCGATTGGTATCTTTGGCTTAATTTACGCCCGTAAGTACATGCCAAACTTTACGACGCCGATTAAGAAATTTGATATGCGCGGTTTCTTACTGTTTGGGATTGGCCTGGTACTGATTTCCTGTGGGCTGGAGTTGTTCGGGGATCATGTCGTGGAGTCGTATATTGGCATTCTGGTGATGATCGGCGGTATTTTACTGATACTGAGCTATATCTATCATGCACGTCGCGCTAGCTCTCCCCTGATCCCACTGCCGCTGTTTAAAACACGAACCTTTTCTATTGGCATCGTTGGTAATGTGACATCTCGTCTGGGTACGGGCTGCGTTCCCTTTTTAATGCCGCTGATGCTGCAGGTAGGATTTGGCTATAGTGCGTTAATAGCGGGTTGTATGATGGTACCGACGGCATTAGGCGCTCTGGTGGCTAAATCTACCGTAACAAAAGTACTGCGCCAGTTTGGCTATCGGAAAACCTTGTTCAGTATTACGGTACTGCTGGGCATTATGATTGCCCAGTTCTCTCTGCAATCACCCGGCAATGCGCTGTGGTTATTGGTTCTGCCGTTATTTGTTCTGGGAATGGCGATGTCGACACAGTTTACGGCGATGAATACCATCACGCTTGCTGACTTGAGTGATGAACATGCCAGTAGCGGTAATAGCGTCCTGGCAGTGACTCAGCAGCTTTCAATTAGCTTTGGTGTTGCCGTCAGCGCTGCCGTGCTGCTGGCCTTTAAAGGAAATGAAAGCCTGAATACCGTAGAGCAATTCCACTACACCTTCCTGAGTATGGGAGGAGTGACCCTGCTCTCTTCTCTGGTGTTCCTGGCGCTACGTCCCAAGGATGGTCGTCATTTAATTAAAGATAGTCACAAATCTTAAACCGACCCACGCGCAATCAGTTTTGGCGTTAGCTGTAAACACTGCTGGGCTAAATCTGGCTGCGCCATTCGCTTAATTAACACATCAACCGCGAGCTCACCTAATTCATCTTTAGGCTGATGAATCGTCGTCAACGGTGGCGTCATATAGCGCGCCAGTTCAATATCATCATAACCGACGACGGCCATATCCTTCGGAACCGTCAGGGATGACTGATACAAGGCCTGATAGATACCGACCGCCATCGCATCATTAGAGGAAAATACCGCTTGTGGCGGCGTCTCCAGTGAAAGCAGTGTCAGCATGGCTTCATACCCACCATGAAACTCAAAATCGCCGATAACTTCATATCCGGGAAGGATAGGCAGACCGGCTTGTTTCATTGCTTTCCGGTAACCGTCAAGACGCATACAGGACGGACTCTTATCCACCGGACCACCGATACAGGCAATGCGGGTGTAGCCTTTATCAATCAAGTACTGGGTGGCTATTTCGCCCCCCAGCAATGAATTATCTTGAATCACATCACCGCCGTCAAAAGGTGACCAGTCCATCATCACGGTAGGGACACCCGGATAGCGATTCATGATTTCAATTGAAGGATGATGTGATTCAGTACTGAGTAGCAGTAACCCATCGACGCGTTTTTGCAGCAGCGTTTCCAGGTTACTGTTCATGCGCTGTTCATCCCCTTCGGTATTGCATAGCACCAGGCTATAACCGCGTTCAAAACAGCTACGCTCAACGCCGCGCACCAGCTCGGAATAGAACGGGTTACTACTGGCAGTAATCAGCATGCCAATAGTATGGGTTTGATTCAGTTTAAGACTACGAGCCAACGCTGAAGGGGCATAGTTCAGCGTTTTAATAGCATCATCAACTTTCTTACGCGTGGCCTCACTCACAAAGCGATCGTTGTTAATCACATGAGAAACGGTCGAGGTAGAAACACTCGCTAAGCGAGCGACATCCTTCATGGTGGCCACTGTTTACTTACCCCTGTTGATGTAAAAACTCATCGATTTCATGACGCCATGGAACTGAAGGCTGTGCACCTTTACGAGTTACCGCAATCGCGGCGGCAGCATGAGCAAAGCGAACGGCTTCATTCATAGGTTTATCTTCCAGCAATGCTGTTACCAGAGCACCATTAAAGGTATCCCCAGCCGCAATAGTGTCGATAGCTTTAACCCGGAAGCCCGGAACACGCTGACCTACACCTTTATCACTTAACCACACGCCACGGCTACCCAGGGTAATAATGACAATCTCGATCCCTTTGTCGTGCAGAACACCCGCCGCTTTTGCAGCATCATCATCGTTTTCAACCCGTACACCGGTCAGCTTTTCAGCTTCGGTTTCATTCGGCGTTATCATATATAACAGCGCCAGTAACTCATCCGATAACGGATAAGCTGGAGCCGGATTGAGGATAACTTTCGTCTGATGCTGATGCGCTATTTTTGCCGCAGCCAGTACGCTTTCCAGCGGCGACTCCAGTTGCATTAATAGTGCAGAGGCTTCACTGATTTTTTGTTGCTGCTCGTTCACCAGTGCAGGTGTTAAGGCCGCATTAGCCCCAGCATGAATACCAATGACATTCTCGCCGGCACTGTTAACAAAGATTAACGCAACGCCAGTGGTCGCATCAGGGATAGTGCTGATAGCTGAAATATCAATTTTGTCACTGGCTAACTGCTGGCATACCTTCTTACCGGTATCATCATCACCCACACAGGCAATAAACGTGATATCGGCACCACTGCGCCCTGCGGCAACCGCCTGGTTAGCGCCTTTACCGCCAAAAGCAACCTGATAGCCTTGTCCGGTTACCGTTTCCCCTGGTGTTGGGAAGTTATTATTAAGATTAAGAATATGGTCGGCATTAATACTACCAAGAACAACGAGTTTTGCTGTGTTTTTCATTTGTTTTATATCCAGTTAACTGCGCCATCTGATAATCAGATGGCGCAATGTTCTTGTTCGGTATTTTAGGGAATTACTTCTTAACCAGCTTCAAATCAACCGGGATTTGCGCTGGAACAGTTTCACCTTTTAACGCTTTATCCGCGGTGACCACACCAATAACTCCGATTTGGTCGGCCATCTGTGCCACAGTTGCGCCCAGTTTACCGCCTTCAACCGCTTTCACACCGTCATCAGTACCGTCAAAACCGACGACCAGAACATCGTTTTTACCTGCAACTTGCAGAGCACGCAATGCCCCTAATGCCATTTCATCATTTTGTGCAAATACCGCCTGAACATCAGGATGAGCAGTCAGCAGGTTCTGCATAACGTTCAAGCCTTTAGTGCGGTCAAAGTCAGCAGGCTGGCTGGCCAGGACATTGAATTTATGCGCAGCAACGGCTTGTTTGAAACCTTCACCACGTTCGCGAGCAGCAGATGCCCCTGCGATACCCTGAAGCTCGATAACTTTAGCGCCGTTACCCAGTTTTTCAGCAATAAAGTCTCCAGCCATTTTACCGCCCGCGACGTTATCAGAAGCGATATGGCTGACCACTGTGCCCTGGTTTGCTACACGGTCAAGGGTAATGACCGGGATATTCGCCTGATTAGCCATCTTCACCGCGTTACCCACGGCATCTGAATCGGTTGGGTTAATCAGCAGTAATTTAGTCCCACGTACGGTTAAGTCTTGAACGTTTGCCAGTTCTTTAGCCGGGTTATTCTGAGAGTCCAGAACTATCAGGGTATAACCCAGTTTATCGGCCTCTTTCTGGGCGCCATCTTTAAGTGAAACAAAGAATGGGTTATTCAGCGTAGAGACCACCAGAGCGATAGTATCTTTTGCCATTGCATTAGCGCTAAGTGTGGCACTCAGTGCAACCGCAGAAACTAAGGTAGCCAATTTTTTCATGTTCATATGCGTATTCCTGTAGGGTGACTTGTTACTGTTTTTTGTTATCTACCAGTACCGCCAGCAGAATAACAAGCGCTTTAACGATCATCTGGTAGTAAGAGGAAACACCTAATAAATTCAAACCGTTGTTAAGGAATCCGAGAATCAATGCCCCGATCAGGGTACCCACAATTCGGCCCTTGCCACCAGCGAGACTGGTTCCACCCAGTACCACTGCTGCGATAGCATCGAGTTCATACCCCATCCCTGCAGTAGGCTGTGCAGAAGAAAGACGGGCAACTTCAATAATCCCGGCCAGTGAAGCCAGTAAGCCACACAGTGAGTAAACAATAATTTTAACTTTATCAACGCTGATGCCAGAAAGACGGGTTGCTGCTTCATTCCCACCTAAAGCATAAATATAGCGTCCCAGACGGGTATGGTGCAGCATGTACCAGGCAGCAATAAAGACAATTGCCATGATCCATATTGGGGTCGGGATACCTAAAGGACGACCAATACCAAACCAGCCAAAGAGATCGGCATTCTCAGAGAATCCGGTATTCACCGGGCTGCCGTTGGTATACACCAGAGTCACACCACGCAGCAGTAACATCATCACCAGCGTAGCAATAAAGGCCTGTACTCGCCCTTTGGCAACAATCACCCCGGTGACCGCACCAATTGCCGCACCTAATGCCAGAGCCGCAGCAACCGCGACTAAGGCGTTGACTTCAAATCCGATAACCGAGGCGGCTACCGCACCCGTCAGTGCCAGTAACGAACCGACAGAAAGGTCGATACCAGAGGTCAGAATAACCAGTGTCATACCCACGGCCATAATGGCGTTAACCGAGGTTTGTTGCAGGATGTTGAACAAATTATTAACGGTAAAGAAGTTAGGGCTCAGGCTGGATACAATAGCAATCAGCACTAATAAGGCTATCAGTGATTTTTGCTCCATCAGCCATGCTTTAGTGAACCAGCGACGGCCAGACACGGTTTGTACACTCATTTTTTCCACTCCTGACTATCCGGATTAAATTTGCCAACAGCTGCCGCCATTAGTTGTTCCTGGGTTGCCTCATCTCGGGTAAAGATGGCGCTCGCTTTACCTTCATGCATCACCATAATTCTGTCGCTCATTCCCAGAACCTCTGGCATTTCTGATGACACCAGAATGATGCTTAACCCATCAGCCTTAAACTGGTTAATCAGCTGATAAATTTCTTTTTTTGCACCGACGTCAACACCACGAGTCGGTTCGTCGAGGATTAGGACATTCGGTCTGGTCATCAAACCACGGGCAATGGCTATCTTCTGTTGGTTACCGCCGGAAAGCAGGCCTATCGGTTGTTCCATTGACGGCGTTTTCACCTTAAACAGCTCAATAAAATCACTGACGGCGAGCTCTTCTTCTTTATGTTTCAGACTGCCTGAAGCACGACTAAAATAACGCAACGCCGTCAGTGACATATTCTCTTTCACCGACATACCGAGGATCAGACCATCACGTTTACGGTCTTCAGAGATATAAACAATTCCATGTTCCAGGCCCTGTTGAGGAGAGCGAGGGGAAATCTCTTTACCACTCAGAACAATACGGCCCGCCGTTTTTGGCAGTGCGCCATACAGTACTTTCATTAATTCCGTACGGCCTGCGCCCATCAAGCCAGAAACTCCGAGGATCTCTCCTTCACGTAGGGTAAAAGAAACCTCTTTTACTCCCGGACCCGACAGTTTTTCTACCTGCAACCTGACGTTACCAGGCTGTTTATCAATATGTGGATACTGCTCTTCAAGCTTACGACCGACCATCATCTCAATCAGCGAATCTTCACTGAGAGAAGACACTTCGCGTTCAGCAACAAACTGCCCGTCACGAAGCACGGTGACATCATCGCAAATCTCAAAAATCTCTTTCATGCGGTGAGAGATATAAACAATGCCGCATCCCTGGTTTCTCAGCTCACGAATGACGCGGAACAGTGATTCGGTTTCAGTATCCGTTAACGCATCTGTCGGCTCATCCATGATGATGACCTTGGACTGATAACTCAGTACCTTCGCGATTTCGACCATCTGCTGATCGCCAATCGATAAATCACCCACCAGCAATTCACTGGTAAAGCGCAGATTGAGTCTGGCCAGCAGCTTGTCGGCTTCACGATACATCGACTTCCAGTCAATGTTGCCGAAACGGCCGACAAACTCACATCCGAGGAAAATGTTTTCCGCAATACTCAGCTGGGGTATCAGGTTAAGTTCCTGATGGATGATGCCGATACCTGCTTGTTCGGAATACTTCGGTCCTTTAAAGCTGGTCTCTTTACCCAACCACAGCAGTGAACCCGCATCTTTGGTGTAGATACCGGTCAGGACTTTCATCATCGTCGATTTGCCAGCACCGTTTTCGCCCACCAGCGCCATCACTCGACCCGGATAAACATTCAGGGAAGCCCCGGCCAGGGCTTTCACTCCTGGAAATGATTTCTCAATACCCTTAAGTTGCAGTAAAGGTTCCATACTGACCTCAGAAGGTTACGCCAGCACAGAGAATGATGTTCGCAAATGGAGAGCATTCTCCACTACGAATAACAGCCCGGCTGTCTGTCGTACATTGTTTGAAGGCGTCATGGCTGACGTAGCGAATAGAGATAGTATTACCCTGCTGCTGTTGCAGCTGCTCTATATGCTCTAACAACTGTTCATGAAGCTTGGGATTATGCTGCTTAATTTCCAGAGCCAGGATGGCGGCTTCAACCTGCATTTCCTGAGTCACCACTTCAACGACCTGCATAAAACCAGGTACACCCTGGGTCAGTGCCAAATCGATGCGTGCCGTTTGAGGCGCAATAGGTAACCCTGCATCAGCGATGGTCAGCATATCTGTATGTCCCAGACGGGAGATAACAGCCGAAATATCTGCGTTAAGTACTTTGCCTTTTTTCATCTTCTCACCTCACGAGCGAAACGTTTCGCTCGTTCTCAGTGTAGGCAATGCCGGGTCAGTTTCACAATCATCATGTAGCAAAAATGTGATCGCCATCGAAACGTTTCGCAAGACGGGGTTTTGAGGATTAATTTTTCACAGAAATAAAAAAGCCTCTACGATGAGAGGCTTTTTTGGCTAGATTTCGACCTGTGTTCCCAGTTCAATAACCCGGTTGGGCGGGATCTCAAACTGGTCTGGTGCACGTAGGGCGTTTCTTTGTAAGGTCATAAACAATCGGCCACGCAGACGTAAATACCAGGGTCGTTTACCGATAATCAGTGACTCATGAGAGATAAAGAACGAGCTCTCCATTATCTCGCAGCTCAGTCCTTCTATTCTGCAACGATAGAAGACTTCTTCCACATTAGGAGTCTCCTGCCAGCCATATCTTGCGATGACTCGCCAGAAAGTCGGCGAAAGCTGTTCAATCGTTAAACGCTGCACATTATGCACATAGGGAACATCTTCAGTGCGGAACGTCAGCAACAGCACCCGCTCATGTAGCACTTTGTTATGTTTCAGATTATGAAGTAACGCAAAGGGAATAACATTGATACCACGAGACATATAGACCGCGGTTCCGGGGACGCGTATCGGCGGCGATTTTTCCAGTGAAGCCACCATCGCAGTCAACGAGTTACCATGTTCATTCATCTTGCGTAATAAACGAAACCGCTCACTTTTCCAGGTCACCATAATGATAAACATCACGAACCCTAAGCAGAGAGGTAACCAGCCGCCGGAATAGATTTTCACCAGGTTGGCAGAGAACAGCGGAATATCAATAGATAAGAAAATCAGCCCCGCCAGGGCAACGATAATTTTGTTCCAGTGCCAGTTTTTACGTGCCACCGTACAGGCCAGTATACTGGTCAGTACCATAGTTCCGGTGACCGCAATACCGTAGGCCGCAGCCAGGTGACTTGAATGCTGGAAACCAATAATCACCAGCACGACAGAGATATACAGTATCCAGTTCACCACCGGAATGTAGATTTGTCCGGACTCTTTTTCCGAGGTATGGATAATACGCATCGGTGACAAATACCCCAGCCGAACCGCCTGACGCGTCAGTGAGAAGACGCCGGAAATCACCGCCTGAGAAGCGATAACGGTCGCAAAAGTAGCCAGAATCAGTAACGGAATAAGCGCCCAGTCAGGAGCTAATAAAAAGAAGGGGTTTTTAATCGCTTCTGGATTTTGTAGCAATAATGCTCCCTGGCCAAAATAGTTCAGCACCAGGGCGGGAAGTACGGCGATAAACCAGGCAATACGAATCGGTAATTTACCAAAGTGGCCCATATCCGCATACAAGGCTTCAACTCCGGTGATAGCCAGCACCACTGCGCCAAGAGCAAAGAAAGAGACCGCTTTATACTGGACAAAGAAGTTAAATGCCCAATAAGGATTCAGCGCCTGTAGTACTTCAGGATTCGCTATCACCGCCCGCCCGCCGAGCACCGCCAGGGTCAAAAACCATAACAGCATAACCGGAGCGAAGAGCTTTCCGACCATACCAGTACCATGCTTTTGAATCACAAATAGCAAGGTCAGAACCGCGATGGAAAGGGGCACAATGTAGGTATCGAGTGACGGGGCGACTATCTCCAACCCTTCAATGGCCGACATCACCGATATTGCCGGTGTTATCACCACCTCGCCATAGAAAAAGCTGCCGCCCACTAGCCCGATAATAATCAACAAGGCCGTCGTGCCCGGGGAAGTATTGCGCCCAGCCAGCGACATCAGCGTCAGGGTTCCCCCTTCACCGGCGTTATCAGCCCGCATCACAAACAGTAGATATTTAATGGAAACAACCACAACCAGCAGCCAGAAAATCAGCGATAAGAAGCCAAAGATTGCCTCGCGCTCCACCCCAATACCAAATTGCCCGGATAAACACTCGCGCAAGGTATAAAGCGGGCTGGTCCCAATATCACCATAAACAACACCAATCGCGGCCAGTGTGACTGCTGGCAGTGATTGCTTACTTTTTGTATTCATAAGCCATCTTTTTTGTGATCCTGAACAAGTATATCCCGACCTACAGACTCACTGAGTATGCTCTTAATGACGGCAATCGTCTTCTTGCGTTATCTTGAATATTCTCTGTAAGGATGCAAAATAAATTATGGCCCAATCACATTTACTCGCAGAAAGAATCGCTCGTCTCAGCCAGGCATTAGAGAAGGGTTTGTTTGAACGCCAGCATGCCATTCGCTTATGTTTACTCGCTGCACTGAGCGGCGAAAGTGTTTTTTTACTTGGCCCACCAGGGATTGCTAAGAGCCTGATTGCCCGCCGGTTAAAATTTGCTTTTCGTCATGCCCGGGCTTTTGAGTATCTGATGACTCGCTTTTCAACACCAGAAGAGGTGTTTGGTCCCTTGTCGATTCAGGCCCTCAAAGATGAAGGTCGTTATGAGCGCTTAACGGCGGGTTATTTACCTGAAGCTGAAATTGTCTTTCTTGATGAAATCTGGAAAGCGGGCCCGGCTATTCTCAATACCTTACTGACGGCAATTAATGAGCGACGATTTCGTAACGGTGCCGGGGAAGAAAAGATCCCCATGCGCCTGCTGGTCGCTGCTTCTAACGAATTACCTGAGGCCGATAGCAGCCTCGAAGCGCTGTATGACCGTATGCTGATCCGCTTATGGCTGGATAAGGTACAGGACAAAAATAACTTTCGCTCAATGTTAGTCAGTACTCAGGATGAAAACCAAAACCCGGTCCCGGAAAACCTGCAAATTACTGACGACGAGTATTTTAGCTGGCAGCAAGAGATCGGTAATATTCGCTTACCGGACGATGTGTTTGAGCTTGTTTTTCTCTTACGCCAGCAGCTTGATGTCGCTCCAGGTGCGCCTTATGTTTCAGACAGACGCTGGAAAAAGGCGATGCGTTTATTACAAGCAAGCGCCTTCTTTAACGGCCGTGATGCGGTGCAACCGATTGACCTTATTCTGCTAAAAGATTGTCTGTGGCACGACAACGCCGCCATGACGATGATGCAACAACAGCTCGAAATATTGATGACCGGTCACGGCTGGCAGCAACAATCGATGCTGACCAAACTGACTTCCATTACGCAGCGCCGCCTGCAGTTACAGCAGCAAAGTAACGATAAAGAAGCCCTGACCGTGAATAAACAAACTGGAATGTTCAGCCGTAAGCCTCAGTATCAGCTGCCTGATAATTTAACCGGTGAAACCTTAACGTTACTGCTGCAAAAACCGTTACGACTGCACGATATCGAAGTGATTCATATCACGCTGACTCATGACGCCTTGACGCAGTGGCTGAGTAAAGGTGGAGAGATCCGCGGCAAGCTGAACGGTATCGGTTTTGCTCAGACTCTGGATATGAGTGTGGATAACAGTCAGCATCTGACTCTGCGTGATATCAGCTTGCAAGCCACGCGGCTGACGCTACCGGGTCATCTGCAACAAGGTGTCCCCGACGAAATCAAACAGCAGCTGGACGCCCTGGATGCTCAGTTACATCAACAGCATGAACGTTTTAATCATCAGCAGAAGTGTTTGTTTATCGAGAATGAATGGTTAGCCAAAATTGAGGCTAGCTTGCAAGAAGTGGCAGTACAACTTCAACAGGCTCGTCAATGCTAAGTATTGAAACACTGGATGTTATCTTAACTATCGCCGAAGGTGAGTTGATAGAAGGGATTATTGTTGCATTACTGGCCTCACCGACGCTGGCGGTTTTTTTTGAAAAATATCCCCGACTGAAAAAAGCCGTTAGTGAAGACTTACCTCGCTGGCGGGAGCAGCTAAAAAACCGTCTGAAAGAAGGACAAGTCCCTGAAGCACTGGCTCAAGAGGTGCTCTGCTATCAGCAAAGTCAGACGCTGAATACGCCTCAGCTGGCGCTAAAAATAGCTGAAATTACGCTATTACTGGAAAAGTTAGATTCCCCCTTTAAGCAGGAAGCGAAAACTTTAGTGACGCCAGCGTCAACCCTGACACCGGCACTGCATACCTTATTTTTACAGCGCTGGCGCCTCAGTCTGGTACTTCAGGCCACCTTATTGAGCCAGCAGATCCTCGAAGATGAGCGCGATAAATTATTAGCTGAGATTCAGGCGCGTATGGCATTAAGCGGCCAGTTGGATGCCACTCTGGCAGAAAATGATACCGCCGCAGGCAAGCTATGGGATATGAGTCGGGGCGGCGGACTGCGCTACACCGACTATCAACTGATAGTCCAGTACGGTGATTTTCTTGCCAGCCAGCCTGAGTTAATGAAACTGGCAGAACAGCTGGGGCGTTCACGGGAAGCAAAATCCGTTCCACGCGAGAATGCACCCACAGAACAGTGGCGTACTCTGGTACGTGAACCCTCCAGTGTGCCGGAACAGGTCGACGGCTTACATCTTAGCGACGATATACTGCGCTTATTGCCTACAGAGCTGGCCACTCTCGGTATCACTGAACTTGAATATGAGTTCTATCGGCGGCTGGTGGAAAAGCAGCTGCTCAGTTATCGACTGCACGGCGACTCATGGCGGGAAAAGATTATTGAACGCCCGGTTGCTCATCAGGATTTTGCTGAACAACCGCGCGGCCCGTTTATTATCTGTGTCGATACTTCCGGTTCGATGGGCGGCTTTAATGAACAATGTGCCAAAGCCTTCTGTCTGGCGTTAATGCGTATTGCTCTGGCCGACAATCGGCGCTGCTTTATCGAGATGTTTTCACATGATGTTATTCGTTATGAGGTCAGCGGAAGTGGTGGCCTGGAAGAAGCGATTCGCTTTTTAAGCCAGCGCTTTCAGGGCGGGACTGACTTAGCTAACTGTTTTCGTTCAGTGATTGAGCGGATGAAAGGACCTGAGGGTTACGATGCCGATGCGGTGGTGATTTCTGATTTTATCGCCCAGCGCTTGCCGGATGATGTGGTAAACACCGTGAAGGTGTTACAGCGCCAGCATCAGCACCGTTTTCATGCTGTGGCAATGTCGGGACATGGCAAACCCGGTATCATGCGCATTTTCGATCATATCTGGCGCTTTGATACCGGGCTTAAAGGACGTTTACTGCGGCGCTGGAAACGCTAGTGCGATTACGGTGGGGTTATTAATACCCTCGTACCAAAAGTCGTTCTCATGCTTTTAGGCTGATATTTCTCCCAGTCTTTCAGAGAAAAAATAGTTTCATGAGAAACTATTTTCCCTCGCAAAGAAAATATGACGTTTTCTTTTATTTTATCGTCATTACGATTGCGGTAAATCCACCTGAGCTCATGAGCCGTGATCGTCTGACCAAAACGCCCATGTTTTCTGGCAATATCATCAACAGAATCAACAAGACTGTCGATGCAGAAAATCACTTTTTCTTCTCTGATTTTTGTCTGAAATTCCAACCCTGCTTTACTGGTTTTTATCCAACGTTCATCATCGGTAAACTTGGCAAATCTTTTCTCTGTAATATTATAACTTTTATGATGCTCAAGAAATCCTTTAAACTGAATACCACGTTCATCATCATTTAATAAATTTTTTATTTGTTCATCAGAATTGAATTTTCGATGATTAATCCTATCCCAAACTGCATTGGTAAGTGTATTTTGCACGACAATGTTTTTGTTATTAAATCCATTTACACCTTCGATTATTTTTCGTACTTTTGCTCTTTGTGGTGACAGACCATACAAAACATCGCCAGAAGCAAACATTAAAGCTGTATCAGTATACATATTACAAAACAATACATCCTGTCGCTTAAAACACTCTTTATTAATAATTACATTATCATAGATAATATTTATCCCTTGTGGCAAATCCTTCTCTAAAATATGCCACTGTTTAGCTTGATGAAAATTCAAAGTTATTTTTGATAACGTTGCCGGTAACCTTGTTGGTATAATAAATTCCTCCTCACCTTCCTCCTGCGGGTTACTTATAGTCAACTCTTTTAATTTATCCGGTAGCGCCGGTAAATCTGGCAAACTGAAACTATGACCTATGATATCTATCACCTCAAGACCCGGTGGAAATTGGTAAATTTCAACTTCCTCACAATACTCAAGTGTCAGCTCTTTTAAATTTGTCAGGGAATCAGAACTGATTGATCCTCCATGACAATTTTTAAGTTCTAATTTTATTAACTCTTTCGGAAGAACAGGAACATTGCATCTGGTAATTTTTAGATAATGTACTCCATCGGGTACATCTAAAATTGTTTTCACTATGGAAATATTTAATGCTTCTATACCAGAAGGGAGATTAGAAATATCGATATATTGACAGTTATGAATATGCAATTTTTTCAAACTGTCAGGTAAAGGGGGAACTGAGTGTAATGCGAAGGCATCTTTCAGTTCTAATGAGAAGATGCCCTCTGGGAGGGGAGGTAACGATGTAATGTCCTTCATCATATAATAATCCAATGCCAGTATACCTGTTTGAGCAGCTTTTTTTATTTCACTTGCAATTTTTTTACGCTCTTTTTCACCGGGATCTTCACTGACCCACTGACTAATAACATCCTGTTCTGGAATACTGCTGATGGAAGTATTAATAGATAGTGGTGAATGTCCTGTTATTATCATATTACTTTCCTTTGCAAAATATACAAACCACGCCCTACAGTCATATTCGCTTTTATTTCAAGTCTAACCTTTACGCAGCGCTATAATTTTTTGTTTTATTTCTTTTGTTAATATGACTCTTAAACCCTGTAAAGTACTACCCCACACTTGACAGGGAATGATGTAAAAAAACCATGCAATTTATTTAAACTGCCTTTGCTGCTGACGAATATTTTTATATATGCTGTAGATTTATATCAATATCCACTGTGTCAATATCCGGTCATGCCAAGACCGGTATCATATCTGGCACTTTGATACCGGGATTAAAAGCGGCTTAATACGTCGGTTTAAACGTTAGTCATTGCAGTAATATTTTAGTTCTACTCTGTAATGGTTTGCTACTCATATATTAATCAACCTGAATATATCCACAGTTAAAAATAAAATCAGGCACTTTTGATGATATATCACACATCAAATTATGAATGGCAGATAGATCTCCATACAGACTGGATGAATGACAAATCCCCACTGAATGATAAGAGGAGGCATCATCTAATAATGTTGTCACTGTATCCTGCATGTCATGAAAAGATTGATCGCTGGTATCTTTTAATGAATATTTTCCCTCAATGACTTCATCATGGATATTTTTTAGACTTTTAATCATCTCATAATAACTAACGAGTTCTTTAATGTACAAATCTCGATCCTGTATTTTGATATTATCAGCTAACACACCATAAACATTAGCGGTATTTTTATTATGTACAACAAAAAAACGCTCTCTTTTATCTATTAATTCTTTCTGTATTTTTAGCAGGTATTCTTTCATTTGATCTTTTAATTGTTCAAAATCACTAATACTATCAGTCGTTTCAATTTGATATAATATGTCTAAGACGTACTGATTTTGATACCTACCCATTAAGTGGCAAGCCGTTAACTCTGTGACAAATGCATTGTTATCTGGCTTATTAATTTCGTTATCTGAAACTATTTGATTAAGCGACGCCAGTCTGGATGCTGCGCTAGTAGTAATAAAATCCGAGAGTATTCTATCCATGTTCAATTCCTTGGTTTTTATTTAAACATCAAAAAACATGTTCAGAGATAAATTTATCTCTATGTGTTACTGCCATCTTAAATACCATAAAAAAGCATTCTAGATTAAGAAGTGAACTCAATAAATAAAAAACCGACTCTTATCATTAATTAAATAAAAACAACATCTTGTGATAATTTAGTTTAATATAAAACACCTCTATCATTATATTAATACCACTCAATTACTTTGTCAGCTGTGTATTATCTGCATCGAACATTACGATCAAATACCTTACTTGGTATTAATGTGTATTGATTTAATTCAGAGTGGATGTCAATTTATTGCAGTATATGATGGGTATCTTGGCAACTTATCATATATACAGTTGCAGAGATTATTCAGAGGTTACAGTTCAGCCAGTGATCCAGACCAAACATAGCAAACCCGGTATCATATCTGACGCTATGATACCGGGCTAACTTATGAAACTAGAACGCTAAACTTTACAGCAACTCACTCACTGCGGCCTGAATATCAGTCGGCCATACGCCACACTGTACCTGACCAATATGTGGCAGCTGTAACATCAGCATTGTTAAACGTGACTGGCCGATACCACCCCCGATCGTTTGTGGCATTTCACCTTTGAGCAGCGACTGGTGCCATTCCAGTTGCAGACGATCTTCATCGTTAGTCAGCGCTAACTGGCGTTTAAGCGTTTCGGCATCAACGCGGATCCCCATAGAGGAGAGTTCAAAAGCGTCTTCCAGAACAGGGTTCCACACTAGGATATCACCGTTCAGTCCAGCAAAACCGCCTTCAGTGCGTGTTGACCAGTCATCATAATCCGGGGCGCGTACGTCATGACGTTTACCGTCACCCAGAGCACCACCGATACCAATCAGGAATACCGCGCCCAGCTCTTTTGCTATTGCACGTTCACGACCTTTAGCATCGAGGTCAGAATAACGTTGCTGTAAGGTTTCGCTGTGAACAAAATGAATCTGTTCCGGTAAGAATGGTGTCAGTCCTGTTTGCTCAGCGACAGCGACTTCAGTGGCTTTCATTGCCGCCCAAATACTCTCAACGGTTTGATGCAGCGTACCAAGGTGGCGCTCGCCATCGCCCATTACGCGCTCCCAGTCCCACTGATCCACATACACAGAGTGGATAGGTGACAGTCTGTCTTCGTCCGGGCGCAGGGCTTTCATGTGCGTGTAAAGCCCTTCGCCAGTACTGAAGTCATGCTGACCGAGTGTTTTTCTTTTCCATTTTGCCAGTGAGTGTACGACTTCAAATTGTGCTTCAGGAATCGCTTTTACTCTCACCTGAACGGCCTTCTCGCTACCAGACAGATTGTCTTGTGTGCCATCTCCGAGGCGGCTGAGAATCGGAGCCTGAACTTCTATCAGACCGAGCTTCTCTTCCAGCTGACGAGAAAAATAGGCTTTAACAAAACTAATCTGGCGTTGTCTGGTGATGTAGGCAGTTTTCATGGTGTTTCTCTTTATTGTGTTGTCTCTGTCGACTATTAAGCAATAAAAGTGATGACAAATTCAATAATCAACAATAAAAAAGGCCAAAGGCTTTTTAATTCGATAATTAACAGGTATAAAAAATAACAAATCCGTATTTATCATAGGAAAAAACGATGAATAATTATCAAATCGATAATCTCGATCGCGGGATACTTGAAGCTTTAATGGAAAATGCACGCACAGCTTATGCTGAATTAGCGAAACAGTTCGAGGTTAGCCCTGGCACCATTCATGTCCGTGTCGAGAAGATGAAACAGGCCGGGATCATCACCGGTGCACGTATTGATATCAACCCTAAACAGCTCGGATATGACGTTTGCTGCTTTATCGGCATCATACTGAAGAGTGCTAAAGACTATCCTTCAGCCCTGGCAAGACTAGAGAGCCTTGATGAAGTGACAGAAGCCTATTACACCACCGGGCATTACAGTATTTTTATTAAAGTGATGTGTCGATCGATTGATGCCCTGCAACAGGTACTTATCAACAAGATCCAAACAATTGATGAAATTCAGTCCACTGAGACCCTGATCTCCCTCCAGAACCCCATTATGCGCACCATACGTCCATAGCAATTATCTTTAATACCCATATTATCCACAGGTAGATCCCTGCTCATTCACAGCGTACAATGCCCGACGATTGAAAAAGGTGAGATACCATGGCTGATATTACTCTGATTAGTGGCAGTACGCTTGGCAGTGCTGAATATGTAGCAGAACATCTGGCTGAAAAACTGGAAGAGGCAGGGCATAGCACCACCACCCTGCATGGTCCACAGCTAGAAGATCTTCCGACCGAAGGTTTCTGGCTGGTGGTCTCTTCAACTCATGGTGCGGGCGATCTTCCGGATAACTTATTACCTTTATATAAGGCAATAGAAGAACAGAAACCGGATCTGAGTGCTATTCAGTACGGTGCTATGGGGATCGGTAGTAAAGAATATGACACTTTTTGTGAAGCGATTGAGAAGATCGATCGACTTTTAACAGAATGTGGGGCGGTCAGACTCGGTGAAATAGAGAAAATAAACGTCCTCGATCACGACATTCCTGAAGATCCAGCCGAAGTTTGGCTCGATTCCTGGAAAAATTTACTCTCTTTTGTGTAAAGATCGCGCATTTTAATGTGGATAACTATGCTTAAAACCCTGTGGTAACCCGTAGTTATCCCAAGTATAACTCTTGTTCACTTTCTGTGCTGTGCATAAGTACCCTATTTGATCCCAGCTTATACTGCGTAGGATCACCGATCATTCACAGCTAACGATCCTTCTCATCCAGTTGATCTGAAAGCAGTAAAATGGCTTATCCACAGAAGTGGTCGATCCTAATAAGAGATCATAATAAGAGATCTTTAAATAAAAAAGATCTTCTTTTAATTAGTGACTCACCCACCACTTCTTCCGGGGGCTTCCTCCTGAAGCTAAAGTTGAGTAGAATCCTCAGCCCAAGCAGTTACAACCCTCATCGCAAAACCGCGAGGCAGTTACCATGTTTTATCAAGATCCTTTTGACGTCATCATCATCGGCGGGGGTCATGCAGGCACAGAAGCGGCAATGGCTGCCGCTCGTATGGGTCAACAGACCCTGCTTCTGACACACAATATCGACACACTGGGGCAGATGTCCTGCAATCCGGCTATTGGTGGTATTGGCAAAGGACACTTGGTCAAAGAAGTGGATGCCTTGGGTGGCTTAATGGCACAGGCTATCGACCGTGCAGGTATCCAGTTTAGGATACTAAACGCCAGTAAAGGTCCGGCAGTGCGTGCTACCCGTGCACAGGCTGACCGGGTACTCTACCGTCAGGCTGTACGTACCGCACTTGAGAACCAACCTAATTTGATGATCTTCCAGCAAGCGGTTGAAGATCTGATCGTTGAAAACGACAAAGTTACCGGTGTGGTAACGCAAATGGGTCTGAAATTCCGTGCTAAAGCCGTCGTACTTACCGTAGGAACCTTCCTTGACGGGAAGATCCATATCGGTATGGATAACTACAGCGGCGGTCGGGCAGGCGATCCGCCTTCGATCCCGTTATCACGTCGTTTACGTGAACTTCCGTTACGAGTCGGTCGCTTAAAAACAGGCACACCGCCACGCATTGATGCCCGTACTATCGATTTCAGTGTGCTGGATAAGCAACATGGTGATGAGCAATTACCGGTGTTCTCGTTTATGGGGAATGTCAGTCAGCACCCCGCTCAGATACCGTGCTATATCACCCATACCAACGAAAGAACGCACGAAGTTATCCGTAATAACCTCGATCGCAGCCCAATGTATGCCGGGGTTATTGAAGGTATTGGTCCACGCTACTGTCCTTCAATCGAAGATAAGGTGATGCGCTTTGCCGATCGTAACGCACACCAGATTTTCCTTGAGCCAGAAGGCCTGACCAGCAACGAAATTTATCCAAATGGTATCTCTACCAGCTTGCCATTTGATGTGCAGATGCAGATCGTTCGATCGATGAATGGCATGGAAAATGCGAAGATCGTTCGTCCAGGCTATGCTATTGAGTATGATTTCTTCGATCCACGAGATCTGAAGCCGACGCTTGAAAGTAAGTATATTCAAGGCCTGTTCTTTGCCGGACAGATCAACGGCACCACCGGTTATGAAGAAGCCGGCGCGCAGGGCTTACTGGCTGGGCTTAACGCTGCGCGTTCTTCTGCTGAAAAAGAGGGTTGGTCGCCACGTCGGGATCAGGCTTATCTCGGGGTACTGGTTGACGATCTTTGTACTCTCGGGACTAAAGAGCCATACCGCATGTTTACCTCACGTGCGGAATATCGCCTGATGCTGCGTGAAGACAACGCGGATCTTCGCTTAACTGAAGCGGGTCGTGAATTAGGTCTGGTGGACGATCTTCGCTGGGCTCGCTTTAACGACAAGCTGGAAATGATCGAGCGTGAACGTCAGCGTCTGAAAGATATCTGGTTGCATCCACAGTCTGAAAGTATTGCAGAAGTGAATACTCAGCTCAGCGCTCCGCTTTCTCGTGAAGCTAACGGTGAAGACTTGCTGCGTCGTCCGGAAATGACTTATCAGTCGATGGTTAAGCTGTCTGCGTTCGCACCAGGGCTTGATGACGTTCAGGCTGCTGAGCAAGTTGAAATTCAGATCAAATACGAAGGCTATATTGCCCGCCAGCAAGACGAGATTAATAAACAACAGCGTAATGAGAATACCTTGTTACCTGAAACTCTCGACTACCGCCAGGTCAACGGGTTATCCAACGAAGTGATAGCCAAGCTGAATGATCATAAGCCTGTCTCTATTGGTCAGGCATCGAGGATCTCTGGTATCACACCAGCGGCTATCTCGATTTTGCTTATCTGGCTGAAAAAGCAAGGACTGCTACGCCGTAGCGCGTAAACATCACTGATATCAGGCCAGGATACTCTGGCCTTTTTTAATAGGTTTAAAAGTGCTCACTAAACTATCTCGCCTGCTTAACGATGCAGGCATTACTCTTCCAGAACACCAACAACAACAGCTGGTCGGCTATGTGGCTTTGCTGCATAAGTGGAATAAGGCCTATAACCTCACTTCGGTACGTAATCCTGAAGATATGCTGGTACGCCATATTCTCGACAGTATCGTGGTTGAACCCTATCTGGAAGGAAACCGCTTTATTGATGTCGGCACCGGCCCTGGATTACCGGGGATCCCACTCGCCATCATTCGTCCTGATGCGCACTTTACCCTGCTTGATAGTCTCGGGAAGCGTATTCGTTTTCTGCATCAAGTGAAGCATGAGCTTAAACTGGACAATGTCACGCCGGTACAGAGCCGTGTTGAAGATTTCCCGGCAGAACCTCCGTTTGATGGTGTCATCAGCCGTGCATTTGCCTCACTCACCGATATGGTGAACTGGTGTCAGCATTTGCCCGGTGAGTCGGGTCGCTTCTATGCGTTAAAGGGAATTCGCCCTGATGATGAAATTGCCGTGTTACCAAAACAGTTTGTTGTCGAAGATATCGTCAGACTGACGGTGAAAAATCTGGAAGGTGAACGTCATTTGGTTCGCATTAAGTGCGTTAAATATTAATCCGTATCAAAAAAACGGCGGATAGATAGCGATTTACAAAAGTTAACAAAGCGGCAGGATGTTATTGACAATCAGCCTGCCGCTTAACAAATAATTAACTTTTAGATCAACAAACAATAACATTAGGCAATTAGTTTCGTGGGTTATAATTATCAATTTAAATATAATCAGCCTAAAAATAAGCAAAATCACAGATTAACGAGATGTTAAAACTTTAAACGGAATGTCAAATAAAGGTTTTTTGATGTGTTTGAGTTGTTTTAATAACGTTGCTTTAATTAGTTCATATTAATCACAGGGTTATATTTTTAGCTTTCAGTGCTGATGAAAAATGCGATCTCAGTAAAATATGGTATTTGTGATCGGTGACACGTTTTATTGCAAGTGGTTTTCAGTGATTTGACCTGGATCAGGTTCCATGAGCGGTTTATTAAAAGTTATAAAAACGGCGTGTAGATAATTATTTAAATATTTGTTCATCTTTTCGCTACTTATTGTTTGAAATCACTGGGCCGCACCGTATAATTTGCTCGCTTTTTGAGGCTTGACTCTCGGTAGCAAAGGCAGTCTTATTACAGCCCGCGACCTTCCTCATGGAAACAGGAGTAGAGAAACTCATGTCAGCGTCGCTTTACAGTGGAAATGTTGCTCGTAAGCTTCTATCCCTGCAGTTTGTAGTAATGATGGCAATGGGATTGCTGTTTTATTTTAAAGACCCTGTATGGGGCGCCTCTGCGATAGGTGGGGGCATGGCAGTATGGCTGCCAAATGTATTATTTGCTTTTTTTGCCTGGCGTCATCAGGTACATACACCCGGTAAAGGGCGTATATCTTGGTCATTTGCTCTAGGTGAAGTTGTGAAGATGTTAGTGACCTTTACTATTTTGGTGCTGGCGCTGGCATATTTTAAGGCGGTCTTATTGCCGCTAATAGTCACTTGGGTTTCGGTGCTGGTTGTGCAGATACTTGCACCAGCTGTAATTAACAACAAAGGGTAAGAGTAATGTCTGCAGGAGAAATCTCTACACCGCAGGATTATATAGGCCACCACCTGACGCATCTTCAGTTGGACCTACGTACTTTTTCGCTGGTGGATCCGCATAACGCCCCGGCCACATTCTGGACACTCAATTTAGACTCCATGTTTTTCTCTGTTGTTCTGGGTCTGTTGTTCCTGATGGTATTCCGTAAAGTTGCCAAAACAGCAACCAGCGGTGTTCCGGGCAAATTCCAAACAGCAATTGAGCTGGTGATTGGTTTTGTTAATGGTAATGTCAAAGACATGTACCACGGCAAAAGCAAAGTCATCGCTCCTCTGGCTCTGACTATATTCGTCTGGGTCTTCCTGATGAACTTGATGGACCTGATCCCTGTCGACCTGCTGCCTATGATTGGTGAGCATGTCTTCGGATTGCCTGCATTGCGTGTTGTTCCATCTGCGGATGTGAACGTTACACTCTCTATGGCATTGGGCGTGTTTATCCTGATTCTATTCTACAGCATCAAAATGAAAGGCATTGGCGGCTTCACGAAAGAGCTGACGCTGCAGCCGTTCAACCACTGGGCATTAATTCCTGTCAACTTAATCCTTGAAGGGGTAA
>Ga0302347_1001890_pt1 | contig 23237 bp, 15 predicted proteins | sample PhyWR1_FD_202178 | JGI IMG/M metagenome (GOLD analysis project Ga0302347, IMG submission 202178) | Leaf surface microbial communities from wheat plants in UC Gill Tract Community Farm, Albany, California, United States - DLSL W.R1 (v2)... | ecosystem: Host-associated > Plants > Phyllosphere >...
TGTTCGCGATCTGCCGTGCGTGGGTTGCAAGGGGCACATGGGTCAGCCAGCGCTTTATCCAACCAGCCTTCGATATCGGCTTCCTTGATACCCAGGGCCGAGAAACCTGCCGGGATACCCACGCGCAACGAAAGCGCGCGAATAGCGGTAATTGCCTGATGGCTAGCCTGTTCTTCGTTCATGCCTTGCGTGCCCTTCCCCATTGCCTGCGCAATACGGGCAAAGCGAGCCACGGCATTCGGGCGGTTAAACTCTTCGATTACCGGCAGCAGGATGGCATTGCAGACGCCGTGCGGCAGATTGTGGGTCGCACCCGGTTGGTGAGCCAATGCGTGCACCAAGCCAAGTCCGGCGCTGTTGAACGCCATCCCCGCCAGGTATTGTCCATAGGCCATCATTTCCCGCGCCTGCAGGTTTTTGCCGTCATCTACAGCGGCAGGTAGCCAGGTGCTAATCAGGCGGATGGCTTCCAGCGCCGAGTGATCGGTCAGCGGGTGAGCGCCCACGGAAACATAGGCTTCCACCGCGTGGGTCAGCGCGTCCATACCGGTGGCGGCAGTCACGCTGGCGGGAATATCCAACATCACCTGCGGGTCGTCCACGGCTATGTCAGGGATGATGTTGGTGTCGATGATCACTTCTTTGACGTGGCGTAGGCTGTCGATGATCACCGCGTTGCTGGTCATCTCGGCTGCGGTGCCCGCAGTGGTATTGATGGCCACCAAGGCGACGCCTGGATGTTTGACTTTGCCAACGCCGGAATAGGCGGTAGAGGGGCCAGGGTTGCCGGTCAGGATTTTGATCGCCTTGGCGGTATCGATTGGGCTGCCGCCGCCGAAGGCAATCAGATAGTCGCACTGCTGCTGTTTGAAGGTTTGCCAGCCTTGCTGCACCAGTTCTTCGGTAGGGTTGGGAAATACCTCATTGAACATGGCATAAGGCAGCGCATGCTGCTGCATGGAGTTAAATAGGCCTTCCAGCAGGCCGAGCTCAACCAGTTGACCGTCGGTGACGATCAGCGCCTTACCCCATTGCTTCTGTGCCAGCAGCTTGACCATATCTTCAATGGCGCCGCAGCCGTGCAAACTGATTTTCGGTAATGCCAGCATGAAACTCATGATATTGCTCCTGAAATGAGAAACCGTTGTGATGCGCCCGCCGTAGCGGACGCAGGGCATCGATGTCTCAATCCTTGAGTGCGGCGGCCAGTGGCGTTACGCCGAAACGCTTGGCCAGTGCCGTCAGTTGGCTGCCGGAAATGGTTTGCTTCTTGCCACCCATCGACAGCACTTTCACCATGATCTCGGCCGATTTTTCTGCGGTGTCGATCAGGCCGAAAGCGTCGTCCAACGTTGGCCCAGAGCCGAAAATGCCGTGGAACGGCCACAGCACCAGGCTGTGTTCCTGCATCTGTTCGGCGGTCTGGGTGCCAATGCCGTCGGTCCCTGGCACCATCCAGGGCACGATGCCGATGCCGTCTGGGAACACCACCAGGCACTCGGTGCTGCCTTCCCACAGCAGGCGGGTGAAGCTGGCGTTGTCCAGTTCCTGCACAAAGCTCAGGGCGATCAGGTTGGTGGCATGGCAGTGCATGATGACGCGATCACGGCCAGAGGTGACGTTCATACGCACGATGTGCGACTGGAAATGCGCCGCCAGTTCCGAGGTCGGAAAACCTCCCTGCGAAAGCCCCCAGTGGATGTGGTAGGCGGTGCCGTTGTGGTTCAGTTGCAACAGCACCAGATTCTCTTGCGGTGCCAACTGCACGTTGCGGAAGAACTTGCCTGAACCGGTGACCAGGAACCAGCAGTTGGCCAGCTCGGTTGCCGGTTGCGTCAGCTCTACACAGCGCGGCTCGGCCACGAAGTCGCTACGGAAAGGCTCAACATCTTCCGCCAAAAGCCGCAGGCTGACGTTGCCGCCGTTGCGCTCATCCCAGCCTTTGAGCCACATGTCGCTGGTGGCTTTGATCATGCCCTGGACGAACCAGGAAGAAACTATCTGTTGCATTGCGTTACCCTTAACGTTGGCTGAGGATCTGTTGTTCGTAGTTGCGTACGTTGTTGAGCCAGCTGGCATCGGCCGGGACATCGTTACGCTGGCAGTAGGTTTCCCACACGGCTTGCCATGGCAGGCATTTCTGTTCTTCCAGCAGGGCCAGGCGGGCAGTGTAATCGCCGCTCTCTTCGATCTTGCGCAGCATCTCGGTCGGCTCCAGCAGCGCACGCAGCAGGGCTTTCTTCATGTTGCGGGTACCGATCACCCAGGCAGCGATGCGGTTGATGGAGGCGTCGAAGAAGTCCAAGCCGATGTGGACGCGGTTGAACAGGTTGTTGCGCACGATCTCACCGGCGATGGCTTGTGTTTCGTCGTCCAGCAGCACTACGTGGTCACTGTCCCAGCGTACCGGGCGGCTAACGTGCAGCAGCAGGCGCGGCACATACAGCATGGCGCTGGAGATCTTGTCGGAGATCACTTCGGTTGGATGGAAGTGGCCCGCATCCAGACAGAGTGCGGTCTGGCGGCTGGTGGCATAGCCGAGATAAAACTCATTGGAACCCACGGTGTAGCTCTCTGCGCCAATCCCGAACAGCTTGCTTTCCACCGCGTCGATATGGTGTGCCGGGTCGAGTTTTTCGCTAATCACTTCGTCCAGCGCGCTTAATAGACGCTGGCGCGGTGCCAGGCGATCGATCGGCGTATCTTTCATACCGTCCGGGATCCAGATGTTCATCACCGAAGGCGTACCGAGCTGTTCGCCAAAATAGGCCGACACTCGTCGGCTGGCCTGGCAATGTTCAATCCAGAACTGACGGATTTCCGGGTTGGCGTGTGACAGCGTAAAACCGTCGGCGCTCAGCGGGTGCGAGAAGCATGACGGGTTGAAATCCAGCCCCAACTGGTGCTGTTTGGCCCACTCCACCCAGTTTTTAAAATGGCGTGGTTCAATTTTGTTACGGGCGACTGGCGTATCAGACTCCAGATAGATCGCGTGCAGGTTCAGGCGTTTTGGGCCAGGGATCAGCGCCAGAGCCTGTTCCAGATCGGCTCGCAGCTCTTTGGCGTTGCGCGCTTTGCCCGGATAGTTGCCGGTGGCCTGAATGCCGCCGGTCAGGGAGCCTTCCGGATTTTCGAACCCGGCAACGTCATCTCCTTGCCAGCAGTGCATCGACACTGGCAGGGTTTCCATTGCGCTAATCGCGGCTTCAACGTCCACGCCAACGGCAGCAAAGCGCTGTTTTGCCAGTTCCCAAGCTTGATCGATCGAGCTTTTCATATGCAAAGTTCCTTAGGTAATTGACTCAACGACTGAAATTGCGACCAGTGGGCGGCAAAGTCTGGATTGTCGCGAGGGGTAAAGTGTTGTAGTGGGAAGTTTCGTGCCACGATGCGGCGGAATTGCCCAATGTCGCTGACGGCGTCCAAGGCCATCAACTGGCAGCCGACGTTGCCCAGGGTTGAGGCTTCGATTGGCCCGGCGCTGATGGCCAGCCCGCAGGCATCGGCACACAGCTGATTAAGAAAATGGTTCTGGCTGCCGCCGCCGACGATATGCAGGTGGCTGAGCGGGCGGCCGTGCATCGTCGCCAACTCCTGTGCGACCTGGCGGTAGAGCATGGCGAGGCTGTCGAAAATACAACGCACCAGTTGGGCTGCGGTTTCCGGCACCTGCATCCCGCGCTCGCGGCAGCTGTCCTGAATGGTTTGGCACATATTGGCCGGGTTGATAAAGCGATCGTCATTGGGGTTAACCAATGAACGGCAGGCTGGCTGCTGGGCCGCCTGAGCGATCAGGGCAGGCAGATCGCTGATGTTCAATTCCTGAGTGGCACGTTGCAGCAGCCACAGGCCCATGATGTTTTTCAGCACCCGATAGCCCGTTGCGCCACCCTCATTGGTGATATTGGCCGCTAATGATGCCGGGTGAACCACCGGGATTGGGCTTTCGATGCCCATCAGCGACCAGGTGCCGGAGCTGAGATAGGCGGCATTGGCATCTTGCAATGGCGTAGCAAGTACCGCGCTGGCAGTGTCGTGCGTTGCCACGGCAATCACCGGGATCTGCTGACCACTGGCGCTGGTCCAATAGCCCACACGGTTGCCTGGAGGTGTCGGTTTGCCAAACCAGCTGGCAGGTACTCCGGCCCAGGCCAATAGTTCCTCATCCCATTGATCGCTTTCAATATTCAGCAGCTGGGTGGTGCTGGCATTGGTGTATTCCCAGTTCAGCTCCCCCGTCAGGCGAAAGTGCAGGTAATCCGGGATCAGCAGCAGGTGAGCCACGCGATCTACCAGTTCTGGCTGCTGTTCGCGCAGGGCACGCAGCTGGTACAGAGTATTGAAAGGCAGGAATTGAATGCCGGTGCGTTGATAGATATTGCTGCGGCCCAAATCCTGCTGGGCTGTTGCCATCAGCCCCTGGGTGCGGGCATCACGGTAGGAAACGGCCTGGCCGACCCGCTCACCTTGTGCATCCAACAGCACAAAATCCACGCCCCAGGTATCGATGCCGATGCTATCGAGGCGAATACCTTCTGCATCAAGCTGCGCCAGCGCCTGACGGATGTTGCCTTCCAGCGCATCCAGATCCCAGCAGTCTTGCCCAGCCCGGTGCTGCAAACGGTTGGTGAAGCGGCTGACTTCACGCAGCTTGAGTTGTTGCTGCTCTGGTTGATAGCTCGCCAGCATCACACGTCCACTGGAGGCTCCAAGGTCGATGGCGACAGTATTGCGAATAGTCATGAGAGAAAGCCCGTGATTGCTTGATGCGAGCAGTGTAGGAAGTTGCCGCTGCCCGGGCCTTCTCGCTACTGCCAACGCCAAAGGGGGATTGGCAAAATGGCAAAGGTAAAGGTGAAGTAGCTCACAGTTTACGACTCGGGCCGGTTTTCGCCCGGTTGTGACCTTGTACGCATTTCTCAACATTGCTACGGCTTTCTTAAAAAACGCGCAGCTTTAGCGTGCTTTTCGGTCAAAACCTTAAGGTTTGTTACCGGACGCTTCTCTTACTATCGATTACCGACGTTGCGCGGTAATCCCGCCGCGCCAAAGCTCCGGGGGGCAAGATGAACCTATTGCACAGTAGTGATTTTTTCCCTTCCTGCAGCGCGCCCGTGGTGATCGAACCCCGCGAGCCGCAGCAGGCTTTTCCAGAACATCATCATGATTTTTACGAAATTGTGATTGTCGAACAGGGGGCGGGGGTGCATGTGTTTAATGGCAACCCCTATACCCTTAACAGCGGTTGCGTCTGTTTTGTGCGCGATCACGATCGCCACCTGTTTGAACAGACCGACGGCCTGATCCTGACCAATATTCTGTTCCGGGCGCCGGATGCTTTCCGCTTTGTCTCCGGCGTGGAGCAGTTCCTACCGCGCGAGGCCGATGGCGTCTACCCGGCCCATTGGCGCATCAGCCAGCAGGTGCTGCAACAGGTCAAGGGGTTGATTGCGCAGCTCGCGGCGGCACCTGCAGGTGAGCGGCCAGAAGAGATAGCGCTGCATGAAAGCGTTTTTATGCAGCTGTTGGTGCAGCTGTGGCAGGGTTGTCTGGCCCGGCAGGGGGACGATCAGGAAGGGCGTTTGCATCAGCTGTTGGACTGGCTCCAAGGCCACTATGCTGAATCGATCGAATGGTCCGAGCTGGCCGATCGCTTTGCCATCCCGCTGCGGACGCTGCACCGGCAACTGAAACAGCACACCAATATGACGCCACAGCGCTATCTGACCCACCTGCGTTTGCTACAGGCGCGCCACATGCTGTACCACAGCGATAGCAGCATCACCGATATCGCTTTTCGCTGTGGTTTCGGCGACAGCAACCATTTTTCGACCCTGTTCAAGCGTGAGTTTACCTGCCCACCCCGTGCGCTACGTGGCATGCGCTAGCGACGTGAAAATCACGACTGCGTCAATTTTCCTCGCCGTGGGTTCGGCAATAATGCCCAGTCGTGCCAAATAGGAAGGGTGTGAGATGAGGGAGACATTACTGTTAGAGAGCCGCGATTATCTGCCCTCTGTACAGATGCCGGTGGCCGTGGCGGAGCGCTATCCCCAGATGGGATTTGCCACGCATACTCACCAGTTTTGCGAGATTGTGATCGTTTGGCGTGGCAATGGCCTACACGTGCTGAACGATCGCCCTTACCGGATCACCTGCGGGGATATTTTTTATATCCGTGCCAGCGATTGCCACAGCTACGAGTCGGTACACGATCTGGTGCTGGATAACATCATCTATTGTCCGGATCGCCTGCGGTTGAATGCCCAGTGGGAAAGCCTGCTGCCGCCGTTTGATACCTCCAGCGAGCGCTACTGGCGGCTCTCTACCCAAGGTATGGCGCAGGCCCGGCCGATTATCGCCCAACTTTCGCAGGAGAGCCGCAAAACCGATTCGTTATCAATCCAGTTGACGGAGACTTTGTTGCTGCAATTGGCGATCGTGCTCAAACGCTATCGCTATGCGGTGGACTGTGTGCATATGTTGCCGGACGGGGAACAACTGGACTTGTTGATGGCGGCGTTGCAAAGCGGCATCGACGGCGACTTTGATCTGCCGGCATTTTGCCAGCAGCATCAGTTGACTGAGCGGGCGCTGAAGCTACTGTTCCGCCAGCAAACCGGTATGACCATCAACCACTATTTGCGCCAGATCCGTTTATGCCAGGCCAAGCGTCTGCTACGCCGCAGCGAATACCGCATCAGCGATATTGCCGCCCGATGCGGGTTTGAAGACAGTAACTATTTTTCCGTGGTGTTCACGCGCGAGGCCGGAATGACCCCGCGCGAGTATCGCCAACGGTTTATTGCCTAGGGGCTAGGCGATCCGGTTTGTGCGAATATGCAGTACCTGAGCGAGCTTTTCCAGCCGATCGCCCTGGTGGCCAATACCGATAGCGCAGTGGTGGGCAGGGCCAGCCAATGACCACTCACGGGTAAAGGTTCTGGCATCCAGGCTGAAACGGTAGCGACTGTTGGTATTGCCGATATCCAACGTTTCCCCCGCCACCGAGAGCCCCTCGGCATACTGCAACACGACGTCGCCGTTACGCTCCTCAACCACCGATAAGAAGGTGACCGGGCCGTTCTTTACCGACATCTGAATCGAAACGCCACATCCCGGCTTGCCGTGATACACCGGCAGCGGCACCAGGCGTACATCGCCTTCTGCCATCAGCGGATGCGCAGGCCCATCGTGGCCCCATAGCACGGCGTCATCCTCGAATTCGATGCCGTAAGGCTCAGAGAAGGATCCACCTGCTCCCAGCAGGGCGAAGATTTTCATGGCGATCGCGTTTTTGACTTCGTACTCACCAGCGATCGGGATGCCTTTTTGGGTCAGCAGAGTATTACCTGCAATCACCGATGTAACGATATTCTCGTAATCATTGCCGTTGTGCCCTCCGTAGTAATAGGCCATTGCGCCCAGCCCATGCCGTTCTACCAGCCAATCCAGCGCGCAGGCGGTATGCGCAGCGCGTTGCAATTCGGCCTCTGAACAGAGCTCGTCGACCACAAATGTGTTGTGCATTTCATCCCGCTTAAGCTGGATTTGCGCTGTGGTGTTTTGTTGGCGCAGAGCGTTCAGCTCGCACATTTCCAGCGGTTTGAAACGTACACCAAGCTGGGCGGAAAGGTTGGTCAGATTGCTGTAGACGTCGATCATCCCGTCGTAATAGTGGCCGAGCAGGCCGATCTGCGTGGTGCTTAACGCATTACGCAGTGCGAAAGCGGTCAGCCAGTTGTCCAACTCCTGCCAGACCTGTGGATCGCCCTGTAACGCCCCCACCAGCAGTTGGTACTCGATCCCGGCGCGATTAAATACGTTGGCCAATTCGGGAGCACTACACGCCTGGCAGTGGGCAAGCCATTCGCCGGTGCGATCGCCACGATCTGCCATGGCGCGTATTTTCTGGTAGGGCAAACCGGCCTCGGGTTGCAAGGCCAATACCAACACCGGTTTACCCAACGTTTGCACCAGCGGCAATACGGTGGCACTAAGCGCGTAGGTGCTGATGTAAAGCACTACCACGTCTACCGGCTGGTGGCGAGCCTCTGCCAGCAACGCATCGGCGGCAGCGACCGAATCCACCAGCCCGCCACGCTGAACCCGGTGGCTGTTGGAAAGGCGTTCGGCGATCTGTTCGAGGTAGCCTTCAAGCCGGGGCTTAAGGCCGCTAAACTGCGGCCAGTAAGTGTCAAGCCCGATACCAAACAGCAAAATATTCAACGGACTGTTCATTTTTCGCTCCTCAAGACGCCATGCCCAAGCCCACAATGTTGGCAGCCAGGATGATGACCAGGCAACCTAGGCACAGCACTGCCACCGGCTTTCTGGTCCCGCATTTCCACTCTTTCAGCAGTAGCCCGACGATGCCGCCGCACAGCACGTAGAAGCTCATGTGCAGCATCCAGCTCATGTAGTCGTACTGTGCCGGGATTTTGGCGTGGCCCCAGGCGTAGAAGAAGAATTGCAGATACCACATCAATCCAGCCAGCATGGAGAACAATACGTTGGCGACCAGCAGCTTTTTCGGTAGTGAGAAATCGGCTTTCACCGAGATATTTTTCAGGGTGGCCAGGCGGATCATGCAGTAGCCCAGGTTGATCAGCGCGCCGCCGCCCATAATCACCACATAGCTTGGCAGAGCAACATACAACGGATCGATGCCCAGTGCTCCGGCGGCTTCATGCATCGGTTTGGCCGCGTCCATGGCGAAGGACATCCCGGCGGAGAAAATGCCGCACATCACCGCCAGCGCCAGCCCCTTCTTGAGGCTGAATTCCTCGGCGCGGATGCCCATGGCCCGCTCTTTCAGCAAGCCCGCATAGCTGACGATCACTACGCCGACCAACGCCACAAATACCCCAACCAGCGACAGGCGACCACCGGCAGTGCCGAACAGTAATTCAAAGCGGCCCTGCAACAGCGGCGTCATCAACGTGCCTATGATCAACGTGATGCCGATGGCGATACCAATCCCCATCGACATCCCGAGATAGCGCATGGTCAGGCCATAGTTGATATTACCGATCCCCCACATGGCGCCGAACAGGAATACCGGCAGCAGGGTGGCAGCGCTGAATGAGCCGTAATACTGCCAAAAATCGGGCAGCAGCATATAGCTGATGGCCCAAGGTAGGATCAGCCAGGAAACGAAACCGCCGATCGACCACATGGTTTCCCAAGACCAGTTTTTGACCTGTTTGAATGGCGCGTAGAAGCAGGCCGCACTGGCCGCACCGACCAGGTGCCAGAGTATCCCTAGCAGAATGGCATTGTTCATCTTGTTATCCTTGTTGTTGTTGGCGTGGTGACGTAGAGCGCAGAGACCACGGATGAACAGGGAGTCTAAAGAGACAGCAGGGAAGGAACCTTCGGTTGGCTGCCGGTTGCCGGGAGAGCATGGCAAAATTCAGCGGGTGCGGGTGTTGACGATCACAAATTTGGCAGGGCGGCGATGGGGCGATGTCTGGCTGGCAGGCGATCGCCCAATAGGGGTTACTCTTTAAGCAGTGCGCCCGCATAACCCAGTTGGCGCCAGGCTTCGTAAACCACCACCGAGACGGCGTTGGACAAGTTCATACTGCGGCTTTGGGCCTGCATGGGAATACGGATCTTCTGCTGTGCGGGCAAGGCATCCAGAATGCTGGCGGGCAGGCCACGGGTTTCTGGGCCAAACAGCAGATAGTCGCCAGCCTGATAGCTGACAGTGCTGTGTGCTGGTGTGCCTTTGGTGGTAAGGGCAAACAGCCGCTGTGGATTTTCGCTGGCGAGGAAGGCGGCATAGTCGGCATGGCGCTTGATGCAGGCAAATTCATGATAATCCAACCCGGCACGGCGCAGGCGTTTGTCGTCCCACGGGAAACCCATAGGTTCGATCAGATGCAGTTGGAAACCGGTGTTGGCACACAGGCGAATGATGTTGCCGGTGTTCGGCGGAATTTCAGGTTCAAATAAAACGATATTCAGCATGTAAAAAGCCCCTCATGACGAGGGGCGCAGAATAGCAAAATCTTTGCGTGCTGGCGATTAACGCTGATGCAGCGGCAACCACAACACCAGACGCAGGCCACCCAGCGGGCTGTCTTCCGCTTTCACCCAGCCGCGATGCTGATTGACGGCGGACTCGACGATGGCCAAACCCAACCCGGTGCCGCCGGATTGGCGATCGCGTGCTTCATCGGTGCGATAGAACGGCCGGAAAATCTGCTCACGATCTTCCGGGCTGACGCCAGGGCCATCATCGTCCACCACTATGGTGATCCCCTGATTATCGGCGCTGAATGCCACCGCAATGCGTGTATTGGAATAACGCAGGGCATTACGCACAATATTCTCCAGCGCACTGTCCAGGGCACCTGCGTTGCCGTAAATCGTCCATGGGCCTGGAGGGGAGGTGACCTCCAGCTGCTTGCCCATCTGTTCGGCTTCGAAACTGGCGTTGTCCAGCACGTCGGCCCACAGTTCGTTGGCCTTCAGCAGTTCGCGCACCAGCTCGCTTTTCTGTTGGCCACGGGATAGCAATAGCAGATCGTTAATCATCGAATCCAGCCGTTGGGCTTCGGTTTCGATACGCGCCAGTTCATGGCCTTCACCGTGACGGCGGCGCATCAGGGCGGTTGCCAGCTGTAGACGCGTTAACGGGGTGCGCAATTCGTGGGAGATATCAGAGATCAACCGTTGCTGGGCTGTCATCATCCTTTCGAGCGCGCTGATCATCTGGTTGAAACTGGCCCCGGTGGCAAGGAATTCCTGCGGCCCGGCTTCCAGCTCAGGGTGTTGCTTAAGGTTGCCACGTGCTACATCATCGGCGGCGTTTTTCAACTTACGCGCCGGTTTGGCCAGGCTCCAGGCCAGCCACAGCAACAGCGGGGCGCTGATCAACATGGTGACGATCAGCAGCAGCAGCGGCCGGTCGAACATCAGGTTGATAAAATCGGACTGTGAACTGTTGGCTGGGCGGATCAGGTACAGCTGATAGTTGTCTTCACCATCGCGTACCGAGAATGGGCCAACCAGCTCGACGCGGCCATATTTTTTCTTTTGCGGTTGGTCGGAGTTATCCGACTGGCCGATAAAGTTGCGCACGATCTGCATTTCGTTGCGCTGCGCGCCGATCACTCGCCCTTCGCTGGTCACCAACAACAGGCGCTGGCCCGGCGGTGCCCATTTTTCGATGGCGCGGAACAGGCGGCGCCACCACATCAGGTCGTTGGCCGGATCGTTTTGTAGTTCGGCTTCGACATGCTGTTCCAGCATCAACCCCTGCCGCTGTTCGCTTTCCAGCAGCGTGGTCATTTGGCGGGAGTCGAGTTTGGGCACCATCAACACCAACATCAGCACCAGGGCCAATGTGAACCAGAAAATGGCGAAGATGCGTGCCGTCAAGCTGTTGATCATGCTGCAGATACCATCAGATAGCCCCGTCCGCGCAGGGTTTTGAACCAAGGATGCCCATCTTTGCGGTCCGGCAGTTTGCGCCGCAGGTTGGAGATATGCATATCAATGGCGCGATCGAACGGCGTCAGGCGTTTGCCCAGTACTTCCTGGCTGAGGAGTTCACGGGAAACTACCTGGCCGAGATGCTGTGCCAGCAGATAGAGCAGGGTAAATTCGGTGCCCGTCAGATCCAGCACTTGCCCGTCGAAGCTGGCTTCCTGGCGGCCGGGGTTCAGCTGCAGGCCGTCAACGTCCAGCGTAGGTGCGCTGGTATCCACATTCTGCTGCTGTTCGCTCCAGTTGGAACGGCGCAGAATAGCCCGGATACGGGCAACCAGTTCGCGATCGTTAAAGGGTTTTGCCAGGTAGTCGTCTGCGCCCAGTTCAAGGCCGAGTACCCGGTCCAATTCGCTGCCACGAGCGGTTAGCATGATCACCGGCGTCTGGTGGTGTTGACGCAATTCTTTCAGCGTATCGATACCGTTTTTCTTCGGCATCATGATATCGAGCAACAGCAGATCGATGGAGCTGTCGAGTAATGACAGCGCCTGTTCACCATCGTGAGCCACGACGATGTTAAAGCCTTCCATTTCAAGCAGTTCTTTCAGTAGCGAGGTGAGCTCGCGGTCGTCGTCAACTAACAGAATTTTGTGCATATGTGATTTACCTCCTGACGCAAAATACGTCATCAACTGTTGCTATTCCATGACTTTACGTAGTTTTACATGCCCTGACGCATGTTTGCAGGTGCAGCGATACACTGCTCCTCGTTGATTCGCAAAGTGAGAAAGCTCGAGGAGTAAAAATGGTTAAGGTGACCGCAGTAGTTATGGCATCAATTTTGGCAATAGGTTCTACCGCTGCCTTTGCTGCTGATACTACACCGGAAACTGTCCAACCTCCTGCTAATGATGCTCTGTTGAGAGCGCTTGGCCAGAATCACATGTTCGACGGCGTTCGCTTGACCGAGCAGCAACGCCAGCAAATGCGCGATTTGATGCGCCAGGCCCGTTACGATCTGCCTGGTGTTAATGTAGACGAAGTGGAAACCATGCATAAGCTGGTCACCGCAGATAAATTTGATCAAGCCGCCGTGCAGGCCCAGGCGGAAAAAATGGCTCAGGAACAGGTTAAGCGCCAGGTCGAAATGGCCCGGGTACGCAACCAAATGTATAACCTGCTGACGCCAGAGCAAAAAAGTGTTTTAGACCAGAAGCATCAGCAGCGTGTGCAACTGATGAAGCAACAGATTTCTGGTTTGCAGCAAACTTCTGCCCAGAAGTTGAGTATGACTGAGTAATCCCCTGTTTTTCCTTGCCATAGACACCATCCCTGTCTTCCCCCGCATGATGCGGGGGTTTTTTTTCATTTCGATAAAATAAATAATTCTAAAAAACAATGAATTAATTTTTTTTCTAAAAGGTTTCGGATTTTTAAAAACCATTGAGTGTGGGCACTATGTGGACGCGCCTTCAAACCTGGATAACTTATGAATACTTATCTAGGGACAGCGATATTACTGCACATTTTGCCAGATTTTATTGTTTAGCTGACAAGCATCCCGCAATGATGGCAGGGACTTTTTTACCCCGCATTCCGTTATACTGAAACCCATAAACTTTGGTTGGGGTTTTTTATGGAACAGCAATACGCGCGGCTGGTGCAGTCCGCTGCTTTAGCCGCCACCGGAATGGCTTCCGTTCTACTGTTGATCAAGATCGTTGCCTGGTATCTCACCGGTTCTGTCAGCCTGTTGGCGGCTTTGGTGGATTCGTTGGTGGATATTGCCGCATCGTTAACCAACCTGCTGGTGGTGCGCTACTCGTTGCAGCCGGCTGATGAAGAACATACGTTCGGTCACGGCAAGGCAGAGTCGCTGGCGGCGCTGGCGCAAAGCATGTTTATCTCCGGTTCTGCCCTGTTCCTGTTCTTGACCGGTTTCCAGCATCTGTATTCCCCGCAGCCCCTGAATTCGCCGGGTATTGGAATAGCTGTGACTATCATTGCGTTGATTAGCACTCTCATCCTGGTGACCTATCAGCGCTGGGTAGTCAGAAAAACGCGTAGCCAGGCGGTACGGGCCGATATGCTGCATTATCAGTCAGATGTGATGATGAATGGTGCTATTTTGATAGCACTTGGGCTAAGCTGGTATGGATTTCACCGTGCGGATGCGCTGTTTGCCCTGGGCATTGGGGTTTATATTCTCTATAGCGCGCTGCGTATGGGGTACGAGGCGGTGCAGTCCCTGCTGGATCGTGCCTTACCGGATGAAGAGCGTCAGGCAATTATCGATGTGGTATCGTCTTGGCCGGGTGTGAAAGGTGCGCACGATCTGCGTACACGGCAGTCTGGGCCAACGCGGTTTATCCAGTTGCATCTGGAAATGGAAGACACCCTACCGTTGATGCAGGCGCATATTCTGGCAGAACAGGTGGAGCAGGCATTGTTGCATCGTTTCCCTGGGGCCGACGTGATTATTCACCAGGATCCCTGTTCTGTTGTTCCTCAGGGCCGACAGGGGCATTGGGAACTATAATCAACTGACATGGGTCAATGTTGGGTGGATTGAGAAATCACGGTGTTAGCACGCCGTGCCATGTGAACTTTTTTCCTTGATGTTGCGTGACCTGAATCAATTCAGCTGGGTGTTTTTGTTATAATATCCAGCAATAAAAGCCGTAAAGCTGGTTTTGCGCCGTTGGAGAGATACCCGGTGAGTCGGCGAATACAGAATTCTTAAGAAATTGCATCTACAGTTCAGAGGTAGTCATGATCAAGAAAATCGGTGTACTGACAAGTGGCGGTGACGCCCCAGGTATGAACGCTGCCATTCGTGGCGTTGTGCGTGCCGCGCTCACAGAAGGTCTGGAAGTATTTGGTATTTACGATGGCTACCTTGGTTTGTACGAAGATCGCATGGAGCAATTAGACCGCTATAGCGTGTCTGACATGATCAATCGCGGCGGCACCTTCCTGGGTTCTGCTCGTTTTCCAGAGTTCAGGGATGACAGCGTGCGCGCCAAGGCGATTGAAAACCTGAAAAACCGCGGGATTGATGCGCTGGTGGTCATCGGCGGTGACGGTTCCTACATGGGGGCGAAGCGCCTGACTGAAGAGGGTTTCCCTTGCATCGGTTTGCCTGGCACCATCGATAACGACGTTGCAGGCACCGACTACACCATCGGTTACTTCACCGCGTTGGAAACCGTGGTGGAAGCGATTGACCGCCTGCGTGACACCTCTTCATCACACCAACGTATCTCTATCGTAGAAGTGATGGGGCGTTACTGTGGTGACCTGACCCTGGCGGCGGCCATTGCCGGTGGTTGTGAATTTATCGTCCTGCCGGAAATCGAATTCAGCCGTGACGATCTGGTTAACGAAATCAAAGCCGGTATCGCCAAAGGTAAAAAGCACGCCATCGTGGCGATCACCGAGCATATCTGTGATATCGACGAACTGGCACGCCATATCGAGCAGGAAACCAAGCGTGAAACCCGTGCTACCGTATTGGGCCACATCCAGCGTGGTGGTTCACCGGTTGCCTACGACCGTATTCTGGCTTCCCGCATGGGCGCGTACTCCATCGACCTGCTGCTGCAAGGCTACGGTGGCCGCTGCGTAGGGATCCAGAACGAGAAGATGGTGCACCACGATATCGTTGACGCGATCGAAAACATGAAGCGTCCGTTCAAAGGTGACTGGTTGGAAACGGCGAAAAAACTGTACTAATCCGCCCCTGATGTTACTAAGCGGGCGATACGGGCGAACATGTTCGCCTCTACAAGTTCAGCCGCATTGACACGTGGTCATCAATCTGGAGCCTCCGTTTTGGAGGCTTTTTTTTGTCTGTAATCGCTATATTCCAGAATGGTCTATTACCAAATTTTTTATTCTTTAATTGTGAGGAAAGTTTCTGGCAGGCTTTGATGCTAAATCAACCGCTTGAGGTTGCGTCATTTTCTGGGGGAACGGCAATGCAAAAATGGGGTGTGGGTCTGACTTTACTGCTGTTGGCATCGGGTGCCATGGCGAAAGATATTCAACTGCTGAACGTCTCATACGATCCAACTCGTGAGTTCTACCAGGAATATAACACGGCGTTTGGTAAGCATTGGCAGCAGCAGACCGGCGATAAGGTTACCGTGCGTCAGTCACACGGCGGTTCTGGCAAGCAGGCGACCTCGGTGATTAACGGCATCGAAGCGGATGTGGTTACGCTGGCGCTGGCATACGACGTGGACGCGATTGCCGAACGTGGTCGTATTGATAAAGCGTGGATCAAGCGCCTGCCTGATAACTCTGCACCTTATACCTCGACCATCGTTTTCCTGGTGCGTAAGGGTAACCCAAAACAGATCCATGATTGGGCTGACCTGGTGAAACCCGGTGTGTCGGTAATTACACCGAACCCGAAAACCTCTGGCGGTGCCCGTTGGAACTATCTGGCAGCCTGGGGCTATGCTCTGCACCAGAACGGAGGTGATAAAACCAAGGCTCAGGAATTCGTCAAAGAGCTGTACCGCAATGTGGAAGTGTTGGATTCCGGCGCTCGTGGTGCAACCAATACCTTCGTTGAGCGCGGCATCGGTGATGTGCTGATCGCCTGGGAAAACGAAGCCTTGCTGGCAGAGAAAGAGCTGGGCAAAGACAAGTTTGAAATTATCACCCCGAGCGAATCCATTCTGGCCGAACCGACGGTATCGGTGGTGGATAAGGTCGTTGATAAGCGTGGCACCCGTGATGTGGCCACGGCTTACCTGAAGTATCTGTATTCACCGGAAGGCCAGACCATTGCGGCCAACAACTACTACCGTCCACGTGATGCAGCCGTTGCAGCCAACTTCGCCCAGCAGTTCCCAAAACTGAAGCTGTTCACCGTGGATGATACCTTTGGTGGCTGGACTGAAGCGCAGAAGGTGCACTTTGCCACCGGCGGGATCTTTGATGAAATCAGCAAGCGCTGAAAGCCAATTTCCTACTATCGAACAACGGGTTATCATGTAATGCCAGTCGCCCCTCACCCTATTCCACAGGGGAGGGGACCGAATAAGTTACAGATTAACTCTCGCAGCTGGCTACAAATCTGGGAATAGGTTGTACTTGATGCAGATTGGCACCTGCACCTGCTAAGGCTCCTTGTATTGGTGAGCGACCCAATGTGGGGCTAGGCCATAAATAAAGTGAATTTTTTTACGCGCCATTATTTCCCGTGAATCATAGCCATTTATTGTGCACTACTTATAAGCGTTATTTCCCGTGAGTCGTTGCCTCGCGACTGCCTGATCTCCTCCGACATACTCTACTGGCCATTAGCCTGCGCGGGTTGGCGGTGGGAGCGGCGCCTTGATTTTCTTGCGTCGCAGCTCATCATTGCACCGTTTTGTGTCATAAGCCCCGTATGCTGACGCAGGAATAATCCGGGCAACGAAGCGGTAGCTTCATTAATGTAAAAATGGAATCAATGAAGCCCTGAGTGGCACGTTGCGTGAGGCGAAAGACACGTTTGAGCATCAGTACGGTGGAAATAGCTAACGCAGAATAACGTTGTGGACGCCCTCGTGAAGACGTTTTTGACTCGTCGCACCAGGCCTGGATAGCCGACTCATCAAGCCAGAATGCCAGCGAGCCACGATTGACTAGAACCTTATTATAGGCCACCCAGTTAGTGATCTTGAACTTTTGCTTATCCCTAGCAAGACTTGTTTGCCACCATTTGAATGCTGACGTGGAACCCGTCCTAACCAGGCAGCCAACTGTCGGCTATTTTCGAAATAGCTGGCGTTGCCGATAGTCGCAATTAGTGCGGTGGCGGTGATTGGATCAATGCCTGGGATCTTGCTGATACGCTGGCATAGCGCATTTTGGCGGTAGCACTGCTCAATCTATTTGTCGAGCCTAGCGATGACATCGCACAGATATGCCATATGGTGCTGTAACAGACTCAGCTGTACACGGAATAGAGATGGCAACGAGTTATCGGCATCTTCCAGGATCTCAGGTAACTGTCGCTGTAGCTGCTGGATCCCCTGGGGCACGACGATGCCAAATTCAGCCAATAGTTCCCGAATTTGATTCGCCTGAGCGGTCCGTTGCTTGATGAAACTCTGACGACTCCGGTGAAGTGCCAATACGGCTTGCTGCTCAGGAGTCTTGACCGGCACGAACCGCATGTTGGGTCGTGTGACGGCTTCGCAAATAGCCTCTGCGTCTGCAGCATCATGCTTATTGGTTTTGACATATGGCTTGACGAACTGAGGGGCCATCAGCTTGACGTTATGGCCCATCGGCATGAGTTTACCGGCCCAAAAGTGGGCAGAAGCACAAGCCTCCATACCGATCAAACAGGGAGGGATGTTGGCAAAAAAATGAAAGCATTTTTGCTCGTTTGAGTTGCTTGTTGAAAAATCACTTGCCGTGTTCATCAATTCCGTGGGCCTGGAAAACCTCTTTTGCCAAATCGATGTCGATAGACTTAACGTTCATGATGACCGCTCCGCTCAAGTAGTGACGATTTATCGTCCCACTGTGGCACAAGATGTAGGGGGCGACCATTCCATTAACAAAGCCGCGACTACCACAAAAATGTCACCAAACGACATTTAATTAACCATTATTCCTATTAATGACTATCCTGAAAGAATAAACGTATTTGGAGTGAAAATGGACTCAGCACCTAAAATTTCATAATTCAGATAGCGTTAATTCATGATTTTAAATTCTTTCACCGGGCGCAATGAATATCAATTTTTGAATTTAATCAACATAATCAGAAAATTAACAGTATCTGATTAAGACTAAAACATAAGGAAAAGCTTGATGCCAAAATTCGGGGAAATATCCTTCCTTTCTGTATGTATTTATCTGGCGCTAACTTCTTCAAATCAGGCTTATGCCGCCTGTGACAATTATCTCCCCGGCACGGGGCAAACTGTAGAGTGTGACGTAACCACTCCAAATCCCGATCCCACCGCGATTGTCAGCGCCAGCGGCGTGACAGGTGTCAACATTAATATTGCCCCTGGCAGCGAACTTAATGTCGCTGGAGCGGGAGCTATTTCTCTTGGCGATGGCAGTAATATCATTAACGCCGGGCAGTTGACAGGCACAACCGGTGTGCTACTGCGGGAAGGCACAAGCGTGCTCAATAACAGCGGCGCTATCACTGGTACTACTGGGCCAGGGGTTCAGTTTAACGGCAGCGAAAATAATCAACTGATAAACAGCGGGACTATCCAGAGCAGCATCGGTGGCAATGCGGTTGTCTTTGGCAGCGGCAATGATTCGCTCATTATGAACGGTGGCACTATTACCGGTGATGTCGATTCTGGCGACGGGGCCGACAGTGCCAACATCAGCAACGGCACCATCACCGGTACCCTCTTACAGGGCAATGGTCTTGACGATTTTGTAATGAGCGGAGGCTCACTGGGCGCGCTTCTGCAGGGGGATAACCGGGACACGTTCACCATGACCGGCGGCACCATCGTGGGGGCTTTCGAAGATGGTGACGTGGCTAAGATGACCGGCGGAACCATTGGTCGCGTTAATATGAAGCTCGATAACAATATTTTTGATATGTCCGGCGGCGAGATTGTCGGTAACCTGGTTACCGGCTTCGGCAATGACACCATTATTGTCAGCGGTGACAGCGTGATCGGTGGAAACATTAGCGTCAGCGGCGGCACAGACAGCGTGACGGTCACCGGCGGCACGGTTAAAGGCGAAATCAGAATGAGCACCGGAGATGACCTCTTCCACTGGGAGAAAGGCACGATTCTGGGCAATATTATGATGGAGGCCGATAACGACCGGATTGAGTTGACTAACCTGGACGCCGTCTCTGCGGCCTCCTCCCCTCTTATAGACGGAGGCGCGGGAAACGATACTTTAGTTATGGATAACAGCGTATATGTCCACAGCGCGGCAAACGTCCTGCAAGGCATTGAGCACATTACTCTCAATAATAGTTCCACGCTGACGCTCAATAACAGTTCATTGCCGCTGGGTGATGCCAAAGACGACAACGCCAGCACCGGTTATATCCTCGATGGCACCAGCACCCTCGCGATTCAAAACGGCAGCCAGACGGTATTTAACAGCCACGTGAGCGGAACGGGAACGATAAGTACGGACACAAGCGGCAGCGCCTTTAACTTTACCGGCAACAATGCCGGGGACAATTTTGCTGGAACCCTAGCGCTGGGTGACAGCGTCTTCTCTCTCAGCGGTCTGAATACTCAGGCGCTCGGCCAGGCCACGCTGCAGGCTGGAACCGACAGTGTGACGACTGTAGGGCCTGGCGAACAGCATATCGGCGGCCTTATGTTTGCAGGCGGCACCGTCGATTTTGGCAGCGTCGCGCCGGGTAATACCCTGGCGGTCAACACAATTCAAACCACCCGCGATCTCGATTTGAACGGCAGCGGTACGGTGAAAGTTGGCGTCGACAATATGGTGAATGAATACCCTACCGCCGCGAATAATTTGCCGCTGCTCTCTCAGGATGACGCAAACACGACCATCAAACTGGCTGGTTCAGATGGCACCGTCAACGGCAACGGCGGCAGTCTGACGCTGACCGACGCCAGTGGCAACGTGATTACTGACGGCATTACCGACGACATTCTTCAGAACGGCAACGTGGTTGCTCAGGGTACCTGGGACTGGCGCTTAAGCTCAGGTGAAAACCAGGACGGGCTGTATATCGCCTACGCTCTGAAGCAGGTGGAACTCCAGGGTACCGGCGCCGACGCCTTGATCCTCAACGGCCAGAGCGCCTCAGGCAATGCGGCAGACCTGAGCGCAAAAATCACCGGCAGCGGTGATTTGGCATTTGAGAACGCCTCGAACGGTACGGTTTCACTCTCTAATAAAGATAACGACTACACCGGAATAACCGATGTTCGCAGCGGTAATCTGCTGATGAAGAACGACAGCGTTCTCGGCAAAACATCCCTTCTGCGAATGGCGAGCGGCACCGCGCTAAATATGAATGTGTTTACCCAGACGATTGGCAGCGTTGATACCGCTGAAAATTCGCAAATTGATATTGCCGGCGGCAGCCTGACGGTTGACCAGGGCGGCATAATAAACGGCAGCCTGCTTGGTACCGGAAACCTGACGCTTAATAGCGGCACGCTGGATATCAACGGCGCAAACGCCGCGCTGGGCGCCAGCACCCAAATTCTGAATATCGCCACGGTCAATTTGACCAGTGCGGAGGGGCTGGGAAGCGGCGATATCGATAACGCCGGCCTGCTTAAGTTCAACGGAGCCAGCGGCACGCTGCTCAACAGCCTGAGCAACAGTGGCGACGTGGATTTAAATGCCAGCCAGATTACCCTGGCCGGGGATAACTCACAGTTTAGCGGCATGTTTAATATTGATGCAGACAGTCAACTGACGGCGGGAGAAGCTCGACATCTTGGCAGTGCGGCCATCAACGATGTGGGTACGTTAAATCTGAATACCGGCACCGACTGGACGCTGGCTAACAGCGTGACGGGAGCAGGCAACCTCGTCAAAAACGGAGCGGGCGTTGTCACCCTGACGCAGGTGAGCGGCGCATATACGGGAACAACAGATATTAACCAAGGTGGCATTGCCTTTGGCAGCCGCGACCAGCCGATTACGCTGACAACCTCAGAAGTTAATATTAATGACGGCTTTCTCGCGGGGAACGGCGCGGTTGCCGGGGATGTGAACAATAAAAGCCTGCTTCAGGTCGGGAACAGCGCGGCCTTGCAGGACAGCACAACGCAGAATGTCGCGACCTTTGCCGCCGTTCTGGCTGAGCAAACAACCGACGCGCTGACGATAGGCGGCAATCTGACCAACAGCGGTCAGATTCAGGTGGGCCAGACCGGGAGCGATGTCCTGCCGGGTAATACGCTCACCGTCAGCGGCAACTATATAGGTAATGGCGGTAAAATCGCCTTTAATACGACACTTGGAAACGACGCCTCCACCACCGACCATATGACCGTGAACGGCGACACTAGCGGGACAACTTACGTCAGCGTGGCCAACGCCGGGGGAAGCGGGGCCAGAACCCTCAACGGAATTGAATTGATCAACGTCGGAGGAAGCTCTGATGGTGAGTTCTTACAGGACGGACGTATTGTTGCCGGGGCCTATGATTACCGGCTGGGTCGCGGTGCAGGCGATAACCAAAAAAACTGGTATCTGACTAATGATGCTGATGATCCCACAGGGGGAACGGATCCAACGGATCCTGGTAATCCTATAGAGCCGAGCACTCCTGAACCTCCAACGGGTAATCATGTCATGCTGCGCCCGGAAGCGGGCAGCTATACGGCAAACCTGGCTGCGGCAAACACCATGTTTACCACACGCCTGCACGACAGACTGGGAGAAACGCAGTATACAGACGCGCTCACCGGTGAGAAAAATGTGACCAGCCTCTGGCTTCGCCAGGTTGGCACACATAACTCTTCTCGTTCAAATATCGGCTCACTGAAAACCACCAGTAATCAGTATGTAGTGATGCTGGGCGGGGATGTGGCTCAATGGAGCAGTGATGGTCTGGATCGCGGTCATCTTGGCATCATGGGGGGGTATGGCAATAACCAGAGCAACACTCGCTCCGGTGTGACCGGTTATTCCTCCAAAGGCCAGGTCAACGGTTACAGCGTCGGACTGTATGGCACATGGTATGAGAATGATGAGGACAAAACGGGCCTGTATATGGACAGCTGGGCGCAGTACGGCTGGTTTAAAAACACCGTTAACGGCGAAGACCTGCCCCAGGAAAAATACGATTCCAAAGGTTTGAGTGCCTCTCTTGAGAGCGGCTACACCTGGAAAGTCGGCGAGTTCAGCGGGGGCAAACAAAGCCATAATTCAATTTATATCCAGCCGCAGGCGCAGATAATCTGGATGGGTGTGAAGGCTGATGACCAAACGGAAGGCAACGGAACCCGCATCAACAGCGACGGTGACGGCAATATCCAGGTCCGTCTTGGGACCCGCGTTTTCCTGAAAGGTCACAGCAAAATTGACGAGGGCAAAGATCGGGAGTTTGAACCTTTCATTGAGGCGAATTGGCTGCACAATACCCACAGCTACTCAACCAGCATGAACAGCGTCAAAATCAGTCAGGACGGCGCCCGAAACATTGGTGAGCTGAAAATCGGCGTGGAAGGTCAGCTTTCACGCAACATCACGGCGTGGAGTAATGTGGGTCAGCAGGTGGGCGACAAAGGTTACTTCAATACGGAGGCTATGCTGGGAGTTAAGTATAGCTGGTGATCCCGATATTCAGCGTTGAATGTCCGGGCTAATTTTGAAATTAGCCCGGTAAATGCCATGTCGCCCACTTTTCATGGTATCGAAAAATTGGCTGAGTGAAATAAAAAATCCGTAATCCCTGGAGAGATTACGGATTTTTACACAGTGACTGGATCGTTCAAGTGATCCTTAACTGTTCGGCATTACGGCATGCCGGGGTTTTGTTATTTCAGGCCGGGTGAAATCAGGCTTTTTTCGCCAGCGCAGCGGCTTTGACGATCACGGCGAAAGCATCTGCTTTCAGTGATGCGCCGCCAACCAGCGCGCCGTCGATATCTGGCTGAGCAAACAGCTCTGCGGCGTTCTTATCGTTCACGGAACCGCCGTACTGGATGATCACTTCGGCTGCTACTGCAGCATCTTGCTTGGCGATATGGTCTCGGATAAATTTGTGCACTGCCTGAGCTTGCGCTGGGGTGGCAGATTTACCGGTACCGATAGCCCACACTGGCTCATAAGCGATGACGGTGCCTTTGAAC
>Ga0302347_1001891_pt1 | contig 23227 bp, 24 predicted proteins | sample PhyWR1_FD_202178 | JGI IMG/M metagenome (GOLD analysis project Ga0302347, IMG submission 202178) | Leaf surface microbial communities from wheat plants in UC Gill Tract Community Farm, Albany, California, United States - DLSL W.R1 (v2)... | ecosystem: Host-associated > Plants > Phyllosphere >...
AATTCCAATTTATCATTTATTGAAAAACAAAAGAAGAAAAAAATCAGCACAACTACTTTTATCAGTCTGTTGCTACCTGTACAGAAATGCCGACATTCCTTACTACCGACAACAGGGCTCTTATTTATATTGGAATTATGAAATGCTTTCCGATTGGCTAAGTGATGATGAAGAAATAGATGAAAATCATAATGCCCAAAAAGAATTACTGCAAGCCGAAATGATAGGTGATTTTATGGAGCAAAAAATTTCGAATAATCATAATTTAGAAATTTTTAAGGAGAGAATAGACAGGTTCAAGCCAAAAGATGATTTCGGAAGAAAATGTTTTCAGATTGCAGAAAGCACCTACGAACTTTACTCTGCTTATCCAAATGAAAGCATTTTCAGAAATGCCCATTTTAATAATTTGTCAAAGAAAGAAACTTTTTATGATAGTGAGGATGATGAAGAGAAAGTCATTACAATGGACAAATACATTTCTTTTTTTGCCAATGATTACGGTTCGGTCTATCAAAATCTTGTTGATGGTGTCAATAACGAATTTAATGAATATGCCGAACTGCAGGAGCCCATTATCATTAAAACCTTTAACGGAAAACCTCTCGATAATGTCAGCCTTGATTTTGAAGATCGACTTTTTAAAATAGTGACAGATCTGATAAATATTTTGGGGTAAACAAATGAATTAGAAAATGGAAAATATGAAAAAATCTAATGATGTTACAGGCAATTTTGGAATCCTTTACCATCCTAAATCAGCTCTTGTATTTTATCAGGCAGATAATTCTACTTCTGATATGTATGTCGAAAGTTTCGATATGGATAAGAATGGAAATTTTGCCAATGCACATCCTTTATCGGTACGGGAAGCAAATAGACTTTCTAAAATGCTATCGGTAAGAAGTAGTGAGGAAAGAAGCTTTTTGAAACCCCAAAAAATCCTGTCCTCCAACATTCTTTATATAGATTGCTCTGATAAAGGTAAGGTGGTGTGGTTTACCAAGGCACAGCAAAAAGAACTATTTTTCGTAGAAAATTTAGAAATTCCAAACGGTAAAGCAAATGTTCCGCCTTTGCTTTGGATTGCTGATAAACGGGGTCTCAAAATATTTGCTTTGTTGTCAGATGAAAGACCCGATGAAGCCACCAATGTTTTTTATGCCCCATTTTTCAATGTCTATCAAGATGGAAATGTCTGTATGGGGTCGGTAGATGTCAAAATAAAAGATTCAGCCTCATTGGAAGAATTTATTGAGAATTGGGAGAACTGCTTTTTTAATTCTTATTTCAGCCATCTGATGCTGAATCATAATCCTGTTAAAGGAAATTGCGTGCATCTCTGGAAGAGGCTGATTGAATCGAACGAACCTTTTCCCATCAATGTTTTAGTTGATGCCAATCTCACTTTAAAAAATATCCTGTAATGATCAATATACAAAAATTAAAAGTTCATTTTATCGATAACCAATTACTTGATCCACCTAATCCTGTGACCGTAAATCTGATTGGTGCTGGTGGAACGGGTTCTCAGGTTCTGATTGCGTTGGCAAGAATGAATCACGCTTTGACAGAACTCGGTCATCCTGGTCTTTGGGTAAGATTATGGGATCGTGATGTTGTGGCATACGCTAATTTAGGGAGACAATTATTTGCAGAAAGTGAATCCGGAATACACAAATCAACCGCCTTGATCAACAGGACTAATAGATTTTTTGGGACTAATTGGAAAGCTGAAACACGCAATTTTGAAAAAGACATTTTAGGAGGTTTTGATAGAAATAAACAATCTACCATCTATATTTCCTGTGTTGATAGTGTACAGTCACGCTTCAACATTGCTGAAATCCTTAACGAATTAAAAGAAATCGGAGGCTATTACAGAAGTAAAGGCAAATACTGGATAGACTTCGGGAACAGTCAGCAGTCTGGGCAGGTTTTACTTTCTACAATTGGTAAAATAAAACAGCCTTATTCAGAAAAATTTGACACTGTAGTAAGTCTGCCTTTTATAACGGATGAATTCGGAGATTTATTGAAAATTTCAGAATCTCAAGATGATACTCCGAGTTGCAGTCTTGCGGAAGCTTTGGAAAAGCAGGACCTGTACATCAATTCAACGTTAGCACAAATGGGAACATCTTTGCTGTGGAGTTTATTTCGCAATGGATTTATCGAAAACAAAGGTTTTTTTCTCAATTTAAAAACGTTTCAATCCCAACCGATCAAAGTCGCCTGAAAAAAATCGGGCGGCAAAAATGCAATTTCTTCCTCTGGTCGAAATCGCATTTTTGCCAAAGCGGAGCAAGCACATTTTAAAAATCATTGCCTTCTCAAGTCCCTGTATGTTTCTGAAAAGAGCTTGCGGATTTATTTTTTATTGGTCTTTTTAATTTCAAAATATTTTTAAGAAATTCCTATCATAGAATTACTTCGTTGTTTTAACGAATATAAAAGTATTTATAAACACAACAATTTCTACATCATCGATCAAAACCTTTGTAAATCTACCGTATTAATTTACTAAGGTGTGTAATGTAACTACAAGTAATCAAAAGACCTATGTAAAATGAATACAAATTAAAATGACATATTGAATGCTCCTTTATACTAAATGATGAGTAAAATAGCTATAGGTATATGGATTAAGCTGTGCAATATGTTACGCACATCATTGTAACCTGTGTAAAATAAATACAACTGCGAGAATTTATTCGACTGTTTTGCTTTTTATCTTTTAAAGCATCTTTTTTTATGCAATAAATATTACTCCATCGGCATTTTCAAACCTGTGAAATTTGCATACTTTATTTTGCAAGATGTGTCTTTGTATATACAAACTTTTCAAGTTTATTACACTAAGACATTCTTGCCTTTTTTGTAAAAAGGGTGAAAAAACTGCGAAACTTGTTTTTCTATCTTCTTCGAAATCTAGTTAAGATTCCAAAGTAATCCAAATTGTTCTTTTTTAATCTTTAAAGATTCCAGACTCTTCCAGAGTATTCGTATCTCATCTAAGTCCCGTCAATACTATTGTTTACACGGTTTTGATGTTCCAACTTTGCAATAGAAATTTTAACCAAAAAACAGATGAGAGCATTACTTTACTTTTTTATGTCTTTACTGTCAGTATCAGTAATAGGACAGGTCGGAATTAATACACAAACTCCTGAAGCGACTTTTGAAGTGGTGGGAAGACCTGACGATACAAACCATTATGACGGAATAATTCCTCCACGTATCAAAGGAGACCAGTTGGCTGCAAAAACTTATTCACCAGCCAAGAAGGGAACAATTGTTTTTGTAACATCGCCGGTCAGTAAATTTTCAGATCAAGTAAATAAGATCAGTAAGCCAGGCTTGTATTATTTTGATGGAAACGTATGGATGCCATTCACAAATGATGATACTTTAGATACGGTCGCTTTGAGGGGAAATTTTTCACCAGTTGAACTCATTGTAAAAAATAGTCTGCAACTCAATTTTGATCAAAAGGAAAACTATATTCTTGGAAATTCAAGAAGTCCGATCACTGGAGATTATAATTCTATCTATGCTTCAGACTCCAATATAACTTCAGGAAGAGGAAATTCAGCCAGCGCCTATGCAATGTCGCAAGGAATTATTACAGGGAAACTAAATTATGGTGCTGGAGTTTCTGCGTTGAACGGTATTTTGAACGGAACGATATCAGGAAGCAGAAACATTGGAATTGGCCCGGGAGCTATGTCATACATTACTTCAGGAAATGATAACATCTCTATTGGATATCTTTCAGGAACAGGCAATAGAACAGAATCAAACAATATTTTTATCGGTGTTGGTTCTGGTAGCCCGGCAACCGGAAATAGAAGCGTAAGTAATAAATTGGCAATACATTCAACCCCCGTCACAACAAGTTCAACCAGCTTTTGGGATAGTATCACGAATAATTATACGGATTACAAATTTGCTTTGATCTCGGGGGATTTTTCTGAAAGATGGGTCAATATCAATGGCAAAATAAGTGTGACACCCTCTCAAATGCCAAATGCTGATGCTGATCCTGCCTACACAAAAAAAGTAGTTGCCAAAGCAGATGGTTCATTTGGTTTTGCAACTGAAACGATCCCTTTACCTCCCGCAAGCGGAACGTACATTCTAAAAAGTGTCAACGGTGTGGCAACTTGGATAGCACAATAAGAACAATCATACAAAAAGTAATGGAAAAGTATCTGAAATTCTTAACCGTGATCATGTGCATCTCACTAATATCCTGCAGATCAATTGTATCAAATCCTGGTAAACCATTAATTGATAAGTCAATAGAATTAGGTAGGTCATACGAGATCCAAGATTTCAACGCGAAGATTTATACCATTAAGATCTGTGCTATGGATGATGAGAATATTTATGGAATTGCTAAAGGGAACGAACGAGTTATAATTAAAAGATCTGATATCAGGCAAATGAAGAAATGGCAAGTACTAAACTCTGTTATTGTTGGAGCCTTGGCAGTTGCTGCAGTCATTTTCATTCCAATATAAAATGTTAGAACACAATTAATTCCTTTAGATGAGTTCAAATGAACCAGACAATAAGACAATTTTTTTTAGGATCACTGGTCAAAAAAAGAAAGAATGGAAAAAAGTATGCAATTCAAGAAACATCACCATAACCAGTCTGATCATCAATTCTGTGGAAAACCGGATTATGGATGATGAGAGAAAAGTAGTTTTAGAGTTCCTTGAGAAACAGGACAATGTTTTTGTTAAGATCGAGACGAACATCAATCAGATAGCCAAGATCGTTAACACACAAAAATTCATTAGTTCTGAGGATTTAAAAGTTTTTAATGGAAGTCTTTCAGAGATAACAATTCTAAAAAAAGAGCAGAACAAGATATTTGAAAACATTTATTCTTTACTCTCAAAATGATTGTCAAGATAATGAATCCTGCAGGATTTGACTTTCCGGGAGTTAATTATAATGATAAAAAAATAGACAAAGGAAAAGGGGAGTTGATGATGATGAAAAACTTTCCGTCCTTCATTAATGAACATAGCAATAAGCAACAGGTAAGGGATTATTTAAAAGCTATATCAGTTGGAAATAAGAAAGTTCTGAAGCCACAGTTTCATGCAACAATTTCAACAAAGTTCAGGGTACATTCCAAAGAAGAACTTGCCAAGATTTCTGAAGACTTTATGGATGAGATGGGATATGGGAAACAGCCATTTGTTACGGTTTTCCACAATGATACCGAGAATAATCACATTCATATCGTTACGACCCGTGTGGATAAGAAGACAGGGAAGAAGATAAATGACAGCTATGAAAAGCTGAAGGCTCAAAAAGCTTTGGCTTTTACTTTAGAAAAACTATACGGAATCAAATCGGAGGAAGTATTGAACAAGCTGTTGGACTATAAAATGAGTTCTCTCCATCAGCTCGAAACTTTACTTAATAGAAATGGCTACAAACTGGGCAAAAACACAAATGATGCAAAAACTTTGACCATTTTAAAAAACGGGATAATCCAACGAACATTATCAGAAGATCAACTTGTTTTTGATAGTAGAAAAAATGAGAAAAGAACAAAACAACTGAAAGCCATTTTTTCCAAGTATAGAGATATTTATTCCAACAAGGTTTTCAAAGTTGAGGATTTTAGAAAGCAAGAAAGGATGCTTCCCGAAGAAAAGCAAAAAAATGATTGGACGCCGAAAATTGAATTTGAAAGTGAACTTCAGAAGAAGCTGAGAGATGTCTTTGGGATTGACTTGGTTTTTCACCACAAAGATGAGTTTCAACCTTTTGGCTATACTGTAATTGACCATAAAACAAGCGCAGTTTGTAAAGGAAGTGAAGTAATGAAAATGAATGAATTGTTTGAGTTCACTTCGGAGAAAATGGATAAGAAACTGTTTGAAAGTCTTAAGGATTACAATATTCCAAATGATGAAACTAAAGTAGTACTGCAAAGGTTTTTGAAAGATAGAAATCCAAAAAATGAAATAAATGATTTTATGCTTTTTGAGAATAAAAAGCTGAAAAATAAGGAAACATTATCAGTAATCAGAAACGATGTAAAAGAATACCTGAAAAGCCAAAATAAAGAAGATGTCAGCATTGTAAAATCAGAAGATGGAAAACATTACGTCATTCATTCGAAACTTCACTACATCGGAGATTTGAGACCTATGATTGGGGAAAAGCAATATCAAGAATTCCTAAACCCTCAATTAGAAATCACTCGGGAAAAAGAAACTAAAGAAGGGAGTGAATTGAAAAAAGCTGTCAATGAGATGTTTTTTGAACTGATGAAAAGCTCAGGCAATTCTAAAGACCCGGCAGAAAATGAATTGAAGAAGAGGAGGAAAAAGAAAGGTCGATGAAATGACATCTGGTTTTCAAAAATCTGTAATCAATGTAAAATTATGATAATCACATTTGCCACGCAGAAAGGAGGAACTGGTAAAACAACGCTTGCGATCGCTTTTGCCAATTATGTTTCTGCTTATTCTAAAAGGAAGATCAAGGTGTTCGATTTCGATTTTCAAAAATCGTTTTACCACAAATGGAAAGAAGATGAATTGCTGGAAATTCCAAAACTATATGATGTAGAAATCATTGATGAAGAAAATGAGCAGCCCTTCTCGGATTTTGATAGTTTGATCGAATTGAAAGAAAGTGAAGAGATCAACATATTCGACCTTGCAGGAACATTGGATGTGAAATATAGTGACCTGCTTATATATAGTGATTTCATTGTCATTCCTTTTGAGTATTCAAATGTTTCCGCCAAATCAACTTTGGTCTTCATTAATTTTTTGGGACTGTTGGAAAGTCAGGCGGAAAGGGTATTCATTCGCTCTAGATATGATAAAGGCTATTTATACCAGAATCAGGAAGGAATGGATACCGAAATCAGCAGGTATGGAGTGCTATTGAAGAATCCTGTATTCAAAAGAAATTGTCTGCAAATTCTTGATACCAGAAAATTAACTAATCATCAGAAATATGCTGTAGAGAAATCATTCACCGAATTAATTGACCACATTAACAATTGCCTTCAAATTACATTATAACGGATCACTATAAACTCATTACAAAATATGATTAAAATAATTACCTCTATCATAGCCATCTATCTGCTTTATTATGCAGGCAATGTAGTGTATGATCTTTTTTTGAAAAAAGACAGTTCAAAAAAATCGGATGAAACTGAAGAGTATTCTCTAACGGAATTTTCAGGAGATAAGAAAAGTAAAGTACAAAAAATAGAGATCGATGATGTAGAAAATATCAATACTCCCAATTCTTTTAACAAAAAAGACCTATTCTCGGCTAATCAGGAAGAGCAACAAGATGAACGCCGTGACCTTGATCACTTTCGAAAGAAGTTCGAGTCTGAGCAGGATATTGATGATTTTTATAACGTTCCTGAAATACACGAAAAGCCAAATGAAAAAGAACAAAAGGAAACTGTTTCACTTGATTCTCAACAGGAAAACACTATTCAAGAGAAAGAAAAAAAAGAGATTCCATCCCCAAACCTCGACGCCTTACATAAACAGTTTAAAGACTTTCTAAATCTCGCCGAAACCAGTGTTCAGGTTCTTTCTGAGCAGAACGGCTATAAGGTCTATCAATCAATGATCTAAGAGGTTAATCCACACTTTTCAAAGCTAAAATGATCTGCCCATAAAAGGCTGATAGCACACCCTCTATGCCTAATTCTAAGCAAAATAAACACAATTCTAACCATAAATATTTAATCATTATGAACTACAAACGTAAACGTTACCAGTTACTTAAAAAGTTGTTAGCTGCATGCGTAATTCTTATGGCTTGTACACCCGCATTTGCACAGGGTGGAGCAACAGCGATTTCCAATGCTGCAAACGACATCAAAGATTATTGGGATCCGATAAAGCTGATCCTTAAAGCCGTCGGAGGATTGGTCGGTTTCATCGGCGGTCTGCGAGTGTACAACAAGTGGACGAATGGCGATCAGGATGTCAACAAAGAAATCTTGGGTTATGGAGGAGCCATGATCTTCTTGCTGGTAGTTCCGGAATTCGTTACAGCATTCTTTGCTTAACATGGGATTCTATCTCTACAAGGGGCTTAAAAAACCCCTTGTATTCTTCGGGCTCAAAGGCAAATACATCTTTTACGCTGTAGGCGTCATTGGAGGTGGTGTCATCGCAGCGCTTATACTATCCAAATTTGGGTTGCTGGGTTCGCTTCTAGGACTTGCATTCACAGCGGGAGGGGTTTATCTCATCTTCAAAAGACAAGATAAAAATGGATTGTATGACAAGACCAAAAACTTCAACCAGATTTTGATTTTCCCTAAAAAAATAAACAATAAAAAAAATTTAGGTTATGCCGAAAATAAAAAAACAAACATTTGATATTCCTTTTATCGGCTTTGATTACGGAAAAGATTTTGGGTGGGATTTTGATGTTTTGTTTGGGCAATACGGAAATCCAATTATTGGTATCCGTATAAAAAATGCTGTTGAGCAATATTCAGCAGATCCGGATCAATATCTGAATTTCCATACGGTTTTAAATCAGGTCGTATCTATTATAGGAGAGGGTAGAATTGTCCAAAAGCTGGATGTTTTTTCAAAAAAGAAATATACTGCAGAAAGATCCAACCAATTTCTACAACAGAAGTATTCAGAGCATTTTGATGGACGACTTTTCAAAACTATAGAAACCATACTTTTCTTCACAGATATTGTCGATGATAAGCTGAAAAAGAAAATGAAGCACTATCATTTTTCTGACAAGAGTTATAAAGAACTTCGTGATAAATGCCAAAAGGTATTTATGCTTTTAAAGCAAAATGACTGTGAACCACAATTTTTATTTGAAAAGGATTTTGAACATTACATTTCCGGTGTTTTATCGATGCGGTTTTCTGACCTCCCAAGTTTTGATAATATCAAAAGTACCAATGAATACCTGCAGATAGGAAGTCGTTTCGTCAAAAATATTTCGTTCGTCGATGTTGAAAATATTGATCTACCTTCTGAAATTGAGCCTTACTCAATACTTGGCGGAAATGGTGCAGCTTCGGAAACTGCTGTCGATAATTTTACATTCATCAATGAATTGGAAGATTACGAGACAATTATCTACAATCAGGTCATAACTATTCCATTACAAGCACAACAGCAGAGAGAACTTGATAAGAAAAAGAAAAAGCACGAAGGAGCAGCCAATAATTCTCCATCCAATGCCATCATTGCTGAAGAAATCCAAACCCTTCTGCATAACATCGCAATTGATGGGCAATTGGTTGTCAACGCTCATTTCTCCATTCTATTTTCTGCAGATACATTGGAAAAAATGGAAAATATCCAATCTATGATTGAGAATAAACTATTCACGAAAGGAATCATTGTTTCCAAGAATGCTTACAATCAACTTGAACTATTTCGGTCTGCTATTCCAGGCAATGCAACAGAACTTAGGGAGTATGATCTATTTATGACGACAAGCGAAGCAGCCTTGTGTTTTTTTTTTAAAGAGAGTTACCCAGTGAATGAAGAATCCAATTTCTATCTGAGGTTTACGGACAGACAAGGTGTTCCCTTAAAAGTTGATCCTGCTGACTTGCCTATGAAAATTGGCAGAATTAACAATCGAAACAAGTTTGTTCTAGGACCCAGCGGATCAGGAAAGAGTTTCTTAATGAACAATATCATTGAACAGTATCTTACCTACAACTATGATGTTGTTATCGTCGATACCGGCGATTCTTACTCTGGAACCTGCAAATACAAAGGGGGAAGATATATTCAATACACGGAAGAAAAGCCGATTACGATGAATCCTTTCCTTATGGATAAGAAAGAATTCAATATCGAGAAAATAGAGTTTTTGACAAATCTGATCTTCCTCATTTGGCAAGGTCCAGACGCTTCAATGTCATCAGCCCAGAAATCAATATTGGACAATGTGCTGATGTCCTATTATCATCAGTATTTCAATTCTGGAACTGAATGGTATGAGAATAAAAGTTCAGAAGAATTACTTCTTTATTTGATTAAATACAACATTCACGAAGAAGATATTTATGCTCAGTGTGAGAATGAAGTTAATGATCAGCGGACTTACTATGATGTTTTAGGAATTGCCTTCAATGCAAGTTCTGAAGAGATCAAGGAAGCCGGAAGGAAACTATTGAAGTTCTATCATCCCGATAAGAACATCAATAATCCTGATTATGATAATGAAAAATTTTATACAGTTTATGAAGCTTATGAAACGTTGGGTGATCAGGAGCGTAGGAGAATCTACAATGAAACTCAATTGATTCTCATAAAATCCAACGAGATCATCAAACAAGACAAAACAGAAGAAAACTGGAACGAATCATTTAGAAAAGCCATAATCAGAAAAATCAAAGAACTGGAAGAAAAGCTTGATGCAAAAGAACTTTCCTTTACCGGTTTCTATGATTATTGCGACAAATTTCTTCCGATTTACCTAAATAATAAGAAACACAATATCAAAGAAAAGGAATTCAATCTGCGTACTTTTTTGTTTGTCCTGAAAGATTTTTACAAAGGCGGAAGGTACGGAACGACTTTAAATGAAAGCGCAGACAATACGCTATTCGACGAATCATTCATTGTCTTTGAAATTGATAATGTAAAGGACAATCCGAAACTGTTTCCGATTGTCACACTCATTATTATGGACACTTTTATTCAGAAAATGCGACTCAGAAAAGACCGGAGAAAAGCTCTGATCATTGAAGAAGCGTGGAAAGCAATTGCAAGCAAGCTGATGGGTGGGTATATTTTATATCTCTACAAAACGGTAAGGAAATTTTGGGGAGAAGCAGTAGTGGTAACGCAGGAATTGGATGACATTATAGGCAATGCTGTTGTAAAAGATTCAATTATCAACAATTCTGATACTTTCATTCTTCTTGACCAGACCAAATTCAAAGACAACTTTGACAGGATTGCTGCTTTACTTTCACTGAACAAAGTCGAGCAGAACAAGATTTTTACCATCAACAACCTTAATAACAAATTCGGACGAAGCAGGTTCAAAGAGTTTTATCTGAAGCGAGGTTCTAAAGGAGAGGTCTATGGTAACGAAGTTTCAATAGAGCAGTACTTAACATATACTACGGAGAAGCCAGAGAAATCGGCAGTGGAGTATTATGTACAGAAGTACGGAAGTTATGATGAAGCACTCATTAAAATTGTATCTGATTTAAAAATTTTTGGAGACAGCCTTGAAAATCTTGTTTCACTGGTCAATCTGTATCAGAATCCTCTAGACCAAAAGATTGTTTCCTATTACCACAGGATGAAAAATGATAACAAAGGGAAAAATGTTTTCAAAGTCATCTCACAGGAGCTGGAAGACCATCAAATCAGTTTTTCAGAATTGATCACTAAAAATTATCAGTATGAAAAAGTTTAGTCTCCTGTTTCTAGGTTTCGGTAGTTTTTTATTTGCTCAGAATACCTACATCGATCCTACAGTAACGGCTGCAATGATTCTGTATTCAGAAAATCTGAAAGCCAAACAAAATGAAGTTATTGAAGAAACCTCAAAGTTAAAGGATGCTCAAACCTGGGTCGGAACCCAGATGGTAGCTGCCAATGATATTCAAAATAAAATATTAAAAGGCTTGAAGGAAGTTTCAGGAACACTTCAAAATGGCATTCAGATACAGCAGATCTACACTGAGCTGAACAAATGCTATGATTATTCTGCTCAGGTTGTTCAATTGGCTTCCCAGCATCCTCAGTATGCCATATTCGGTACCAAAGCTTCGCAAAAAACCTATGAGCAAAGTTTGAAAATAGTAACGGATATCACTGATATTTTGGCATCCGGAGAACTGAATCTGGCCACAGCAGGGGATCGATATAAAATCCTGCATAACATTTCAGGAAATGTAAAAAATCTAAAACTGTGGCTTTTGGCAATAAAGCTAAGGCTGGAAAAGGCCAACCGATTGGGTTTCTGGAATTCGATTAATCCTTTTGCAGGATACATCAATACCGATAAAGGTATTGTGGAGAATATAATGAATAAGTACAAGAGGAATTTTTAAAAGTCAAAAAATGAAGAAAATTTTTCTCATCCTGACTATTCCTATTTATATCGTGATCACTTCTTCAAGTGGTGGTTCTACACCTGCGTGGCAGCAGGAAAATGTTTCTTTTCCAATGATGGATCTGGAAATCAATGCAGCGATGAAAGAGCACGACCGACAGAAAGAAATGAGGCAGAAGCAGACTGTAAATGCTTCGGTGGAAACTGTCAATCAATCACAATGGAAAGATTTCAAGGACAAGATTACTAAAGTACAGGACAGGTTACGGATTGTATCATTTGCTGTTCAGGCAATACCTACCGGAATCGCTATGAGCAGAGAGATAACGAAGATATCGGATAATCAGACAGCTATTATCAATGAGATCAGCACTGCGCCATATTCGATCATAACTGTTCTGCCTTCGCAAGTACAATTTGTGGATGACCTCCAAATGGTCATTCGATTGATCACAGGAATCATTCTGTCTTATGGAGCTATCAACCAAATGGAAAAGTCGGAACGTAAAATTTTGCTCGATTATGCATTGGGCGAAGTCAAAGCTATCAGTAGAAACTCTACCCATATGCTTTTAAAGATAAGGGACATCAAAGCAAAGGTCTTACGTAACAAAAGAGCATTTCAGTACTACGTCAACCGAGATAAACAGGTCGTGGAAAGTATTATGAATAATATCAAATCCTTCTAAGATGAAGAAAATATTAACCTTTGGAGTTGTTGCACTATCTGGCATTTTAGTAAAAAGCCAGCAGATTGTCATCAATGATAAACTACTGTCACAGATCACGCTCAATCACGGTGTTCGACTGGCAAGTGAACAGGCTTTTTTGGATTCTTATGAAAAACAAAAGGAGCTATATGATGATATCAACAACAAGACGACTCAAATTATTGCGATTCAGGAATACGTCTATCAACAGCTTAAAAATGTCAATTCTGCGCTTACACAAAGCAAAAAATTAATTTATCTGTATCAGTATTTAGGAAAGATCGTGACCAACTCCAATAAGATGTTGGATCTGTCAGCACAACATCCGGAATATGCAGTTCTGGTCTCAAGGTATTATACCGAAATAGGAAAACAGGTCATTAAGCTCCAGCAGGAAGTTACTCAGGATGTCTTGAATGAAGACAATGATTTTCTGATGGATGCAATGGACAGAGAAATGCTGATCGAGAAAGTATTTACGAGGGTTAGAAATATCAATGGTAATATCCTCTATATCATTTTACGATTAGAGAATGCCAAGAAAATTCCATATCTGTTCCAAGTTCCTGTACTCAGAAATTACCTCAATATCGACAAAGCCATTGTCGGTGATATCATTCAAAAATACAAACACCTATTCAACTAAAACCATGGAAGATCTATTTAAAAAGGGAAAACTTTTCCTGTCATTATTTATTGTAACAATTGCTTTCGGGCAAGTAAGTGTGAAAAGATTGAATGATCCGGCTATCGTTGCACAACATAAGCGGATGACATTTGAGAGCTGGGGAGACTGGCGTCCCTATCCAAAGTATTTTCTGGGGATTCAAACGAATTTTGCATATGCCACGGTGTGGGGAATGTGGGCTCCTAAAATTAACAGAGATTATAAAGATGGAGATGATATAAGACCACTCAAACCAACCGGCGAACAAAATTTACGATTCGCCCAGCTGAAATTCCAGGAGGAGGAAGCCAAGAAGATCAAAGCCGCTTCAGATACGATCTATAAAAGAAGCGTTCAGGATCTTGCGCATTGGACTTCAGCGACTGTCGATGCAGATCCGCTCTGGTTGTTGTATTACAAACGTATGTTGAAACCAATCACTGAATTTCCGGATACACCACAGAATTTTATTGAATGGAGACTGAAAGATCAACAGACGTATGAGACGCTCAATACGACGGGTACATTAAAAAGACTCCAGGAAGAACTGGATCTCATTAAAGATAAGTACTCAATGTCCCGCTCTATGGATATGCCAAGGGGAAAGCGGTTTGTAATGTATCACGAAACGCTTATCAAATGGAGAAAATTTGTTCAGGAATTAAGAAAGCATAATAACAAAACGACTTTACTACTGGATTACAAAAATATACTGAATAGCCATTTATCCACAGCTTTACCAACACAATGGACGCCTGCTTCAGATAAACAGATTGTCCAAAATATGATGCAGCAATACAAACATAGATACTAAGATGAATAGAAAATTGACATACTTTTTTTGCCTTTTTGCAATAGGATTACCGGTAATGAGCTTTGCTCAGACCGATAGTGATTACAGTAATCTATTACAGTTTTTAAAAGGTGACGGTGCTTTTGAAAAATGGTTTATGGAGGTATTCACTAAACTTGATAACAGTGTACAGGATAGTGCACAAGGTTCAGCATTAGTAGGAAGAGCAATCGGTGGTTTAGGGGCATTGATGTATCTCGGTTATATGGGATGGCAGATGGCAGCCGGAGATCGCGAATGGGAGATTACCCCGATGCTCAAACCTATTCTGGTCGGGTTTACATTGATTTATTGGATGGGATTTGTTAATATGCTACAAGCACCGTTCGAAGCACTTGCAGAACCGGGAATAGCCATTTTTAGCGACATTGAATCTGAAGTAAATGACCTAAGAATTGAAAGATTCAAGAAACAGCAACAATTATTGGATGCAGTCATCAAGCTCAATGCTGAAGAAGATGCCAAGCAGGAAGTTATTAATAATACGAGTAAAGATGCAGACGATTCCTGGTTTGATATCAGTGATGGCATTGACAAATTATTACAGCCTATCAAAGAATGGCAGATCAGGATGGAATTTCAACTACAGAAATTAGTGGCAGAAATTATTGAGTTCATCTGTTTATCCATTCTAAGAATTTGTGTTTATCTCATCTTCTTTATTCAAAAGATCTGGGCATATATATTAATTATTCTTGGCCCTATTGCAGTTGGAATGTCATTGATTCCTGGATTTGAAAACTCTTTATACAGCTGGGTTTCAAAATTTATCAACATCAACCTGTACACTTTTGTTGCCTATACTATTATCAACATTGGTCAACAGCTGATTGCATCAGGCTATACAATGGAGATTGAACGATATGATACACTTCTAACCAACGGAACCATTACCAATTTGGATGCTTTGATGGTCTATGTTTCAAATTCCGGAATGATCTATAACCAACTCTTTACTTGTGTGGCCTACATCGTCACTGGCGTTGGAGTTCTGATGACCCCAACCATCGCGGACACAATTGTAACTGCGGGCGGAGCAGGGGCGTTGACGAAAATGAAGAGTGCGGCAGGCAAAATGGCAAGTAGTGCGAAAGCCGCAGTATTGGCTGCAAAAACGGGAGGCGCTTCAGTAGTAAAGGCCGCCGCAGCAGGTTCTGCAGCTGGAAAAGTTAAGGATGCTATGAAAAATGGAAAATAATCTGAATTAAATATTTTAGAAATGCTTATAAAAAATATAGAACAAAGAATCAAGATCAACAAAATGGTCTCCTTGGTAGCGATCGCATTTGCTGTCTTCATCATCATTGCAGGTTTCTTCTTTGCTTACAGAATGATTCAGGATTCTAGAAAGTCAATCTACATTTTGGATAATGGAGTTCCGGTTCTTGCCAAGCAGACCGATGTACTTCTGAACCGACCTGTTGAATACAAAGCACAGATCGAATTATTCCACAGACTATTTTTTACGCTCGCTCCCGATGATACCTATATCAAAGAGAATATTCAAAAATCATTATACCTCATTGATGACAGCGGAAAAAAAGAATACACCAACTTGAGAGAAAAGGGATTTTATAATCAGATCGTTGCTTCAAGTTCAATGGTCAGTATCCATACCGATTCCATTTCTCTGAATATGGAAAACAAGAAATTCCAGTATTTCGGAAAGCAAATGATTACAAGAAAATCTTCTGTCATTACGCGTAAATTATTTACTGAAGGTTTCTTTGATGACATCATAAGAAGCCCAAACAATCCGCACGGTGTTCTTCTCAAAAACTGGCGAATCATCAATAACGAAGAACTGTCTAATCAAAATAAAAACTCTTACTAAAATGAATGCTTTTGTAAAAAAAAACGGACAGAAATGGTTAGTCTGGATAGTCAAAAACCCGAAGAGATTTTTTATGTATTCGATGGCTTTCCTATCAGTTTCCTTCATCATTTCTATTACGCAAGGAATCTTCTTTCCTTCTGATATGACATTTAAAATCAAGCCCCCTGTTATTTATTCCAAGAGTTCAGTAATTCAAAATACTTTACCTAATAATGACAAGGAAATGGAGAAAATAGTATCTGAACTGCAATCGCTGAAAGTAAAAAGAGACCAGAAAAAATTACAGAAGGAGGACAGTCTGAGAATAGAATATCTGTATAATCAATATCAACACTTAAAAAATGGACATTAAGAAAATCAACTTTAAAGAAAAAAAATATGTTCTGCCTCTCCTTGCTTTGCCATTTGTTCTGCTCTTTGCCTACGTAGGAGCTCAGTTTACAAAGGGTGATAAGCCCAAGGAAAAACCAAAGGAGCTTTCCACATCACTTGGGGAATCTCAGGATTCTATTATGACCAAGAATGATGCATATGATGCATTTTTTAAAAAAGAAGATAACAGAACAATGCTTGGAGGATTGGACAAGGAACAGGATAGTTTGCAAAGCTATGACGACCAATTGTCATTAGCTCAAAAAAGAAGGATTGATTCTTTAAAAGCTGTTAATTCCAGGAAGAATCAATATCAGTCAACAGGAAATCCATCATCTTATTATAATCCTAAACAGGTTAAAGAAGATCAGGACTATAAAAGATCGTCTGAGATTATTAAAATGCTGAATGACAAATCCTACGGAAAAGCAGAAGATAATATTCAGACTGAAAATACTAAAACAAAAGAACAAAATACACAGCAGGATCCTGTAAAATATCTGAAGCAGCAAATGTTGGTAATGGATTCTTTAGAGAAAGCTAGAGATCCAGAATATCAAACCAAGCTGGCGGCTGAACAAAAGCTAAAAGCCAATAAAGAAAAGATGGACGAGTTCCTTAATTCTACTTTCAATGTGAGTAAGTCGGTTATCAATAGTGACTTTAATGCAATTTATAAAGAGAAGGAAAACAGTTTCATCAAAGCCGTTATCGATGAAAATAACAAAGGTTTTTTAGGAAGCAGAATCAGATTTCGATTGCTGGAGGACATCTTTGTAGGGAATCGGAAGATCAGTAAAGGTTATATTTTTTATGGACAGATTTCGGGATTTACAATGCAACGTGTTGATTTGAAAATCATTTCAGTATTTGCTAATGGAGAGATCTTTCCCATCAACCTTTCTATCTACGATGTTGACGGAATGAAAGGTCTGTATGTTCCACAAAGTGTTTTTAGGGATATGATGCGTGAAATGGGAAGCAACTCGGTTCAGGGAACCCAAATGGATATGGGTGGAGAAGGATTTTTTACCACCATTGGTTCCAAACTATTTACATCTACTTCCAAGTCGATCGCAAATCTCATTAAAACCAACAAAGCCAAGCTGAAATACAATTCTTACGTATTTCTGATCGACGAAAAGCAATTGAAAGATTCACAAAACCAAACTAAACCTTAAAAGCGATGAAATCATTTTTATATACACTTTTACTATTTACAGCAATTCTCAAAGCTCAAACAGCAACCAAAGAACAAATTATTTCTGATCTGCCGGAAATAGAAATCACAGAGGGAATCAACCTGCATATTATTTCTCCGGAGCCTATCCAATATGTCGATTTATCAACTAAAAAACTGACTGGAGATCTACCAACAGCCAATATTGCAAGAATCAAAATTACAGATAGTCAAACATCTGAAGAAAAAGATAAAGAGAAGAAAGCTAACATCTTTTTTAATGCAGATAACGTGGGAATTATTACCGTTGTCGGACAATCTTTTATTGCCCAATATAAAGCGGTGTATAGAAATTCTGAAAACTTAAATACGATCACAAATATTCACATTCAACCTGAAGTGATGCAACCCATCGAATTTGACAAAATGGTGTTCTCTAATCTTGAACTGAGAAGATTTGCAATGGGAATCCTTCAGAAGAAATCTGAAAATAATCCAATTAGAGAAGAGAAAAATCTTAAACTGAGCTTCCAGCTCAATAATGTTTATGTCATTAGCGATTACATTTTCCTTGATATGACCTTTAAAAATAATTCTAATCTGAGTTATGACATAGAAGCGTTGAAATTTTCTATAGAAGACAAAAAGATTTACAAGGCTACCAATAACCAAAGTATTGAGATGATCCCAATCTTTCAACTCACTCCTCAAAAGCATTTCAGGAAGAATTTTAGAAACATTTATGTGTTCAAAAAATTCACTTATCCGAATTCGAAGGTAATGATGATTCGATTGATTGAGGAGCAACTTTCGGGTAGAACTATTGAAATGAAAGTGAACTATTCTGAAATTCTTAAAGCTGATACTTTATAGTCGAGGTTCGACCTCCATTTTTTAATAAAAAATAACAAAATGCAAGAGCAACAACATCAAATTAAAATCTATGGATTCCTGCAAAAGGTAGTCTATGCTGTGGTTGCATTGGATTGTGCTTCGCTGTTTTATCTGAATGCTGATGTCCCTGTGGTTTCCAACTTATTGAAGAACTTCTCAAAGATGAGTTTCATTTATCCACCCATCAATGCAAAATTTGCTACAGTGATTTTGATTGGCTTGGTTGCCGTTGGAACAAAAGCTAAGAAGAAAAAAGATCTCAATATCTATACAGAGGTTGGAATTCCTATGGTATTAGGATTACTGATGGTTTTCTCATCCTTGATCTGGCAGGATGAAGCTGGAAATAGAGAACTCCCGCATATCTTTCCAGGGCTTAATTTGTATCAACTCATTTATGCAGTTCTTTCTTTTTTAGGAGCAGTTATTCTTCAGATGGGAGCAGACAGTATTTCAAAGCTGATGCAACAGAAGATGGGAAAAGACCGATGGAATGTAGAAGAAGAATCTTTTGATCAAAACAAGGAACTTGTAAATACCGACACCTCAATTAATATATCTTATGTTTTCAGATATAATAACAAAACATATAAAGGCTACATTAACATTGACCCTTTTCGAGGGACTATGGTAATTGGAGTGCCGGGTTCAGGAAAATCGTTTGGGGTGATTAATCCTTCCATTCGCCAGATGATCGCTAAAGGTTTTTGTCTTTGTATTTACGATTTCAAGTTTCCCGATCTGGCACAGATCGCCTATTACCATTACTTATTGAAAAAAAGTAAAGAATCAGATTACAACTATAGTTTTCACGTCATTAATCTGAATCAAGTAGAAAAATCAAGGAGAGTAAATCCATTTCACAAGAAATACATCCAAACTTTGGCGGAAGCTCAGGAAATGGCAGAATCTATGGTTTCTTCATTACAAAAAGGAGGAGCAAGTTCGGGAGGAGGTTCTGAAGCATTTTTTACCCAGTCGGCAATTAATTTCTTGTCTTCTTGTATCTACTTTTTTGCTAGGCTGGAAAATGGCAAATATTCAGATCTGCCTCATATTCTATCTTTTATGAACCGCAGTTACAAAGAGATCTTTGATACACTTTTCACCAATGAAGAGATTTTTTCTTTGCTTTCTCCATTCAAAACGGCATATGATAACAAGGCCTTTGATCAATTGGAAGGACAAATTGGAACTTTGAAAATCTTTCTTTCAAGATTAGCCACTAAGGAGAGTTTTTGGGTTTTTTCAGGAGATGAAGTTGAGCTAAAAATAACGGATAGAAAAAATCCTTCAATTCTGATTTTAGCATCCGATCCGAGTACACAAGATATTAACTCAGCCTTGTATTCATCAATACTTAATAGGACTTTACGCCAAATTAATTCTAAGCATAATTTACCTGGTGGAGTTATTGGTGATGAATTTCCAACGATCTATATCCATAAAATTGATAACGTGATTGCAACTGCACGAAGTAATAAGGTAGCTGTGTTATTAGGACTTCAGGAAATTCCGCAGCTTCGCCAGTTTTACAAAAAAGAAGTTGCCGATACTATATCTGCTATTGTAGGAAATGTCCTTTCCGGTTCTGTAAGAGATAAAAACACATTGGATTGGCTTGAGAAATTGTTCGGAAAAATTAAACAAAAATCCTATTCCCAATCTATTTCTCAGCAAGGAACATCGACAAGCATCAATGAAAAAATGGATTTTATGATTCCTGCAGGAAAGATCGCTGCCCTTAAAACCGGTGAAATGGTTGGAATGATTGCACAGGGTGAAGAGAACAATGTTGAAGAATATAAAACTTCTGCAATAAAAGGAAAGATCAATCTTGATATGAAAGCCATCAAGGAGGAAGAACAAAACTATGTAGCTATGCGTAATTACTATTCATTCGTAGATAAAAAGGGTATCAATCGAAAGGAGGAAGTATTGATGACGAACTTCAGAAAAATCAATCGAGAGGTGGAGCTTATCGTAAATGAAAATATTAAAGAATAATAAAATGAAATTGATACGAAAATACTTGATGACAGGGTTTGTTCTAGTTTGCCATTCATTGGTTTTTGCTCAGTTCAATACGCTTACCCGAAACGAGATTAAAGCCAATGAAACCTCTGATGAAAAACAAAATTTTCAGAAAGAGCAAAGGGGTAGAAAAGAGATAGAGAAAAAAAATATCATTAATAAATTTTTCAATTCTCCCACTAAAACAGACTTAAAAAAGGAAATAGATTCCTTGAAAACAATGATGCTTCGTTACAGCTTATCAAGTTTAGAAGAAAAGGAAGTCAGTCCAAAAACCGATAATGTTTCTCTTTCGAAGATGAGTGATGAAAAGTTAAGTAACCAAGGAAAGGTAGCAAGAGAAAAGTTGATTAAAAAATTTGATTTCATTAATGGAGAAGAACTTATCTCAAAAATAAGTATGCCACTCGATAGAAAGATAGTGGTTACTTCCCCTTTCGGAAGGCGGATTCATCCTATTTTCGGTGCTACTAAATTGCATAACGGTACAGATTTTAAAGCCAACTATGAAAATGTATATGCCGTTTTAGACGGAATTGTAGTTGCAGCGGGTTGGAATTCTGGCGGAGGAGGGAATTATATTAAAGTCAAACATTCCGGTACGTTTGAAACGTCCTTTCTGCATCTTTCCGAAATCTATTATAAAGCCGGACAATTGGTAAAAGCAGGATTCATAATTGCAAAAAGTGGGAATACCGGAAATTCCACAGGTGCGCATCTCCACTTTTCTGTTACTGAAAATGGAAAATACATCAATCCAATTCTATTTCTGAATGATCTTATCAAAGCCAATAATTTAATTGCAACTTATTATGAAGCTGGAAGCAACTCAAATATCCAATATTAAAATACTTACGATTATGAAAGAATACAATTTACCAACTGATGAACTTAAAAGCTTTGGAATCATTAATGACGATCTTACATTTTCCAAAAAACTTAGCGACGATGATATTCAGAAATTTCTTCAAGGATATACCATCGTTGCCGACAATGATAAGAATAGAGCCACTTTCCAGCTTACAGAAGATAATACCAAACTAAAGGTCATATTTCTTGAGCGTGACAAAAGTCTTTCAAAAATTATTGAAGACAGCAAGGAAAAAGTTCAGTACACAAATGTAAAAGAGCTTTCAAATGAAAATCCTTCCTTTGAAAAAAAGGCTTTTATCCATGACAGTGAAACAGGAAAAGTTGTAGAGTTTGATTTCATCAAAAATGCGACAGAGCTTACTGCTATCATTGCTGATAAAAAGGATTCCCAGGAACTTAACCGCTATAAAAACGAATTGCTAAAACTTACGGTATTTCTACAGGATAAAATTGACCAGTATCCTGAAATAGCCAAAGAAATTACAAATGATTTGAACATTGTTTCCAGAGAGATTAATTCTGTGAATAAAATTGCTACAACCGAAAAACAAATTTCTAAAGGTGGTGATTCAGATATTGAACTCAATGTTAATGATAGAGATATGTATGAAGATGCCAACAGAAACAGGGAAGAGCAGGAAGAACAATATGAGGAACAAGAAAAAAGAAGAGGATTCGGAAGATAAAATCTCAAATAATAATATTTACAATCAAAACCCACACATTATGGAAACACAACAAGACTTTGACCAAGTAAAATACCTTAAAGACCAAATGAAATATCTTGGTTTTGGAGAAGATGAAAAACTTCATAAAGATTTAGAAAAAGGCATTAATTCGAAAAAACAAGATTTTGAAATTAATACGAGTTCAGACAAAACCTTACCCGGAAATAAGGTTGATTTTACATTGAAATTTAATAAAAGTGAAAGCGGAGGTATTTTTCTTAACTCCTACAATGCAAAGTTGACCAATGACAAGAGTGAGGAGATATCTCATAATTTTCCTGTTACTCGGGATAATACCTTTACAGCAAAAGAAGCGGTCAATCTTCTGGAGGGACGCAGTGTGAAAATTGAGTTTCTCAATCCAAAGAGTCAACAAGTAGAACCGGCTTTTGTTCAATTTAATTTCAACGAACCAAAGACTGAGAAAGGAAATTATTACTTCCACAATTTCTACAAAAACTATGGCATAGATACAGCTAAAATAGTTGAAAAATCAAATCTTGTATTTGACAAACCTGAATGGAAAGAAAGCGCCATAAAATCACTAGAAAAAGGGAATGTATTAAAAGTGAAATTCAAAGAGAATGATCAGGTCATAGAAGGAAAAGCAGTTCTGGATCCTCAAAACAGAAATCTTAAACTTTACGATAATGATATGAACAGGCTTAATACCAACAAACCTTTAGAGGGCTTGGAACAAGATAACAAGCACGATAAAGCTAATGTTAGGGAACAAAGCATCAAAAGATAAAGATTTTACTTACCATAATATTATCGGAAGCGGTAAGTCTATAAGATTTGCCGCTTTTTTCTCAACCCAATTGAAATGAAACAAAAATTAATATTTCTACTTAATGCAATTCTATTTACAGTAAGTTCTTGTCACAAGGAAATCGTTTCTGAAAGTGGAGGAATTGATCTAATTTCCAACGTCTATTTTGATGCTTCGAAAGGTTTGGACCAAATGGAAAGCTTCCATTTGTCAAAAATAA